>ENA-OSEY01000087-OSEY01000087.1-marine-metagenome-genome-assembly--contig:-NODE-87-length-62239-cov-4.266401_pt1 | contig 62239 bp, 53 predicted proteins | sample MGYA00248465_ERZ534230 | MGnify/ENA primary metagenome ERZ534230 (study PRJEB26409, sample SAMN06344110) | marine metagenome | isolation source: Sea water from surface | place: Atlantic Ocean:Southern... | reverse complement strand
ATTGTCCATATGAGTAGCACAAACAAGTTTAGAGATCTTAAATTCTGAACCCTAAAAGGATGTGCGAACTTAATTGGGGTAAAAGTTAAGATAGTTAGGATTAAAATAATGCAAAAGTTAGTGAATTGTGCAGTATCAAGAATATAAAAATAGAGTAATACTATATTCCATAAAGCCGGAAAGCCTGAGAAATAATTATCTTTAGTTTTTAGATTGTTGTTTGCAAAGGTAAAACACGAAGTGACAAGTATGATAAATACTGCGAAATCACTTAATTCGTTTGAAACAAATTCGAAAGAATGAATTACAAAAGCTGGTATAAAAACATAACTTAAGAAATCAATGATGTTGTCTAGTATTTCACCATTAATTTTGGGTGCAAACGTTTTTACATCTGCCCATCTCGCTAATGAGCCGTCTATGCCATCAATTAATAAAGCTATCGCTAAATATAAAAAGACCAATGAAATGTTTTTCTCTACGGCTGCCTCGATTGCTAAAAAACTTACATAAACGCCTAAGATAGTAAAGAGATGAACTGCATAGGCCAGTAACCTGTTATACATGATGCTATTTCAATTGATCTAGCATTTTCCCCATCATCTGATGAATGTGATTTACTGCCTGCAGAGGTCTAATAAGCACTTTGAATTCTGTTATTTTGTTATCTTCATTCCATTTAATAAGATCTACACCATTAACATAGAGACCATTCATTTCTGTTTCAAATTCCAAACATGCGGAATTACCTTCAATAATCTCGTTTACGTACTTGAATTTTGATTGCTTCTTTTCAGAATTGTTTGTACTTTTTTGATCACCAAATACTCCTGAGGCTGCAGATAGATATAGCATAGTGATTTTTTTTCCTTTTTGAGGAGTAAAAACAACTGGAGAATAAAATATGACATCATCATGTAGGAGAGAATCAAGCTTTGATGCCCCCTCTTTGCCACCAACTTTCATAACCTCATGCCATTGTTCAATTGCACTCATAATTTATTCCTTTTTTATATTAACTTTGTGTTGGCGGGGCTGGCAGGATTCGAACCTGCTACCTTCTAGTTCGTAGCCAGACACTCTATCCAAATGAGCTACAGCCCCATTCTGAGATTATAACTCCTAATGGGTTAAGAAGTTACGGTATCTAGTCCTCGTGAACGATACGATTATAAACTTCTTCTCTATGAACTCTTATATCGCGAGGGGCAGTAATTCCTATTCTTACTTGGCCTCCTCTTATGTCAAGAACAGTAATCTTGATGTCATCGCCAATGTACATTGACTCTTCAGCTTTCCTGCTAAGTACCAACATAAACCCTCCCCAGTAATTTATGGTATCTATACCTTAGCAGTAAAAAAAGGTAAGAAAAAGTCTTTTTACGTATTTTTAAGCACTTCTTCTAGCTTATCTAATGATGCAAGCATTCCTTGTCTAATGGCATCAGAAAATTCAGGTGGATCTATTTCAGTTGACCATTCAAAAATTGTTTTATCGTCTCTTTCGGTAAGTTTAATTGTAGCCAAATGATGAGAGATTGGAGCAATGGTTTCAATAGCAGAATATGTAAGTTTCATTTCATCATTGTCACAAGATAATATTTCTTCAACAAGACGACCCATTCCTTGCATTTTAAATACTCTTTTATTACCTTCCAACTCTATACTTTCAACACCAGGTACCCAGTCACATCTAGATATGTCGCTTATAATGCTCCATACAGAAGAAGCAGGATAAATAAGTTCTTTGATTTCTTTAATTTTCTCCATCAAGTCTTTTCCTTTTTTATCCTTATTTTATTTTTTTTACCTTTTATTTTTAAAAAAGTTGATCCAAACATACCAGATTGTAGTTCAACTCTATCTCCGGGCGTTGGTATGTCTTTCTTTCTCAAAGTTTCTATATTTCTCCAAAAGGACTGATCATTTAATTCAAAAATATAGCTAATTCCTGTAAACCTTACTCCAACTAGCACGAGATTTTTTTCTATAATTGACCTTTCTGCTTGGATTTTTAATTTAACCCTTTCATCGGTTTTTGGACTTTGTTTTTCTTCAAAGATCACCTGTTCTTGATCTACCAGAATGAGTTTCTTATCAGAGATAAAAAAACTATCAAAGCATTTCAAACGAGCTTCATTGTTTTCTATAGATACACATTCTTCAATTTCTTTAAAATCTTCCGTATAAATTACATTGAGGAAGAATAAAAAAAGAATTAAACCTATAGTTTTTTTCATTAGCTATTTTTTGAAGCTTCCGGAACCTCTATATCATCAGGAACAAAAAAATCTGGTGCTAATTTATCAAAAGGGACATCTGCATATTTTGAAAAATCTGTTACACCGTTCTCAGCAAGCAAATTATCATCAATACAGAAATTTCCTGTAAATTCTCTTGAGTCTTTTGTTAGGATTACGTAGGCAGCATCTCCCATAATTTCAGGAAATCTTGAAATATTCATAACTTCATCTCCGCCGAGAGCATTTTTTATTGCTGCTGTTGCTATGGCTGTTCTTGGCCAAAGAGCATTAACAGCAACTCCCTCGTCTTTAAACTCCTCCGCCATACCTAAAACACAGAGACTCATACCAAACTTTGCCATGGTATAAGCAACATGGGGTCCAAACCACTTAGGATCCATGTCCAAGGGAGGAGATAGATTAAGAATATGTGGATTGTCAGATTTTAGTAAATGAGGAAGACAAACTTTACTAACTAAGAAAGTACCTCTTGCATTGATTTGATTCATTAAATCATATCTTTTCATGTCAGTTTGAAGGGTCCCTGTAAGCTGAATAGCAGAAGCATTATTAATACATATATCAATACCACCAAAATGGTCTACTCCCTTGTTAACAGCATTTCTAACATTTTCCTCGTCTCTAATATCGCAAATTACCGGCAAAGCTTCGCCACCAGCTTCAACTATTTCTTCTGCAGCTGTATAAATTGTTCCTGGTAACTTTGGATGAGGCTCAGCTGTTTTAGCAGCTAGTATTATATTTGCTCCATCGTGCGCGGCACGTTTTGCTATGGCTAATCCGATACCTCGGCTAGCACCTGAAACAAATAAAGTTTTATTTTTTAAATTAGTCATTTTTTCTCCTTAACTATGTAATATTCCCAGTTTTTTCTCACAAAACATTATTATTTGGCCCGCAATGTCGATTTCTAGTGTCTTTTCTATCCCTTGTATTCCAGGTGAACTATTTACTTCAAGAACAAGAGGGCCTCTTTTACTTCTTAGTATATCAACTCCAGCAACAGATAATCCTATAGCTTTTGCGGCTCTAACCGCTATACCCCTCTCTTTTGCAGATATCACTGTGCTTTGAGCTATACCTCCTTGATGCAGATTTGACCTAAAATCATTTTCTTTATTTGAACGAAGAATGGAACCCACAACTTTTCCATCTATTACCAAACAACGTAAATCTTCTCCTTTTGATTCCTCAATATATTCTTGTACAAGAAAATTAGCTTGAAGACCTCTAAATGCGTTTATCACAGTTTCAGCAGCTTTTTTTGTTTCAGCCAATATAACACCCTTCCCTTGGGAGGACTCTAATAATTTTATTACTAAAGGCATAGTACCAACTGTATTGATTACGCCCATAGTATCTTTGGGTGAAGAAGCAAAACCTGTCACAGGCATGTTAATGTTAGCTGAGGCTAAAAGCTGATGAGCAAGAAGTTTATCTCTAGAATTGGCTATAGCTTGAGGATCATTTAATGGCAAAGCACCCGTAAGTTGAAATTGTCTCGTTACAGCAAGACCATAAGAAGTTATAGAAGCGCCAATTCTAGGAATTACAACATCATATTTTGGAAGTGGACTTGAATCATAAACTATTTCAGGGTTGCCAGTATCAACATCAAGATAACATCTTGTAGAGTTGATAGGTTCAACTTGATGACCTCTTTGTTGTCCAGCTATAACTATTCTTTTCGAGGTATAGTTATTAGGCTCTCTAGTCAGTAGTGCTATCCTTAATGCTCTGCGGGATTTTAAAACTCGCTTCTTCTTGGTTGAATATGGATTCTTAGATGAAGGTTGACCATTTAAAAAACTTTCATTTGCATACACTGTCATTTCAGGTCCAATTGAGCTTCTACCTAAAAGCATTCTATATTGCATAGAATGACGATCTGTTAGAGATATCTCTATCTCCCAAGTTTGTCCGGAAATTTCTATATCAGTTTTTATAAAGTATCTCTTTTCAGATTCACCATTTGAGCTGGTTACTTTTCTCCTACCGACAAGGGGTGCTGAACACGAAACCTTGAAATTTGGTTTCTCGGGCAGTGGAGAAATTTCAAATCTAACAAACTTTTTATTTTTGACTTTAAAAACCTCAATGTGTTTTGCATGAAGAACAGAAGTCTGTGCTCCAGTATCAACTTTTGCCTTTATGTAAGGTAGGTTGATTGAAGGTAAACTCACCCACTCTTCCCATCCTAAATCTAAGTTTGAATTCATAAGTTCTCAATTCTGGCGGAGAGAGAGGGATTCGAACCCTCGAAGGCTTTAACACCTTACACGCTTTCCAAGCGTGCGCATTCGACCACTCTGCCATCTCTCCAATTCAATCAAAGCGGCATTATAGTTCTTTTTCTATTAGTTTATATCGATAAAAATGATCTAATAGTGTGGCGGTTTCTCAATGTCATTTTCTATTAGATTTAATTCTAAATGCTTTTTTATGATGACAATTTCTTCTTTTAAAATTTGAATTTCCTTTTGCTGTTTTCTTAATTCTTCACTAAGTCTCTCGATGATATCTTCTTGAAAAGTACTTTTCGTTTCCAGTTCATTTATTCTTTTTTCATAATTATCCTTCATAAGCTATTGTCTTACCTCTCTAGAAATCATCGAAGGCTTTTGTGAAGTTGTACGCACAGGATTTATTTCTATGCCACCTCTTCTTAAAAAATTAGCTCTTACAGTTAAATCATCCAAACGACATCTTTTTAGAATATCTAAAAAAATTCTTTCAACGCACTCTTCATGAAATCCCTGATGATTTCTGTAAGATAGAAGATATCTCAATAAACTCTTATGATCGATAGAGTTACCCTTGTAATTTATATAAACTGTTGCCCAATCTGGCTGAGCAGTGACAGGACAAAGACTTCGAAATAAACTTGAAGATATTGACTCTTCAATATCATCTTCTCCTGGCTGAATCGAAAGAGCGTTTGGATGTGTGTCAATCTTGTCAATTTCTAAACTGTCTATAGAGTTAGAATTTTCTTCAATTTTTCTCGGTAACTCATTTAATTCAATATAAACTTCTGTTTTGAGTGCTTCCTCTAGATCAGTTTTTATGAGTTGCTCTACTTCAGCAAGTTCGTTAAATTTTTTATTATTCAGAGAATATAAATAAAGCTTTAGTGATTTAGATTCAACAAAGAACTTGGAGTTACATTTGTAGCTAATGTTTAAAATTCTATTGTTTGGTTTTCCATTTTTATTTAACCAAGACGTTTCATAAGAAGTCCAATGATCATAACCATAAAAATCATATCCAAGATCTTGAAAGCCCGCTTTTATTCTTGAATCAAGTCGATTTAGAGGAGTAAGTATTTTAGGATCATACTCAAGAGGTATATGACTATTTTTTCCTAAATGAATATCATCCATAACTAGGATCTAATCCCTCTTCCTTTATGAAGAAACCACAAGCAAAGAGAACTAAGTAAAATTATGAATCCAATAATCATAAATATTGCATAATTTATCGAGAAACCCAATGCCTCAAGATCGGATGATCCCAATATGGAATATCTGAACGCATTTATCATATAAAGAATTGGATTTGCTAAAGAAATTGTTTGCCAAAAAGCTGGTAACAATTGTATTGAGTAAAAAACTCCTCCTAAATAAATTAAAGGCTGCATGATAAATGTTGGAACTATTGAAATATCATCAAAGGATTCAGCAAAGAGAGCATTCAAGAAACCTCCTAATGAAAAAAGAATGGATGTTGACACAACGACAAATATGCTCAATGACCAATTATCCACAGTCAAATCATAGAACCACAATGAAACAAATGTAACGATGGCACCTACCATCAATCCTCTTGCAACTCCACCTAATATCCAACCTAATAAAATTAGATAATGCGGTAATGGTGTGATGAGGAGCTCCTCGATACTTCTAGCAAATTTTTGTCCAAAGAAAGATGAGACTACATTCGAATAGGAATTGCTTATCACAGACATCATTATCAAACCGGGAATCATGAATTGCATATAATCGAATCCTCCCATTTGACCAATGCGTTTCCCAATTAGAGTACCAAAGATAACGAAATAAAGCATAATCATTACAGCTGGAGGTATTAAGGTTTGAGTCCATATTCTCATAAACCTATGAATCTCCTTATAAAGAATAGTTAGGAGCGCTCTATACTGTTCTAAAAAGGTCATGAACTTTCACTTGTTAAATTTGACTCTACTAAGCCCAAAAAAAGTTCTTCTAATCTTCCTGTTTCGTTTCTCATACTGGAAATCTCTATTCCAGAATCAGATAGACCTTTAAAAACAGTATTCAATCCCTTTTCTTTATCGATTGTAACTTTTAGTTTATGAGGACTTTCTAGCTCTACTTGAAAATCAAGATTATCTGGTATCTTGTTGAGTGGCTCAGCTAAATCGAATAGAAATGTTTCAACCTCAAGTCGAGTTAAAAGCTCTTGCATACTTGTATTTTCAACTATCTCTCCGGAGTCTATTATCGCTATATTTCTACATAACCTTTCAGCTTCTTCTAAATAGTGAGTAGTTAAAATTATAGTTGTTCCGTTTTCATTTATTTCAGTAAGGAAGTCCCACAAAGACCTTCTCAGTTCAATATCAACCCCTGCTGTGGGTTCATCGAGAATGAGTAGCTCAGGATTATTTACCAAAGCCTTAGCAACCATAACTCTTCTCTTCATTCCTCCAGAAAGTTTTCTTGCCTGTTCATTTCTTTTATCCCAAATATCTAACTTCCTCATATAGTATTTGGTATTTTCTCTGGCTTCTTTAAAACTTAATCCATAATAACCAGCTTGATTCCTTATAATGTCTCCAACTTTTTCAAATTGATTGAAGTTAACCTCTTGCCCCACAACGCCTAGTTTCTTTTTTGCAAGGGAATGATCCTCATCGATATCTATATCAAGAATTTTTACTTGACCAGAAGTTTTAGTAACCAAGGAACTTATTATTCCTATTGTCGTAGATTTACCTGCTCCATTTGGACCTAGAAGAGCAAAAAAGTCGCCTTTTTGAACTTCGAGATCTATACCTTTTAGTGCTTGTAGCCCTCCTGCATATTCCTTTTTTAGGTTAGTGATAGAGAGCGCTTTCATGAGTTATTTACTCAGGTACGACATGCTCTCCTCAAGACCTCTTATTGTTAAAGGAAACATATTATCCTCAACAAGACTCCTGGTTAGTTCAACTGAAGCACTGTATTCCCAATGCTCTTCAGGTACCGGATTTAGCCATACCAACTTATCATAAATACCGACCATTCTTTTCATCCATAATGCACCGGCCTCTTCATTCCAATGCTCAATGCTTCCTCCGGGATTAGTAATTTCATATGGTGCCATGGTTGCATCACCCACGAAGATAATTTTGTAATCAGCAGAATATTTATGAATTATATCCTCAGTATAAATTCTCTCATTCTGCCTGCGACGGTTATCTTTCCAAACCGTTTCATAAATAAAATTGTGAAAGTAAAAATACTCTAAATTTTTGAACTCTGTTTTTGCAGCAGAAAAAAGCTCTTCACAAATTTTAATATGAGGATCCATTGAACCTCCCACATCAAAAAGCACAATGACTTTTACTGCATTTCTTTTCTCTGGTCTAAATTTAACATCAAGTAGTCCAGCTTTTTTTGCTGTTGAACTAATAGTATTATCTAAATCAAACTCTTCATCAGCACTATCTCGGATCAATTTTCTCAATCTTCTGAGAGCAACCTTCATATTTCTTGTGCCGAGTTCAACATCATCATCAAGATTTTTAAAATCTCTAGCTTCCCATACTTTTGCGGCTTTACCTTTCCCCCCTTCTCCTCCAACTCTTATGCCCTCCGGATTTTCACCAGAATTTCCAAAGGGAGAAGTACCACCTGTTCCGATATACTTACTTCCACCTTCATGCCTCTCATCTTGCTCTTCTAATTTTTTCTTAAACTCAGCTAGAAGCTTTTCTAGGCCACCTAAAGATTTTATTTCTTTTAATTCCTCTTCAGTTAAATGTTTTTCAAATTCAGCTTTCAACCATTCATCGGGAATTAACATTTCAAGAATATCATCCAAGCTTTCAATGCCTTTGAAATAAATATCAAAAGCTCGATCAAATTTATCGTAATGCTTTTCGTCTTTGACAAGAATTGCTCTGCTCAGATAATAAAATTCATCCATATTTGCAAAAGCCAAGCCTTTATCAACCGCTCCTATTAGATCCAAAAGTTCCCTCAGTGAGACTGGAACTCCAGTAGCTTTCAGAGTATTGAAAAGTGAAATAAACATAAGTTAATTTGCGTTCCCTTCTCTTCTTGCCATGAACGCCAATCTTTCAAGCAACTGCACATCTTGTTCATTTTTTACTAGAGCACCATATAATGGGGGTATAGCTTTTGAAGGATCTCTGTTCTTAAAAATTTCATCAGGGATGTCATCAGCCATTAACAATTTTAACCAATCTATAAGCTCGGAAGTTGAAGGTTTTTTCTTCATGCCGGGGACCTTTCTGATGTCAAAGAAAATTTCTAGGGCTTCTTTTACTAATTTCTTTTTTACTTTTGGATGATGAACCTTGACTATTTTCTCCATAGTCTCTCTATCGGGGAAGTTTATATAGTGGAAAAAACATCTTCTTAAAAAGGCATCTGGAAGTTCTTTTTCATTATTACTTGTGATTATTACTAGAGGTCTTTGAATAGCTTTAATTGTCTCTTTAGTTTCATAAACATAAAATTCCATTCTATCTATTTCTTGGAGAAGATCGTTTGGAAACTCTATGTCAGCCTTATCGATCTCATCAACAAGCAAGACTGCTCTATTCTCAGATGTAAATGCTTCCCACATTTTACCTTTCTGAATATAGTTAGAAATATCTTTAACTCGCTCGTCTCCTAACTGAGAATCTCTCAATCTTGTAACTGCATCATATTCATATAGACCTTGTTTGGCTTTAGTAGTTGATTTGATGTGCCATTCTATTAGAGGCATATCTAAAGACTCTGCAACTTGTTCAGCTAACATTGTTTTTCCAGTTCCAGGTTCCCCTTTAATCAGCAATGGTTTTTCAAGCTCAATAGCAGCATTTACAGCCATGCTCAAGTCTTCGGTGGATATATAAGAATCAGTCCCTTTAAATTTCATATTGTTTCCTTTTTAAATGTAGCGTGACTTTATCATACACACTAAAAAAATCACTAAAGATACTATTTAGGCAACCTAAGTTTGGCTATTTGTCTAGATTCAGCTACTAAATTTCCTTCAGAATCCCATATTTCGTCGTCCTCACCCAAAAATCCTTCTATTACAAAATCAGTTTTTCCTCTCATCAAAACAGGGCCTGGTGTTGGGATTCCTCTGATATGAACTGTAAGCTCTATTGAAGGCACCCAGCCCCTAGAACCAAGTCTGTTATAAACAGGCGGTGTCATACTATCAGAGAAAAAAATCAAACTAAAAATATCGATTGGGTCATCATTTGGCCAGGAGTAATAAGCATCGAGTTCTGCTTTTTGTCTAGGTCTATGTTCATCCCACCATTTACTATCTAAGGTAAAAAATCTATCAATCTGTTCTTCAAAAGCAGGAGCTAACGATGATGAAGAAGGAAGCTTTACACACTCTTCAATAGAGGGGAATTTTAAAGATTCTCGTTCGTATAAAGTATCGCCCTTAGACTTTTCAAAATCTGTAAAGCTTGCGGTGAACCTAATTCTTTCCTCTCCAGATTGAATAAACTTTGCACATGCATTAGATATACTTCTCCCCTCACTTAGTTTTTCTAGATGTAATTCTACTGGTCCGGGTTCTGCTACTGATAAATAATGTCCAGTAATTGAAAGAGGATCTTTATGAGATAAATAATCAGACAGAGCTCTTGCCGCAATGGACATTGAATATCCTCCATTTATTGCGCCTCCAATACTCCAAGAGTCACTTAAATTTCCACAATAAATGTTATCTTTTAATTTGTTTACAGCAGTATCTTTCAGAAATTTTGGATAACCAATTTCTTCAGTCATAAAAAATTTATGTTTCAGATTTTAGTTTATTTGCACTAATTAACAGAAGAATTGAAGCTACGATCTCAAAAGCTATAGCAGAGGTTAAAAATTCAGTGCCATGAAATAATCCAGCAGAAATTCTAAATACAGCTGCAGAGCCCAGTAAAGATATTGTTGTGTATAACCAAATGTGCTCGCTCCTATAAGCTCCAATGATTGCCATCAAGCCTGCTGTGAAAAAGAACGCTGTAAAGTCTCCTATTTGTGTATTTCCACCCTGACCTTCCAATAGCGACATAGACAAACCGGCTGCAGCAGAAGATGGATCTATTAACCAGGTAAAAGCCTGTAGAAGCATAAACGCTCCGATAATTCCAGATATAACTCTTGCCCACATAATTTTCTCCTTATTTGGTAACTACTCTAATTAATTTTCCATTGGGTCCATCGGTTGCCAAGATAATACTTCCATCAGGTGAAGTCGCTACATCTCTTATTCTACCCAAGTCAGAAAATAAAATTTCCTCCTCAAGCACATTTGAACCCTTAACCTTTAGGCGTCTTACGTCTCCTGGAACTAATGCTGAAACAAAGATACTATCCGTCCATTCAGAAAAAAGAGTTCCAGTATAGTGAGCCATGCCAGAAGGCGCTATGGAAGGAACCCAATATTTTATTGGCTGTTCCATTCCTTCTTTTTCTGTAAAAGGGGAAATGGTTGCACCACTATAATCTTTTCCATAGGTTATTGCTGGCCATCCATAATTTTTACCTGACTCCGCAATGTTTAATTCATCGCCTCCCATAGGTCCATGTTCATTCTCATATACAACCCCATCTTTTAAAATAATTCCCTGCAAATTTCTATGCCCATAAGACCAAATCTCCGGTTTTGCACCCTCAGTAGTTATGAAAGGATTATCCTCAGGAATACTGCCATCCGTATTTATTCTTATAATCTTTCCGAAGTGGTTATCAAGATATTGAGCTTGCTCTCTGTAGTTAAATCCATCTCCTGATGTGATTAGAAGTGTGCCGTCCGGTAGAAAAGCCATTCTGGCTCCATAGTGCGCCGCTGTTCTTCTTGACGGAGAAGCTTTAAATATCGTCTTTACGTCTGAAATGGAACTCTCATTTAAAGAAGCACTTATAACTTCTAAGGTATTAGTTTTTTTTCCTTTATCCGGTGAAGAAAAAGCAATATAGATTTTGCTATTCTCTTTAAAGTTTGGATCAAGAATTATTCCTGAGAGTCCTCCCTGTCCTGCGAATAAAACTTCAGGAACACCGGTGATAGGTTTTTGATTCAGAACTCCGTTTTCAATTTTTCTTAACTGCCCAGAAAGTTCGGTAAATAAAATATTATTTTCATCAATTACTGCCAATCCCCAAGGATGACTTAAATTATCTGCAAGCGTCTCGTAAGAGTACTCAACCGTAGAAGAAATTGCTTTGATAGAGAGCAGTAGCGCAAATATGCTCAGTATTATCTTATTTATCATTACGTCCTCTCTTTTTCTAAAGAATTACCAAAGTAGTATCCGCTTATCAATCCAAAAAAAACAAGTATACTCTTTCCAAGAAAGCTTCTCCCGCCTGCTAAAACATCAAGATTATAAAATGCTAGAGGCATTAAAAGCACGATAGCTAAAATTGCTGCAGCACCTGCAAGTGCATATGCATAGGATTTAGATAAATTAACCCAAATTAAAAGAATTTTTGTAACTAAATAAGCAACTAAAAACCCTATTGCTATCAAGGCTATGATAGGTATTGCACCGCCCAGGTTCATTAGGAATAAATTTGAAAAGTATGTATTGAGGAATATTCCTATTGTTACAGGCATATCGATTGTAATGAGCCAAAACATATTGCTCATAGTTTCTTGAAGTATTACAAGACATGTAGCAATTACTATGCTTAATATTAAATTGAATGAATTCAGCAACATGATTACTCCTAATTAGTTGGCATGAGTGAGGCTAATAATTCTCTGTTCTGACGCTCTCGTTCTTCCATTCTGTCGATTGTATCACCCTCGACTCCTATGGAACTCAAAACCTCTCTATTGTCATGACCTAAGACAGGGGCTAAGGATCTAGGAAAAGCGTCTTGTCCTTTGAAGTTTGCTGGTGGCTTAGGCATCCTCATGGTACCTAATTCAGGATGTTCGATTAAAGCTATAGAGCCCTGATCTACCACCTGTGGATCAGTGTGAACTTCATCTAGTTGATTACAAACTGACGCTGAAATTTCTTCTTTATCCATGAGTTCAACCAACTCAGCTGTACTTATGCCTCTTGTTACTTTATTTATTTCTTCAGTTAATTCTTCCTTATTAATAATCCTTGAAACGAGATTATTATATTTTTCATCCTGCTGCAGAGTTAAATTAAATGTAGAACAGAACTTGCTGAAAACATCATCAACGGCAATTATTATTAATACCACCGCTCCATCGGACGTTTCATAAACTTCAAAAAGATCAGCCAACTCACCTATGTTTTCTCCTCCTTCATCAAAGGTATGATTCATCATCAAATCAGGCCAATTATAATAAAGTGCTGACTCCATCATAGATATAGGCAAATATTGGCCCCCTTCACCTTTCTCTCTTTGAAACAAAGCAGCTGAAATTGCTTGAGCACTAGTCATTCCAGTAACCTTGTCATAAATGATTGTTTTTACTAATTGAGGCTTTTCAGTATTTTGTGCATTAGGTATTCCAACTGTGCCTTGAATCAGAGGATCATATACTTTTTTATTCTTATAAGGACCTGTTTGGCCGTAACCTGAGATTGAACAATATATTAAATCAGGGTTTAGTGCAGATAGCGTTTCATAATCAATACCAAGTTTTTTTACAATTCCAGGACGGTAGTTCTCGATTAGTACATCAGCAGATGAAGCAAGCTGCTTAAAAATTTCTAAATCTTCAGTATTTTTGAAGTCTAAACAGATACATTTTTTATTTCTATTGAGGGTGGAGAACATTGCTCCCATTCCATCTTTAATAGTTCCCATAAATCTAGCAAGGTCTCCGATTCCGGGTGGCTCAACTTTAATCACATCTGCCCCTTGATCTGCCAGCATCATTCCAGCAAAGGGTCCAGAGACAGTTGAAGTCAATTCTAAGACTTTAATACCTTTAAATGGTCCACTCATATTTCTCCCCTGAAAAAATTACTCAATTATAATAGTCACCATCATGCCTACTATTCAAGAACAATTTTTTGATATTGGAGCTAATCTTACTCACGAATCTTTCGAAGCAGATTTAGATGACGTAATTTCAAAAGCTCAAGAATCTGGCGTAAAAAGATTTTCTATCACGGGAAGCTCACTAAACGAAAGTATTTCTGCAATTGAAATAGCAAAGAAATTTCCCAATAGTTGTATTTCCACTGCAGGTATACACCCCCACAATGCTAAAGAATATTCGCCTAGTAGTTTTTCAGAGATAAGAGATTTGCTAGAAGAGGATGTCGTAAAATCAATAGGAGAAACTGGATTAGACTTTTACAGAAACTTCTCTGCAGCTAAACAACAAGAATTAAGCTTTGAAGCTCACTTGGAATTAGCAATTGAAACAAGATACCCCTTATTTTTGCATGAAAGAGATGCTCACAAGAGATTTATCGAAATCATCTCACCCTATAAAGAAGATCTGCCAAAGAGTGTAGTTCATTGCTTTACGGGAAACAAAGATGCTCTTGAGAAATATATCGAAATGGGATTTTACATTGGAATAACAGGTTGGTTGTGTGACGAGAGAAGAGGTACACACCTTATTGACCTCATACCAATTATTCCATTAGACAAACTAATGATAGAAACCGACTGTCCTTACTTATTACCTAGAGATATGGGAATTGATAATTCAACAAGAAATGAGCCCCAGTTCCTAAAGCATATAGCCGAGAGAATTGCGGAAATTAGACCCGAAAGTAAAGAACTACTATTCTCGGCTATATATATGAATTCATTAGATTTCTTTGATATTACTTTTCAAGAATGATTCGATTAAATGCTTATCAAAAGGCCAGGTAAGTTCTCTTTCTTCCAGCAGTAAAACAGGTATCTTGTCCCAATAACTATCCAAATAAAGCCTCTTTGAGTATATGTCTTGTTTAACAAATTCGAAGTTATCTAAATTTATCTGATTTAGAAGCTTAAGAGCTTGATTGCACAGATGACAATCTTTTGAGGTTAATAGAATCAGTTTTTTCAAGCTATTGCGCCTATCTCAAATAAGTTCTCTATTTCCTCCTCTTCGAGCCCTAAAGAATGTAAAACCTCCTTCGAATGTTCTCCGGCAATTGCAGGCGGTAAAGTGATTTCGTTCTCTGTTCTATTGAATCTGGGTGCAGGAGCTGGTTGAGTTACACCTTCCAATTCGATGAATGTTTTCCTGGCAATATTATGAGGGTGTTTCGGAGCTTCACTCATATCTAACACAGGAGCAAAACATACATCTGTTCCCTCCATCAAATCACACCACTCATCTCTTGTTTTGGTTAGAAATATTTCACAGAGTCTTTCCTTTTTACTTTTCCAAGTTTCTCTCTTCATTTGTTCTCCGAATTCTGCTTGAGAAAGTTCAGCTTTCTCACACAGAAGCGCATAAAATTGGGGTTCGATAGAGCCTAGAGATATAAACTTTCCATCCTTGCACTTGTAAGTATCGTAAAAATGAGCAGCACCATCTAATAAATTAGTTTGTCTTTCTAGGTTCCAAAAACCTGATTGATGCATTGAATACATCATTGTCATTAACAGCGAAGATCCGTCTGTCATAGCTGCATCTACGACTTGGCCTTTACCTGATGATTTTGATTCCAGTAACGCAGAGACTAGGCCTAAGGCAAGAAGCATGCCACCACCACCGAAGTCGCCTATCAAGTTTAGAGGAGGAACGGGTGGAGAATCATCTCTACCTATTGCAGCTAAAGCTCCAGACAAAGCTATATAATTTATATCGTGACCAGCCGCATTAGCTAATGGTCCAGTTTGACCCCATCCAGTCATCCTTCCATAAATAATCTTCTCATTCCTAGCTTGACAGATTTCTGGACCCAAACCAAGACGCTCCATAACTCCTGGCCTGAAACCTTCGAATATAGCATCGGAATTTTCTACTAGTTTAAGAACTATTTCGACACCCTTTTCTGATTTAAGATCTACAGCAATTGACTTTTTTCCTCTATTAGCAGGTTCTTCTCTTGAACCTGTACCTGCAGCTGAGGCTCTGTCGATTCTAATGACTTCAGCACCCAAATCAGCAAGTACCATGCCACAAAATGGTCCTGGTCCTATACCTGCCATTTCAATAATTTTTATTCCTTTTAGTGGTCCCATATCAATCTCCTGAAATTTCCTTTCCCAATGGCTTAAAGAATGAAAGCAGTTGGGGTAATAAAGTTAAAGCGCCTAATAAAGCCATTATCATCGCCAATGATACAAAAAACCCAAAATAGACACTTGGGTTGAAATTAGATGTTGCGAATACTAAAAAACCCAAAATAATGGTCAGAGAAGTATAGAACATTGCTCTGCCAATTGTCTTATGGCTGTTTATCATCGATATTCTGTAATTTCCTGTTTCTACAAATTCTCTTTTAAATCTATGAATATAGTGAATTGTATTGTCTACTGCCATACCAACACTTATTGCTGCAACAGTTATGGTCATTATATCTAGGGGTATAGCAAATAAACCCATAGTACCTAATACAACACTAGCAGCTAATAGATTTGGAATTATTCCTATTATTGAAAGAGAAATTGACCTAAAAAGGATTAAAAACATTACGAATATGATAGAAAAGACTATGAGTATTGTGCCAATTTGAGAGTCGAACAAGCTCTGCAACATATTGTTATATAAAACGGCTAAACCGGTGAGTCTGAATTGCTCTGGATCTAGGCCATGTTTAGAAACAAGGGTTTCGGATATCTCATTTAAAAGTTGATTTCTATTTAATCCGCGAGCAGATTCGATAACTCTTGCAGAAATTCTCACCTGATTTTCATCTTTACTTATATAGGAACTAAGAAGATTCTCCTTTATGTCTTCGGGTAGCATATTTTTCACCAATGCGAGATCTAACTCGGATAGTGGCTCTCCATCATTAAGTTCTCTTGCTACTTTTATTCCACTTGCAACAGACAAAACTTTCCCGATTTCATCAATTGAGTCTATATAATCATGAATCTCTTCTAATCGATCTAAAGATACAGTATTCCACCAATATCCATCCTCGATTGCTTCATCTTCAAAACCAAAATCATCTTCAAAGCCAAAATCATCTTCAAAGCCAAAATCATCTTCTATTTTCCAATCCTGAGGAGCGTCTATAACAATATCTAAAGGCGCAGTTCCGCCCAATCTTGTGTCGAGTAATTCCATCCCTTTATAAATTTCAGTAGTGGGTTTGAAATAATCTATAAATCTATTTTCTACAGTCAATTTACTAATACCGAGAATTGAAATTGCAAATAATATGAAAGCAAATAAAAAAATATAATTTCCAAAGCTTTCTGTGAATGATGAAAATTTGACAGTTATTCCTTTGCTAAAATCTTTCGACTCATTAACTTTGTCAGATGAAGCAAGCATAAAAATTGAAAACAAAAGGAAGGAAAAAATAAAAGCAAAGAATATTCCAGCGACCATCATCTTTCCAAAATCAATTACAGGCTTAATCTCACTTACTCCAAGCGAAGCAAAAGCTATGATAGTGGTTAGGGCGGTGTAAAAACATGGAATTAACATTTGCTCCAAAGTCTTACCTACTAATTCTCTTTTATTTAGAGAAGGATTTTTTTCATTTAACTCCTGATATCTAACTATTAAATGCATAGTTAAAGAAATTGAAATAATTAACAATAAAGAAATGAAATTAGATGAAACAACTGTGACACGCCAATCCATCCATCCTAAAAAACCAATAACGAAAATCGCAATTAGTGCACTTGATACAAGGGGCATTAATACCCAACGTGGTTTTCTAAAAATAACTGATAAAGTTACTATGAACATCAGCAGCACACCTAATGCAAAATACTGTAAATCACTCTTAATGAAACTTATCATGTCAGAGGCTATCATGGCTGTTCCGCCTAAGTAGAGTTTTCCGCTGTCTGAAAATTTAGTCATAAGCGACCTTGTGTTTTTAATCAAGGTGTCTCTTTTAACAGCGTCTTCAGCATTAATTTTCTTTATTTCCTCATTGACTTCATCTAGTAAGGCATCGTGTACAAAGGGATCGTATTGTTCAGACTGAATAATTTCTAAAACTTCATATCTTTTATTGATAGCAAGGTCATATCTATCATTATTTTTTAATGTAAGTTGCATTGCTGTATAAACTGCCTCTGAATCAGTCAGAAGCTCGGTATACAGAGGACTATTCATGAATTCTAGTCTTGCTAAGCTTTTATCAGACCCTTTATCCTCTATTGTGCGCAAATTATCTGCGAGTTCGCTCATGCTCATCTTAGGACTGAATAGCAATGGAGCATCTAAATAACTTAGAACTGAATCCACGCCATCTATTTTCTCAAAAGCATCAACCATTTCCCTAACTTTAGAAATCGTTATATCTGAGAATAAATCTGCTTTGGGTTGAAAAATTATGATCAGAAAATCTGATGAAGAATAATCTTCATTGACTTCACGATAATATTTAAGATCATCATCTCCTTCTAAAACGAGAGAGTCTGATGATGCATCTAATTTAAAGTTCTTGAGATTAAAAACGGACAAAGTCAGACAAAAAACAAAAAAAAGAAGAAATGTCTTTGGTGAATTTGAAATGATGTCAGCAAATTTTTTAGCCATACTATCTCTTGCTTTGTTTGGCATTAGCACCCATGTGGGTATACCCTTTTTTCTCAGCTAATTCTATTTGTAACTGTCTCTGAGCAAACCTTTCCTTGTCCATATCAGAAGATGTATGAAAACATTTATGACAAGATACTCCTTTTTTATAAAATTCAGATTCCAAATCGTCTTTCGTCAATGGCCTTCTACAACCAAAACATTGAAGGTAATCACCTTTTTTGAGGTTTTTATCAACCGTAACTCTATCATCAAAGACAAAACACTCACCTTGCCATAAGTTCTTTTCATCTTGAACATCATTTAAATATCTTAAAACACCTCCTTCCAGTTGAGACACGTTCGTAAAGCCCTCACTTAACATAAAGGAAGATGCAATTTCACATCTAATACCTCCTGTGCAAAACATGGCTATCTTCTTATTTTTTTTTGTTGATAGCATCTTCTCTACAAAATTAGGAAATTCAGTTAAATTTTTAATATTTGGTATTATCGAATTCTTAAATGAACCAATTTCAGTTTCATAGTCATTTCTTACATCAATAATTAATGTATCTGGATCAGAGATGAGTTTATTCCAGTCAGAATAGTTCAAATACTTACCTCGTGAATTAACTGGATCAAAATTTCCTTCAAGAGGGAGAAGATTCTTCCGACATTTTACTTTTAATCGCTTAAAGGGATTATTCTTGGATTTTGACCAAGTTTGAGAACTAATATTCAATTTATATTTTTCTTGCAATAGAACAATTAAACCTTTGAGAGATTCTTCATTTCCTGACAGTGTCGTATTAATTCCTTGAAGTGTAGAAAAAAAGGTCCCAACAATGTCATTCTTATTGCAATATCTCTCTACAGATCGACCTATCTTAAGATAATTATCAATCTCTTCTATTGTGTAAAAAGTTACGACACTTTTTTGAGTCATCTAAACTAACTTTCTTTTTTACTCCCCCCCAAACAATCGGGAGAGGCTTCGGCTTTCTCATTTTTATCTTTCCACTCTTGAGGTGTGAAAGTATGCAGAGATATAGCATGAATAGGACCATCAATCTCTTCTTGTATTTGAGAGTAAATTAATTGATGTCTTTTAACTAAGTTTAAAGACAGAAATTTATCTGAGACTGCAACAATACGAACATGAGACTCTTTTCCAGGTTCAACATTGTGCAAGTAACTTTCATCTATTACTTCTAAATGAGAAGGCTCTAGAGAGTTATTTAGCTTATTTTCAATCGATGTTATGGCACTCATCTGTTAATTTTAGTTTTTTTCTAGGTTTAAGAGAAATTTTTTAATTTTAAGCCCCCCAGTGAAACCACCTAAACCTTGTTGAGAAATAACTCTATGGCAAGGAATAATGAGTGGTAAAGGATTTTTACCACAAGCTGTTCCAACTGCTCTGTATGCCAATGGTTTTCCTGCCTGCTTAGCAAGATCAGCATAACTTATCGTTTTACCGTATGGGATTTTCGACATCAATGTATATATCTTTTCCCTAAAGTTTGTAGATTTTAATTTGTAATCGAGCTCAAAGGATTTTCTTCCTTCATAAAAATATTCATCCAGTTGAGCAACAATGTGTTTGAACTTAATTGGATTTTTTGTAATGTTAATATTCTTAGTATTTTCTAGAAAGGATAGCGATGTAAGAAAATCTTCTTCAATTAATATGATGACATTCCCTACAGGAGATTTATATACATGCTTGAATACACTACCTAGTTTTCCTTCCATACTTTAGTATCAGGATTTGCTGCATTCTCTTCATGTTCATCTCTTGTAAGGGAGTACCCAGCAACTAGTGCAAGAGCAGAGCCAAATGCAATAATACATATGGGTATATACCAAAGAGCTAAGTCCGCAAGAATGTCATTAGGTACTGTGCCATTCAACTGTTCTCTAATCACTGAACTTTCCGGAAAAGATATAAGTGACAAGATTATGCCTGCGAAAGTCAGCCCAAAACCACTTACCGCCTTATCTGCAAAGCTACGAGCTGAAAAAAGAATACCTTCCTCTCTCCTTCCAGTTTTAAGTTGTATATCCTCTACAAGGTCCATCAGCATAGAAGCAAGAGTGGCAAAAACTATTATTGCCGCAGATACATTTATTACTACATGGACGCAAAGAGTGGGCAATAAGTAAGGGCTTCCATTTTCTGGAAATAAACTAGTCCCAAAAGTTAAATCAGAATACCTCAGAGCAAAAGGAAGAGCAGCAAAGAAAATTTGAAAAGCCCAGATGTACATAACTGTTTTTTTCTTGCCAAATCTATCGGTAAAGAAAGGGGCTGCAAAGATTGCTATTATTGGAGATAAATAAAGACAAAGACCTCTTGTTAACATCTCATCTAAATTCAATCCCCAAAAATAACTGTCAAAATATACTGCAAAGGCTGCTTCGATACCACCTGCTAAAGCTGCTAACAAGCCTGAAAAAAATAAAAACATATAAGACCTATTTGAAAGAAGTGTTTCTTTAACTTCCTTTAAAACTTTAGTGAAAGAGTTGTTTTTCCTTTCAGGAGGTTCAATAAGATCAGGTATGTGCTTATGAGTACCTGCGGCTGTGACAATAATGCCAATAAATATAAGAATGGCAGCAACAAGTCCATATTCTGACCATGCTTCCGGATTAAATCTGCCATCGCTGATAGTTTCAGTAACATTGGATGGCCCGAACCAAAACCAAACTAAATTATAAGTTGTCAAGCCGCCAAACCACCCAAAAAAGTATCTAAAAGACATAAGAGATGTCCTTTCCACATAATTATCAGTCAGTTCTGGTCCAAGCGATACAGAGGGCACCTCATAGAAGGTTATAAAAACTCTAATGATAATTGCACAAAAAAGTAGATAACTAAATAATTCCCAATCAGTAAGTGATTCCGGAGGTGTCCACAAAAAGTAATACGTTATCGCTACAGGTAAGGCTGCAGCATACATAAACGGATGTCTTCTCCCCCATCTAGATCTTGTTCTGTCAGAAAAATATCCAACCAGAGGATCAGTAATAGCATCGGCAATCAGAACTAAATTAAGGGCTAATCCTGCCATCCAAGCAGGAAGGCCTAATACTGAACTGTATACAAATAAAACAAAGTAACTAAAACCATTATTTTTGATACCGAATGAAATAGATCCAAATCCATAAAAAAACTTAGTTTTAAAATCAAGCTTATTCGTTTGTTGCAATTCTTCCATTAGACTTAATTAAATACTAAAGTTTACATATATCGGTGAAGACCAAGCCCTCTCCTCTGAAAGACTGAGACAGTCATCTTCTTTATCAGTTCTTGCATCACCATAACAAATATTAACTTTAATGCACTCTCCTTTTTCATTATATGAACATCTTAAATTTCCCGCATTTACAACTGGAGAAGCTTCTTGTATTGCTCTGACATAATAAATGGAGTCTCTAGATTGCTTTGAAAATTCATCATCCGTAAATTCAAACTGGCATCCTTGTTGACTTGGCTTACAATCAAATGACTTCCATACGTCGAATATCAGATCATCTACTGATTCTTCAGGAGACTTTTGTGGTGTAATTTTAATTACTTCAATTCTGGAGATATTTTTTCTCTTGTCAGATGGGTTATAACATTCATTTTTGCAAATTCTTTCTATTTCCTCATCAGTAATGTTGGTGGATGAATAATCTGGACAACCAGGTTTTTGTTCGAAGGCTCCCACTGCTTTTACTCGAAATACAGGATTTTGAGTCTGACTTGTTGTACTTCCCATAGGAAAAATTGAATTCTCTCTTATTAAATCAAACCAAAGAAGTATTCTGTCTCCACTGGTTCCATAGGTTTCTTTTTTCGTCAATCCTTCCCAAATCGAGTTTCTATCTCTTGCTTTCGAATGCACAGCAGCTAGTCCACCGGTAGTGAAGAAAGAAGCTTCTCTTTCTGCTTCAAATGCGCCAAAGCCTGCCCTCAATCCAAGAAGGGGTTGAGCCCGAAGATCGATAGATCTATCTACAGGTTCATCCATTGGATAAAGAATATCGGCAACTATTTCATTACTTGGCCCATTAGCCTCAGTGGTAACAAATCTATCAATTTCCTTATAACCTGTTCCAGGTCTAGCTCTGTGATTATCACTTGAAGCAATAAACCCGAAATTAAATCTTTTTGCAGAACCTTGATCAAAATTGGAAATAGCTAATCCATATTGGGCAGAGCCAGCAGGACGGTAATTAAATGATGGTATGAAGCAATCTTTACACTGACCCGAATCCAACCAATCTTCAATCGTCACTCCTGGAACTGTTAAATGGCCCGCGACTCCCATAACCGCATAATTTTCTCTTGCTTCTTCAGCTCTAAATTCACATTCAGTATCGGAAAGACCATTGCTTAAACATCTTTCTTGGATAATCTCTCCAGCCCTCCAGCAACTAGGAAGATAATCATCCGATGGTTCAGGGCAAATAAGATTACCCTCTTGATCTTCTGTTAATGCTCTCCATGGTCTATATTCTTCAGAATTTCCATGACCTGACATGACCTCAAATAAAATTTGTAGATTATCGTCATTGAAATCTGCTTCTAACTGCTTATCTAGTGAAGACATTGGAGGTGTGTAAAAACCCCAAGTATTTCCATGAGGAATAACAATTGTTGGGAAGTCTAAATCTCTTAATTTCTCAAATAGCTCCTTTGGTGTGTTTGCAAACTCATAACAATCGTCACCAAGCTCACTAGAAGGAACTCCTTCTGGGCAGAATTGTGAATTACCCAGTTCATCAGCAAAAGCTATGAAATTAAAGTATCGATGTCTATTCTCCGGATCAAGAAGAGCTGCGGGTCTCAATTGTTTTGATTGACTCGGGAGGCCATCTCTCATACCAGTAGTTGCTATACCTCCTGCACCTATTGCTCTTAATGGAACATTTTCCTCTTCAATGTCTAAAAACATAACATTTTTATGACCATAGTGTTCATCAGCCGTATTGCCAACTTGAGTCCATTCATAGCCTAAAAAAGTAACCAAATCAGGTTCGGTTATGTCTGCTGGCTTATTACAATTTCTTACAGCCTCCTTTATTGACTTCCATTTTCTTGGAGTAAGTGCCTCAGCATGATCAGTTGAAACCCAAAAATCCAGATTTGCGCAGAATCGTGCAAAATCACATGCATCAGAAATGGGGTGAGGACCTTCTCCATTTAAAATAGGTAAGCTCCAAAGAAACGCATCAGTAGAATATGTTGTATGAACATGTGTATCACCAAATAATATCTGCTTCTCTCTACCAAACGGCTTTTGAGCTTCAAACTTGTCCTGAACTAGAGATGCAGGGAGTTGGGAGTCAATGGAGAAGCCAGGTTCTTCAAGTTCACCATATAGATCTAAATAAACTCCAATAGTATAAATTCCTACAACAATTACTGCTGCCCCCAGTAAAGCATAAACATAGCGCATAGGTTAATTTTTATCTTTTTTATTGGCTGTGTCGATAAATTCCTGCATAAAATCTCTTTGCTTCCTTTTCTTAAAGAAACCGTCAAGATTTAGATTGCTTGATTCAAAAGAATTGGTATTTCCCTCTTGGAATAGTTCTATATGAGGATATTTAAAAAAGTATATCAATAATGCACCGGCTATGAAGCCACCAATATGAGCAAAGTAAGCCACTCCGCCGGTAGATCCAAAAAATTGACTGATTATCCAAACAGAGAGCACTATAAATGCAGGTACTTTGACAACTGTTATGAAAATGATTATCCAAAACAAAACATTTATGTTTGCTTTCGGATGAAGAATTAAATATGCACCCAAAATTCCTGCTATAGCTCCGCTTGCACCTATCATCGGAATAGTAGACTCAGGATTAATTAAAGCTTGCAAATAAGCAGCAAATATTCCACATATAAGATAAAAAAATAAAAATTTCTTATGTCCCATACTATCCTCAATATTGTCACCAAAGATCCAAAGGAAGACCATATTTCCGATCAGATGCATCCATCCTCCATGCATAAACATTGAAGAGAAAATTGTTAAATATGGATTTATTGGGCCCTGCTGGTCACCAAGAAGAGCTGCTGGAACTACACCAAAATTATAAATGGCATCTTGATAAAGATTAGTAGGCAAAGCATTTTGCCACAAAAAAATAAAGCAACAGATTACTATCAGAGCGTAACAAACATAAGGCTTAGTTTTACTTGTGTTGTCATCAGACAGAGGAAAGAAAAACATTTATTCTTTTTCAACGTACCCCAGTTTGTCTACATTCTCTAAATGTCCTTTCCTGTCTATGTCGTACATCAAAACTAGAAGTGTTGAAACTATTGGCAAGAAAAAACCAATCGCTACATGAACTATTGCAAATCTATCTATCAGAACACCTGACTTCATTTCTTCAGTTACACCGGGTGCGTCAAAACCTGCCCACGTGATTATAGCTCCAGCAATTAGGACTCCCCCTGCCCCAATTAATTTTTGAATCATTGAACTTACAGTACCTAGCAGACCTTCTTCTCTTCTCCCAGTTTTCTTTTCAACATCTTCGACTATTTCCATTGCCATAGAAGTAATGAAAACAAAGCCTAGGGATCCGATAGCAACCAAAGCACAACTATGAACCAAGAGTATCCACCAGATTAAATCAGTTCCATTTGATGGGAATAGTTGTGTGCCTACCACTGGCTCTAAAAGTCTTAGCACCATCGGTAATGGACCTACAACAATTGAGGTAAGAAAAATTCCTACAGCAATCTTTTTCTTGCTTCTTCCGATTGCTATCCATGGTGCCAAAAGTGCAATACAAACAACACTAAGTGCTTGCCACGCTGCGAATGACGAAATGTCACTTGGTTTCCATTCCCAAAAGTAAGTATTATAGTAAGTGCCAGCTCCGGTATCTGTTCCTACTACGAGAGAATAAACACATCCTGAAGCAAATAGGACAATCCATGATCTATTCGATAGCGTTTCCTTAGCCTCAGAAAAGAAGCTTCCTAATTGAAAAGATCTTTCTGGTGGGACATGCAAATATGGAATTCTGTTGTGAGTTCCTACAGTCGTTATAACTGTACTTATGAAGATTCCCAAACCTCCCCAAAAAGCTAACAATTGGTAGCCAGCACCATTCGTGAAATCATCTACCAAAAAATATTCCATATGAACAAATGATATCCCAGCTCCACCTACCCATCCGAGAGCCATCCCTATTCCAGCTATTTTATTTCTTTGATCATAATCTTTTGTCAATTCAGGGGCCAAAGCGCCTCTAGGAACTTCATAAAAGGTCATCGCAATTCGCATAAGTACCATCAATATTAGAAGCCTAGTAAATAAAGCAGAATCTGAGATTTCACCTGGATCCTGTAAGATCAAGTAATAGCAGAGAGCAAAAGGTATTATCGCGCCATACATGAATGGATGACGTCTACCCCATCTTGTTTTGACCCTGTCTGACCAAATACCTACAAATGGATCAGAAATAGCATCGATGACCAATGCTATACCAATTGCCAAAGTTACCAGCCATGCCTCTAACCCTAAGACTGCGTTGTAGTAGAACAATAGCCAAGTGCCCAGCAAGTTATTTTTAATTCCTACACCTAAGGAACCAATACCATAAGTCCATAGAGTTTTGTTTGTTGCAGATTGTGCTTTTATACTTTCCTGCATAGAATTTCTATTCTCCCTGAAAAAGAAAGTTCTTTATACAACAAATGAAACTAAATAAATACCCTAAAAAAATTGTTTAAACTACAATAATTAAGAGGAGAATATATGTCTAGGTTAAAAGAAAAAGTTGCAATTATTACTGGTGCTGGAAGAGGAATCGGCAGGGAGATTTGTTTATATCTAGCAAAAGAAGGGGCGAAAATCGTCGTTAATGATTTAGGCGGAGATAGAGACGGCAGCGGCGAAGGAAGAGTTGCTGACGAGGTTGTTGAAGAAATCAAAGCTTTAGGGGGAGACGCGGCTGCAAATTACGATACTGTAGGCACAGTTGAAGGCGGGCAAAATATATTTAATACTGCAATAGAATCATTCGGTCGTGCCGATATTCTTGTTAATAATGCGGGAGTATTAAGAGATAGGACTCTATACAACATGGAAGAATCTGATTGGGATGTAATCATGGAAGTACATCTCAAAGGACACTATAACTGCACGAGACCTTTCGTAAGATACATAAGAGATAACAATATCCTAAACTGCCGAATCATAAATATGTCTTCGGTTTCTGGTTTATTTGGCAATTTTGGACAGGTAAATTATGGAGCCGCGAAAGAAGGTATAGCAGGCTTTACAAGATCATTAGCATTGGAAGTTGCGAAATATAAGTGCACAGTGAATACAATCTCACCTGGAGCAGCTACGAGACTGACAATCGATTTAATAGAAGCTGCAGGTAGAAAATATGATGAAAATGATTGGACGCAAGGCCCAGAACAAATTGCACCGATCGTTGCTTGGTTATGTACAGAAGAAGCAGGAGAAGTGAACTCTCAAATTATTCACTCTCAAGGTGGAATATTGGGAATTATGCAACAACCAGCGATCATTCAGTCATTTACTACAGACAGTCTCTGGACTTTAGGTCAGTTGGATACTTTGATACCAGAATTGGTCGAGACCAAAAAGTTTCACGACAAAGAAGTCGAAGAAAAAGGAGCACCAAAAAAGGTTTAATTAACCCAACCAGACTGAAGCAGAATCTTTGATTTCTTTTGCTGAAGAGCCTACCTCAAATATATATTCCGCTGGCTCCACTTTCCAGCATTGGTCTTTTTCGCTCCAGTAAGATAGATCTCTTTCAGAAAGTTCAAATTTTATTTTCTTTGACTCGTCTGGTTCCAAGCCTATTTTTTCAAATTTCTTAAGTTCTTTTATTGGTCTTTCGATATTTGACTCTTTAACTCTTATGTACCCTTGAACAATTTCCTTGCCATAAAGTTTGCCTTTATTGATCACTTCTAATTCGAAAGCTGCAACGGATGATTCATTCTTCGGTGGAACGGCTCTTAGGTTGGAGTATTCAAAATTTGTGTATGAGAGACCATGACCAAAAGCAAATAAAGGCTCAATATTTTCTCGGTCATACCATCTGTAACCTATAAAGAGACCTTCCTCGTAATCCATTTGTAAGTCTTTACCAGGATAAGTTGAATAAGCAGGTGTATCAGAAAGCTTTTTAGGGAATGTAGTTGGTAATTTGCCTGATGGATTTACTGAACCAAATAGGATATCTGAAAGAGAGTTACCAAACTCTTGACCTGGAAACCAACATTGTAATATTGAATTTGCCTCATCAATCCAGGGCATCTCGCACGGTGATCCAGTGTTAAGTACAACTACAGTATTATTATTTGCACTACAAATCTTCTGCACTAACTCGTCCTGATTTGAAGGTAGTGCAAGAGATAATCTATCATTTCCTTCTGTTTCCCAATCAGAGTTAGTACCTACAATTAGAATAACGGCATCAGCATCCTTAGCTGTATCAACAGCTTCTTGCATAAGATCGAATTGATCCGGTGCATGCATACCAATTTGAATTGCAGGAAATCTACCTTCCCACTTATACTCAACTTCTAATTTATAAGAAGAACCTTTCGAAAAATTATATTGTCCTCTCCTCGGAGCACTACCCATAGCAAAAAAAGTTTCGCCAGGATCCTGAGAAGTCCAGTTATCAATGATGGTTTCACCATCAATCAGTAACCTAGAAGGTCCAATACTAAATATTTCAAATTCATATTCTCCAGAAAAATCTGGTTTTAAATCCGCATTAAATCGAACACTCAGGGATGGTCTCTTAGATTGAGCGACAATATCTAATCCAAAGCCACCCATTGCCCAGAATTTATTTCCTTTTAAAATTTTGGTCTCTATGGGTGTCCCTTCAAATTCTTGTCCATCATAAAAATCCACTTTGAAGCCACCATTATCCGCAAATAATTCCGAAGGTATGGAGGGAAGAAACTTATGCGTATGACATCCTTTTGCGTAAGTTACTTCAACTGTATCTCCGACAGCTGATTTAATGCCCTCCAATGGATGGATCACATAATGAGGATTTAGTGAGGCGCTACCGCCGCCGAGGTATTGTCCTTTTTCTGCATTAGGACCAATGACTGCTAACTTTTTAAGCTTTTCTTTTTTTAATGGAAGAACATCTTGATTTTTAAGTAAAACCATACCTTCAGCACCGATTTTTCTGATTAATGTTCTATCTTGCTCCAAATCATTACTCTGCTCTGAATTTTCCTCCGGATTATCCAGTCGTCCAGTAAACTCTGCTACTCTAAGTATTCTTCTAACTTTATCGTCAACTGTATCTTCTTTAACTTTTCCATCATTCACTGCTTTGACTAAATTTTCTCCCCAGCTTCTTGCGGGACCTGGCATCTCACAATCTAAACCTCCATTCGCATTACCAATGGTATCTTGAGCTGCTCCCCAGTCACTTACAACGTAACCTGGAAAGTTCCATTCATCTTTAAGAATCTTGTTTAAAATTTCGTGATTTGAAGAGCAAAAAACATTATTGAGCTGATTGTAAGCAGACATAACAGAGAGAGAACCTGCCTTCACGCCCATCTCAAAGGGAAGAAGATAAAGTTCTCTTAAAGTTCGATCGTCAATGTTAGAGCTGACAAAATGCCGTTGAAACTCTGTATCATTACCAATAAAGTGCTTTAAACATGCTGAAACTCCAACAGATTGAACACCTGTAACATAACTTACGGCTAGCTCTCCAGTTAAAATAGGGTCTTCAGAATAACACTCAAAATGCCTTCCCCCGAGAGGGTGGCGATGCAAATTTATAGTAGGACCTAAAAGCACATCAGCATCTTTGCTTTTTGCCTCTATACCTATTGCCTTCGCTATGCTTTGTACACTCTCCTTATCCCAAGTAGAAGAGAGGCAAGAGGCACTTGGAAAGCAAGCTGCTGTTGCTCCTGATACAGAGTCTCCTCTTGCTCCTATAGGACCATCGGTCATCTTCACTCTCGGAATATTAAGTCTTGGAACAGCTGTTGTATGCCATGCAGAGGATCCAGAAAGAATTGAAACCTTTTCTTCAAGTGTAAGCTCACTTATTAAAGATTCTATTCTATCCATAGGTAGAATGGATTTTTAGGCGTAATCTCTTTTCTTGTAGATTGATTTTCTTGGCCTTGCAAACACTTTTCTAACCATGGGTTCGAAATCTTCAAGTGTCATATTATCGTATTCAGGATCGAAAGAATTTTGGTCATATTTAGCACAAAATTCTGCACAGGCATGCCAATAAGGACTGTCTTTGTACTCATCCCTCATATTTTTATCTAATCCAAGATATTCAAAGAAGTAATAGCCTTGAAAAATTCCATGATGCTTAACAATCCAGTAATTTTCTTCAGAAACAAACGGCTCGAGCATAGTGGCAGCTAAGTCTGCATGATTTGCTGAAGCGATCGTATCACCAATATCATGCAATAAAGCACAAACAACATATTCTTCATCTCTGCCATCCCTATAAGCACGAGTTGCAGTTTGTAAACAGTGTGTAAATCTATCTACAGCAAAGCCTCCAGTATCTCCTTTTAGGATCGATAAATGCTCGAGAATCCTGTCTGGGAGTTCAGAAGCGAACTTAGCACCATGCTCACCAATTATTGCATAATCTTCAGCAGTACCATTTAACATTTCAGTAAAAGTTGCCTGTTTATCCATATTACCTCTCAGTTTTTACAGATTATGCCGCATTATTATCAAATTTCATATACTCATCTCATTCGATAAGTCATTACAGAGTGATTTTTGACTTACTAAGTTTACTATTTCATAAAATTAGATTTGCTATGTAAATAGGCAACTTAATAAACAGAAAGTCGAAGTGGTGTTAGAATAGAATTTTAATTTAAATTGATATGGCAAAAAAATACGAAAACTTTCAGGTTGGTGAAAATCTTTGGAGAAGCGAAAATACCTATAAGGTCTACACAAATACCCTTCTAGATAAACTTGTAGCCAGTAAAACAATAATAGAACCAAATGGTTCAACAGGAGGTCATAGGCTTGTTGAGTCAGAGGTTGTTTACGTGTTCTTATCGGGCATTGGTGAGATGGAAGTTGTCGAATATGCAAATCATGAAGCAGGTCACGGAACTAATCCTAGTTTCGGCATAGAGCATAAAGCTGAGCTTTCTATTACTTCAGGCAATATTATTCTTGCTGAAGAAGGCGACTATATTAAAGTAAAAAACACCTCAAAATTAGAACAGCTAATCTACCTAAGGGTGTTCGATAGCGAGGGAGCAAGGAAGTAAAAAAAATCCCCACTCATTGAGCGGGGATTCCGAAAAGCGTATCTCAACTACTTTTCAACTAACTGTTTAAAACTGTTAGCCGGAACCGGGGTAACCCGTGTCAGAAGGCTACTCCTGTTGTTCCTCTTCTAAAATAAATACTAATAGTGATCACCTCCTGTAGAGGGTAATAAAGAACCACAAATCCAATTCCCCTCGTGTTAAATCGGATGTGGGACGCCTAACCAAAGAATACCAATAAAATGATTTAGATAAAAGGCTTAATTGGTATATTTAAGACTCTAAGTTCAACCAAGCTACCTCTTTGCTATCTAACGCTAGGTTGAGAGCATCTATAGAGTTCTCCGTCTCAAAGAAGTTCCTCGGGCCAATTAAAGGAAAAGTAGGAAATTGTTGGCATAAAACATAAGCTAGTGCTATTTGAATAGGATCGGCTGATTTTTTTTCAGCCAACTCAAGACATCTCCTTCTTCTCTCAAAATTTTCTTCACTGCCCCACACCCGATCTTGCTCTTCTCTATTTGGGTCTGCCACATGTGCAGCACCTGTGAACTCTTGACCATCAAGAAAGAAGCCCCTTGCTTGACTAGACCAAGGAAAGACAGCGATTTGATTTTCTTTAATATAATCTACGTAATCGTTATCTGAACAACTAAAGCATCCAGGCCACACAGGACTATTCATTCGAGCAAGACTAAAATTGTTACTTAGAACTGTGAATGGCTCTTTGTCATTTGCAAGAGCATATTCATTAGCCTCCTTGAATCTATGTAATGACCAATTTGATGCTCCGAAAACACCAATAAGACCCTCATTTTTGAGCTCATTGAGTGTATCTATGAAGTCTCCAACTGCTATATCTGTATTATCTCTATGTAAACAATAAATATCTACTGAGGTAGTGCCCATTCGATTAAGTGTTTCTTCTAATTGGGGTCGAATTTTTTTGGGATGGCAGTCTGGAGTATGTGCACCTTTTGCAAGAACGACTATTTCATCGCGGATATTTCTTGTTTCAATCCATTTCCCTAAGTAATAATCACTCTTACCATTATTGTAAATATAAGCTGTATCAAAAACATTTCCGCCATTTAAATAAAAATGATCAAACATTGCGAATGCATGATTTGTATCAGATTGATTGTCGCAGCCAAAAACAATTCTTGAGAGGTTTTTGTCGAGTCCAGGAATCTTAGTGGATAAAAGAGTATCTCGCGAATCATCTCTTGATATGACTGATACCTTTCTTTTTTCACCTCTGTCATCATTATAAACAACCTTAAGCTCCCTCCTCCATTGATCCAGTGCAATCATGTTTCCATGCGAATCATTATGAGGAAGTAATGTTGATTCTAGCTCCTCATTAAAAAATGCCTCAGCAAAATGGTCAATCTCTAAAGCATAGATACCTTTATCTGTCTTTATATCGATTAACTCCTCCTCATCATTTGCATTTACTATTTTTATCTGTGACTTTCTTCCAGTAAATTCTCCGCAATGCCATGGTTGATTGACATATATTGTCATTTCACCGTCTGAAATTGTTACATCGCTCTCAGAGCTTAAATTAGTGGCGGATCTTATCTTTGCAACTGACCCATCTTCAAATATTAATTCTGCCGAGGCATTTAAATCTATGTCTTGATTGTTCAACTCACCTTCACCTTGTATTTTTATAGGATTCACAAAGTTTTTATCATAGAGGGCACCGACTGCGTGACGAGAAATAGACATAGGATAACAACCAATATCCAAAATTGAGCCACCACCTAGATCTCTATTAACTAATCTGTGAGTATCTGGAACATCGACAGAGAAACAAAATTCAGCCTTTATTGAAAGAGGTCCCTTCATCCTCCTATTTACAATTTCAAAAATTTTTTGAGTTTGAGGATGAATTTTGTACATAAAAGCCTCCATTAAGAGCGTTTTATTTTTTCTTGAAAGATCTATTAAAGCCATGGTCTCAGTTGCATTAATAGTCATGGGTTTTTCGCATAAAACAGCTTTCTTTTGTTTCAAACAAGCTGAGGCAAATTCAAAATGACTTGTGTGTGGAGTTGCAATATAAATCGCATCTATATCAGGCATACTGATCAAATTCATATGACCTTCAATTGCAGTACCGCCATACGAATTACAAAATTCTATAGCCCGTTGACCATTGGCACTTGCTACTGCCAACAACTCTCCATCGGTTTCTTTTAAAGCTTCTGCGAAAGCTTTAGCTATTGAGCCAGTTCCAAGGATACCCCATTTAATTTGCTTCATTAGTCCTCCTTTGAATTTTCTGTAAAAGTTCTTTGTGTTTTTTTGCGTCTATTGGATAAAAATAGATAATTATTAAACTCAGCCCTACCCCAAATGCCGGTATAAGTGTCATGATTGATTTCATGTCATCAATGGTATTTGTTGTCTGAATCTCATTTGCTTTGAATCCTATCAGGTCAAGCACAATTCCAAGTATGATGATAGCGAAAGCTATAGAACCTTTCTGCGCAAAGGTCATAAAACCATACAAGGAAGATTCACTTCTAACTCCAGTTTTAACCTCACCATACTCGATGGTATCTGGTAACATTGACCAAAATAAGATTCCTCCTGCACCCGAACCAAATCCTATGAAAGCTACCAAGAAAAGTAACTCATTGAGGTTTCTAATTTCATATATATAAAACGACATTAAGGCTACAAGTGTTATTACGCCAGAAATTAGCCAAGTCAGTTTTTTTCCAATTTTATTTGAAATAAGCCACCAAATAGGAATACTTAAAAAAGCAACTATTCCACTAGTGAATAAAATAGTACCTTGATATTCATGAAGGTTGAGAGCATATTTTGTGTAGTAAATTAAATTATTTCCAAAGAATATTGTTGTAATACCTACAATTAATGTCGCAGAGAAAACTAACCAAAAGGGGCCATTTTTTCCGATGGCTTTAGCTGCTTCCAGTAAGCTTCCACCTACTCTCTCTATACCTTGGTCATCAGAAGGTTCCTTAACTGTGAGAAAAGTTATTGCATGAATGCACACAGCAGCAAAACCTGCGATGATAGCTAAAACAATAAATCCTAAACTTTCGTCATCTCCACCAATCCAAAAAACTATTGGGAAAGCCAAAAGTGCCATTAGATTGGTTCCAGTCTGCGCTCCCATCATCCTAAAACCCGTCAAATTAGTTCTTTCCTGACTATCGGAAGTTATTCTTGGTGTAAGAGAAGAAAATGGAACACTCACAAGAGTAAAACATGTCCTATGAAGTAAATTTGCAAATAGTAGAATCAGAAATAGAGTTGCTCCTTCAAATGGAGGTACCCAAAAAAGTAATACGAAAGATAATGCCAAAGGTATATTGCCAAAAAGCAGATAAGGTCTGTAAACTCCCCATCTAGTTCTAGTTCTCTCAGCAACATAACCCATGAAAGGATCGGTTATCGCATCCCAAAACATTCCTATTCCATAAATTAGACCTGCCAATGAGGGAGATATGCCTACTACATCAGTATAGAAATATAGAAGATATAAGCCAACTCCGCTCCAATATAAACATATGGCTATGTCACCCACACCATATCCTAATCTTGTTTTAAGGGTTAACTTACCAAGAATAACTCCCGTCATGAGTCAAGTTTATATGTATGAATAAAAGATTAAAGAGATATCTTAGTCATTAAAAAAAAGGGGTATCAACTTAGACTTCTAAATTTCTAATCTCTATAGCATCAGCAGAGTGCTCAGATAAGATACCTGAAATAACAATAAATTTTAAATTTTTTTTTGGAGTCAAATTTTTAGACAAAATCTTCATAACAGAGTCTATATTTCTTTGATGATCAGAATATGTAGGAGAGTAAAAAGCATGCACTGATCCAGCTAGCGATAAATGATTTATAGTCTTTCTGTTATTACTAAAAGCATATATTGGAATCATCAAGGGCTTAGCATTAGATACAATTTCAGCAGTTTGGCCGGATCTAGTTATAGCTATAATGCCATCAGCTTCTATCGATTCAGCTAGGTTTTTTGCAGCGACCCCAAGATGCTTCCAGTCTGTATCGGCTATTAAATTAGATTCATAACCAAGTGTTCGATATTTTTCAGTTTGTTCAGCTATGCGGCTAATGAAACTAACGGCTTCAATAGGATATTTTCCGATGGTTGTCTCACCAGATAGCATAACCGCATCAGCACCTTCATAAATTGCATTTGCCACATCAGTCACCTCAGCACGAGTAGGTGTGGGATTTTCTATCATTGATTCTAATAAATGAGTTGCAACAATTGATCTGACACCAAATTTTGCACAATTGGACATAATCTTTCTTTGTATATTTGGTAGATTTGATAGATCTGTCTCAATACCTAAATCTCCTCTCGCGACCATAACGGCATCAGAGGCAGAACATATATCTGAAATATTTGAAAGTCCCTCTCGATCTTCAATCTTAGAAATTATTTTTACCTTTTTCCTTTGACGCTTAATTAATCTTTCTAAATCGCTAATATCCGATAAATCTCTTACAAATGATAATGCAATAAAATCTACGTCCTGCTTTAAACCAAAAGAGATGTCTACTTTATCCTTTTCAGTAATTGAAGGGAGATTAATTCTTATACCAGGTAAATTAACATGTCTTTTGCTCCCTAACTTTCCACCATCTAAAACTCTACACTCAAGTTCATTTTCTGTTTTCTTCAAAACCTTAAAGTTTAGTAAACCATTATCCAAAGTAATTAAAGTCCCAACTTTTACGCTCTCAATTAGTTCATCGTAATTGACTCTTATAGAGGTGGTTTCAACATCAATTTCATCTCTTATGGTAAAAGATACTAGTTGCCCTGGCTCTAAATCAACAACTTGAGATGTATCGCCTGTTCTTATCTCAGGACCTTGGGTGTCAAGAAGGATTCCAACCGGATGTTCGATCTGTCCATTAAGTTTTTTTATCCTAGAAATAATCTTTTTTGCAGTTTTATGGTCGCAGTGTGACATGTTGAGGCGAGCTACATTCATTCCTGCCTCATATAGTTTTTTAATACTATTAAAGTCTTCTGTTGAGGGACCAATAGTGCAGATTATTTTAGTTCTTTTAGTCATATTCTGAGGCACAAGCATTCTACTTAAGATATTTAAAAAAGCTAATGCAAAAAAAAACAGGCCCTTCTGGACCTGTCTTTTTATAACTATTTAGAATCTATATCTAATATCAAGCCCCATAACCCTAGGAGGTAAAGCAGTTACAGATTTCCTGTAATTTGTCTCATGATCTCCTGTGCTTAGAGCATAGTAATTATCATTATCAAATAAATTATCTACATAAGCCCTCAAAGATAGATTTCCATCTTGACTGTACCAAGAGATGTTCAAGTTAGTCGTTTCCCTAGAATCAATTCTATCTAGTGGTCTTTGTATACCCGAAGCTGAGAAATCTCCAGTGTATGAATGGCTTAACAAGTAATATAGTGGACCGAACCTTGTATCCTGTTCATAACTTACTCTGATTGTGGCTTTTTCTTCTGGAATACCTTTAAGTGGACCGCCTTTAAGATTAACCGTATAGTCTGAAGCCTGGCTTGGATCGGTAACTTGAGCAGAAACAAATCCTTGAGTAAAAGTTCCAAAAACTGGAACAGGATTAATAGGATCATCTACGGTAAATACAAAGTAATCTTCGCCGTATTCAGTTTCTGTATAACTAAAATTACCAGACAAAGTTAATCTATCTGTTGCAGCATAATAAAGTTCTATTTCAAATCCGGTATTGGTAATGCCATCAGCATTTGAAACAAAATTTGCACCAGCACCACGAATAGGATCAAATTGCTGCAATTCATCTTGATATCCGTCGTAGTCATATTGATAAATAGATGCAAATACTTGAAGAGTTTCGTCTAAATGCAAGCCCTTATAGCCAATTTCTACGGCTTCAACTGTTTCTTTGTCATAAGAAACTAGCCTTTGGTTATCCCCAATTGGGGTTCCAAATTCATCTCTTTGGCTATCGTATTGTCCAGATACACCAAGTGCATATCCTCCAGCTCTATATCCAGTTGTTACTGAAAAATACCATAAAGTATTTTCATCGGGTTCGTAATCAAGATTAATTCTGAAGTTTGTATCACTCCATGTATCTTCTGCACCTACAAGTCTTGTATAGCTATAAGGTATACCTTGTCCCAATCTCAAAGGAGTTGCACAAGAACTTGCTGTAATATCGCAGGTTGGTGTTATAGGATTATTTGGATCAATTGCAAGTGAGAAAATAGCCGCCGCAGGTATCAATCCCGCTTGTGCAGCAGCTGTCCACTGAGCAACTAACGCAGGATCATAATTATAAGAAGCAGCCCCCATAGCAACGTTAGTTGCAGCTAATGCAGTAACACCTTGACTGCCAATAGCGGCAAATGGAGCCCCAGTCATTAAATTAAGAACTGGCAAATATGGTGCCAGAGTGTTTGCAAATAACTCTGTGTAACCACCTGCATTTTCAAGGGCACTTTTTTCATCCTCTGCATAACGCACACCTAATGTTAAAGCAAATTCGTCATTCATTTGCCATGTACCTTGAGTAAATACAGCATAAGCATCATTTTGAACCTCATTCTTATGTCTATATACCCTACCAAGAGGATCTCCTCCCCATCTACCAGAGACAGTTCTTCCCAAGATTCCACTTGTTTCATCGACATGAGGAGCCGTTGCCCAAGTACCATAAGGGTTTGTCGCTCCGAATAAGCTCATCATAGTCATAGAAGGAATATGAGGCAGTCCAGGAAGAGCAAGCTCTATTCCTGTAGCTGCTGCTACGGTTCCCCAAGGCATATCTAAGACACCATAATTAGCTGGGTTAAGGATGTAGGGGGCATTATTAGCTAGGGAATAAGTTTGTTGTCTATTCTCATCCATAAAGAATGCACCTGAAGTAACTTCGATGTCATCTCCAATCATCCAATTTAAATTCACCTCATGAGTTGTCATGTGCACATCTTCTCTAACAGTTACTCTGTACATAGAGAATGTGTCATTATTTGTTTCATCCTGATCTATGTTGAAATCATAATTGTAGTCAACCGACCCATACAAATAGGTTAAGGTCATCGTATCGTTAATATCCCAAGTATATTTCGCTTGTTGACCAGTGTGTTCGAATCTTTCTCTGTTAGAATTACAGGCAGGAGGCCCATAAGGGAAATCCTCACAATTTTGATCATAGTTAATATCAACATCAAATGTACCAATAACCGAAGGGGCATCAGACCTGCCAAACATAGGATTATATCTGTAAGGAAAACCGATAATATCCACACCCGGTCTTCTTGGTGCTCCGTATCCCACTACTCCAGTAATTGTATTCTCAAATTTTATAGCACCTGGTGTAGAGGCAGATACTGGTCTTAATCCATATACTGGATCAGATGTATTTCTTGTTCCTCTATTGGCACCATATCCTTCTGTAACTAATACTCTATTACCAATAATTCTATCCGATAGTCTGTCATTAGCTCTAATCTGAAAAGACATATCATCATTTATATTCCATAGAAGCGTTAGAGCAATATTCTCATCATCTAAAGAATCAGTATCAGGCCCGGTGCCTACATTCTTTTGCAAACCATCTCTATCTGATGTCATTCCAGCTACACGGTAAGCAAGTGTATCTGTTAAAGGAGCAGAGCTCATGAAGTAATATTGTTCTGTACCATAATCACCTAGAACGGCTCTAATCTCTCCCTCTGCCTCAAATGTAGGCTGTTTGGTGATATAGTTAATCGCCCCACCAATTGAATTACGTCCATAAAGCGTTCCTTGAGGACCTCTCAAAACCTCAATTCTTTCCACATCATATAAATAACTCTCGCCAGCAGCGATACCGAAATCAGGTGAATAAATGCCATTGTAGTAAGTAGCTACACCAGGATCTCCACCCAGAGCTCTAAAATTTCTGCCAACTCCTCGAATTCTCACATCATAAGCATCACGAGTAGTAGCAGGTAATTGATCCATAAGATCATTTGCTCCCTGCATGCCTAAATCCTCAATTAAAGAAGCATCAAAGGCTGTTATTGACATTGAAGTATCAGAAACTGTTGAGGTTCTTTTCTCAGCAGTAACAGTTATCTCTTCTATGCCACCCCTTTCCCTCTCTTCATCTGAAGATAAGTTGTAAGACAAAGAAAAAAATAAGATTGCGATTAAAGAAAAATTAATCCTGTGCATGGTATCCTCCCCATTTAGTGCAGTAAACTGCTTAAAATCCATTTAAAATCACGTCTTTTTACGAAAAGACACAATTACATTAGCATATTTTCTTTTTTTTTTACAACAAAAAAAACAGGCCATTAAGGCCTGTTTTCTTCAGGATATACTAGAACTTATATCTTATATCCACACCCATTGTTCTTGGGCTTAGCGCACCAACAGTTTTTCTAAAATTCTGAACATGGTCTTGCGCAGATAGAGAGTAATACATCTCATTATCCATGAGATTGTCTATGTATGCCCTTATATTCAGTGAACCATCTTCACTGTACCAAGAAGCACTTACATTTGTAATTTCTCTTGATTCAATTCTATCTAGTTCCCTCTGAACACCAGAAGCAGAGAATGCTCCAGTATATGAATGAGTTGCAAATAACCAAACCGGACCCCAACGAGTATCAGCTTCGTAAGTTATATTAATAGTAAATTTATCTTCAGGGATACCTTTGAGAGGACCTCCTTTCAAATTAACAGTGTAATCTGTTACATACGATGGATTATCAGCTTCACAAGATACATAACCTTGAGTACATTGACCAAAGACTTGAATTGGATTTGATGGATCATCAACAGTCAATACAAAATAATCTTCACCATATTCGGTTTTTGTGTAACTGTAATTACCAGCAATATTTAGTCGATCACTAGCCTGATATTGCATCTCTATTTCAAAACCTTTGTTGGTAATTCCATCAGCATTAGATACGAAATTAGCTCCTGCACCTCTAATTGGGTCGAATTGCTCAAGCTCGTCTTGGTATCCGTCATAATCATAATGATATACTGAAGCGAAAACTTGCAAGGTATCATCTAAGTGTAATCCTTTATATCCAAGTTCTACAGCAGCAACTTCTTCCTTGTCATACGCAACTAGTATGCTTCCAGTACCATTGGGAATTCCAAATTCATCCCTTGCATCATCTCTTTGTCCAGAGACTCCAAGAGCATATCCGCCTGCCCTATAGCCCGTTGTATATGATAGATACCATAGTTGATTTTCATTTGGTTCATAATCAACATTAATCCTTACATTAGTATCACTCCATGTATCCTCACCAGCAATACTGCTTGTGTAAGAATAAGGTATACCTTGTCCAAGCCTTAGAGGAGTTGCACAGGTTGCAGAAGCGGTAATTTCACAATTAGGTGTTATTGGTTGCGCAGGATCAATAGAGCCTGGATAGATCGCTGCAGCAGGAAGTAAGCCAGCCCCTGCAAGTGCAGTTAACTGAGCTAAAGTTGTAGGATTATAATTCCATGTCGCATTTCCCATCGCTACATTCGTGTGAGCCTCAGTAGTTGCATCAGCGCCGATAGGTATATATGGATTACCTAAAAGTAGGCCAGCAAAAGGTAGGTAAGCACCTACAGGTCCAGCAAAGAGTTCAGCATAACCACCTCTACGTTCTAATGCTGATTTCTCATCTTCCGCATATCTAGCACCAAGGGTTAATGCCCAAGTGTCATTTATCTGCCATGTTCCCTGTGTAAATACAGCATAAGCTTCATTTTCAGCTAAGTTATCATGATGATAAACATGACCCATGGGATCTCCTTGCCATCTTCCAGATACTGTGGCTCCTAGTGGTGCATCTCCGAGTTTGACGTGAGGTGCAAGTGTGTCATTAGGCCATCCTAATATACCCATAATTGAAGCAGGCACGCCTATGAAGGCAAGACTTGCATCAAGAGCTCCATAGTTTGCTGCTTGAGTTATTCCAGGAACATTATTGCTTAAAGAATAATTTTGTATCCTAGTTTCATCCATGAAGAAGATACCAGAGGTAACTTCAATATCATCAGTCAACATCCAGTTGATATTTACTTCATGTGTCGTCATATGGACATCTTCTAAAACAGTGGTTCTGTATTGAGAAAAATCTGAATTAATGTTGTCTAAATCAATATTAAATGTGTAGTCGAAATCAACAAAACCATATAGATAGGTGATTGTTGTTCGATCATTGAAATCCCATACAAATTTACCTTGAATTCCCTCCTGTTCGAACATTACATGGTTTGATGCACATCCAGGAGGACCATAAGGAAAAGAATCACAGTTTGGATCATTATTTACATTTACGTTATAGGTACCTATCACATCAGGTCCACTAGATCCGTATGCAGGATTAAACCTCCAAGGGAATCCGGCTGCATCGACTCCAGGTCTTAATGGTGCTCCATAACCTATATTGCCTGTAATGGGGTTTGTAAAAGCAACAGCTCCAGGAGTTGAGGCTGTAGCTAGTCTTACTCCGTAGACGGGATCAGTTGTATTTCTTGTACCTCTGTTGGGACCATAACCTTCAGTAAGCAATATATTATTATTGATTATCCTGTCAGAGAGCCTGTCATTTGCGCGAATCTGGAAAGACATATCATCATTGATGTTCCATAAAAGCGTAAGTGTGACATTCTCATCATCTAAAGAATTTGTGTCTGGACCAGGACCTATACTTTTTTGGACTCCATCCCTTTCTACTGTCATACCAGTTATTCTATAAGCTATGTCTTCTGTCAAAGGTGCTGAAGCCATAAAGAAATACTGCTCCATACCATAATCCCCTAATACGGTTCTAATTTCTCCCTCGGCCTCAAAAGATGGAGCTTTAGTAATATAGTTAATAGCACCACCTATAGAGTTACGCCCATAGAGCGTTCCTTGTGGACCTCTTAAAACCTCAACCCTTTCAACGTCATAGAGATAATTCTCAGAGGCTGCAATACCAAAATCTGGTGAATAAATTCCATTGTAGTAGGTTGCAACACCTGGATCTCCGCCTAGTGCCCTAAAGTTTCTTCCAACACCACGAATTCTCACGTCGTATGCATCACGTGTTGTTGCAGGTAATTGGTCCATCAGATCATCAGCGCCCTGCATTCCTAAATCCTCCAATAAAGAAGAGTCAAAAGCAGTGATTGACATGGATGTATCTGAAACTGTTGAGGTTCTTTTTTCAGCAGTAACTGTAATTTCTTCAATTCCACCCCTATCTTCTTCATCAGAGAAGACTTGGAAAGGAACTAAAAGAAATAAACCTATTAGATAAGGTAAGGATTTGATATTCATTTTTTCTCCCCAAAATAATCTCACCTCCTAGTGGAGATTATTCAAAAAACACACCGAAATCCTTTTCGTACACTAATACTATGCACAAATAGCTGAAAGTGTGCAAATTTTTTGGGTTAAATTTTTGTTGCTTTTATTATGTCTTTGTTGCTTCTTTAGAGGTCTTTTTTACTAAATAGACTATAGCTAAAGTGGTCATAACAAGATTCAGTATTGTTACTCCATAGATTTTAAAGTTAACCCACGTATCAAGGGAGGTGAAGTAAATGAAATATAGATTGATAAAACCAACTAGAATCAAGAAGTAACCTGCAAAATAAGTAACATTTGACTGAGCTTTAACTGGAACGGATTGCATCTCAGGACCCATTTGATTGAGTAGCGTCTTAAGAAGGACTGGTCCCTTGTACACATGCGAAATAATCAAAATTAATCCAAATAGCCAATGAACTATTGAAAATTTCCACTGCAGAAAAACAGGATCTCTCAAAACTATTGTTACAAGCCCTAGAGGCATCAATAAGCACCAAGATATGAATAAAGGCTTAGATACTGATCCATCAGCTAGTTTTTCTAGAGCCACTTGAATGGTTACAAGTCCCATTATTGCATATGTTAGATAAAAGAAATCTCTGGTACCTATCCAAACTGCAGCAAAAATTATTAACAACAATAAAGGGTTATTGAAAAGTTTGCTTAATTTCTTCATGAGTTAATTGGAACCTATTCTAAGTATGTTTTCAAACTTTTATAAACAAAATTTGCAATCAACGGCTGGGCTTTTTCATTTGGATGTATTCCATCTTGAAGCATTAAATTTTTATCCAAGGCCACATCCTGTAACATAAAAGGTATTAAAGTCGTGTTAGTTTCATTGGATACTTTTTCGTAGATAGATTCAAATTGAGTCTGATATCTTTTTCCATAATTGGGCAATATTCTGATCTGCATCAAGAATACCTCAACATTGAATCCTTTAGAGATTAAAATCATTTCTTTTAAATTTTCATGAATCTTTTTAGGAGGATAACCCCTCAAAGCATCATTTCCTCCTAATTCTATGAGCAAATAATCAGGTCGAAGAATGTCCAAAGTCTTCTTTATCCTCGAAAGACCACCTCCTGTGGTTTCTCCTGAAATGCTTCTATTTAAAACTTCAAGCTTGATACCCTCTTTATCTAATATCTTCTTTAATTCCTCAGACCATTGCTTATCTTTTGACATTCCATAACCTGCACTGATACTGTCACCGAAAATTAATAAAGATTCAGTCTTTGTTTCGACAAAAAAATGTTGAGAAAAGAGTGTTAGTGCTATGAAAACAAAAATCACTCTAACTCTTGCAACTGATATATAAGAATTTGACATTGAAGATATTGTTTTATTTATTTCAAAACAAAGAGGTGTTATAGTTGTGTAACACACCTATTAAACCACATAAATGATTTTAAATGTAAACAATTTGAGGAAAGAAGTACCTTCAGGTGATGGTCGACTTATAATCCTTGATGATGTTTCATTGAGCCTTAATGATGGAGAATCTCTAGCAATTACCGGTCCTTCCGGTTCTGGAAAATCAACATTACTAAGTTTGCTTGCCGGACTTGATACTGCAACTAGCGGTGAGATTTTTCTTGATGACTTAGCTCTTCATAAGATGAATGAAGAAGAGAGGACTGCTCTCAGAAAAGAGAAGGTAGGATTTGTTTTTCAGTCATTTGAACTTCTACCTAGTTTGACTGCATTAGAAAATGTGATGCTACCCTCTGAATTAAAATCTGAAAAAAGTCCTGAAACAAATGCAAAAAACTTTCTTGAAAGAGTTGGCTTAAAAAATAGACAAGATCATTATCCTAATCAATTATCTGGTGGTGAGCAGCAAAGAGTCGCAATAGCGAGGGCTTTTGCTTGTTCCGCAAAAATCCTATTTGCAGATGAGCCTACAGGTAATCTCGATCCACGGAATGGAGAAATAATTGCAGATTTATTGTTTGAAGTTAATTCCGAAACAGACAATGCACTGGTTATTGTTACGCATGATCAAGAACTGGCAGATAGATGTGATAAGACAATAAATCTAAAACTAGGAAAAGTAATCTAAATGATATTTAAGCTTTCTATAAGACTCTTTTTAAGGGAAGTTAAATCCGGTTATTTAACCTCGATGCTTGTTTCTTTAATTTTAGCCATAACAATAGTTTCTGGAATATCTCTGTTCACAGATAGATTAGAGAAGGCCCTTAATTCTGAAACTGAAGAATTTCTTGGTGGAAAGTTGAAATTTGAATCGAATAACAATGATTTATTCGAACGAATCAATGAATCCTATAAGGATTCACAACATACTGAAATGGCTTTATTTGCATCTGTTATTTTTTCTGATGATGAAATGCAACTTAGTTCTATAAAAGCAGTTGATGATAGCTATCCGATAATTGGTGAGTTGGAATTAAAAAACTCATCAAAAATTTACTCCACAACCAAAAGTCCTGAGAAAGGTACGGTATGGATGGATGAAAGACTAAGAAACCTTCTGTCACTATCCTACGGCGATGAAGTCTTTATCGGTGATGCATCACTAATCTTTACCGATACCATAATATATGAACCAGACAGAGCCTCTGGAAACCTCGCTTTTGCTCCAAAAACAATAATGAATATTTCAGATCTTGAAAAAACTCAAATTATTCAACCGGGAAGTAGAGTTGAATATAACTACCTCTTTTCAGGTTCTGAAGAAACAATCAATGCCATAAAGGAAAACCTAGAACAAATAAAACAAAGTGGAGAAGAAATTGAATCTCTTGGAGAAGATACAAGTTCTCTTGGCAGGGCTATTGAAAGATCAGAAAATTTCTTTCTTCTCGGAGGCCTAATAGCAGTTTTACTATCAGCCTGCACTATTGGTATAGCTTCTCAAAGATTTACTAGAAGACATATCAGCTATGTAGCGATTTTAAAAACATTGGGAATGAAAACTGTCCATATAAGGTCTCTTTATTTTTTGATATTTTTATACACTACAATCTTGACACTTTTCATTGGCATATCATTTGGATGGATTCTTCAAAATAGTTTTATTAATCTCTTAGCTTCATATTTCCCCACAGAATTACCAAACCCAGGGTTTTACCCTTTAATTGTTACTTGCTTAACAGCTTTCATATGTCAGATGGGATTTATTTATCCTCATATTTTAAAACTTCTCTCAATCTCTCCTATGAAGGTCCTGAAAGATAGCATTTCTTTCAATCAGCAGTCTATTTCAGTCCTTTTGGCAGGACTATTAGCTTTCTACGCATTGTTATATTTATATACTGAGCAACCAATATTATCTTTTATAATTTTTGCAGGCGTCACAGGTCTATCGATCATTGGAATTGGCTCTATTTATTTATTACTTGGCTCAAACGGATTAGGTCTTGGTGCTACTAGCTCAGTAAAATTGGCTTTCTCAGAATTGAGAAGAAGGAGAGTAGGAAATTCTTTTCAAATCTTTGCTTTTACAGTTGCAATTGGATTAACACTTATCACCTTTTCTGCGAGTCAAAATCTTCTTGGTTCATGGCAGAATTCAATTCCAGCAGATTCTCCAAATAACTTTGCGATAAATATTACCAAAGAAGATAAAGAATCTATGGAAGTATTCCTGAAAGAAAATTCAATTGAGCCAACTCAATTCTTTCCAGTTGTGAATGCCAGTCTTAATAAATTAAATGGAAATGACGAGAATCTCAGTGAGAGAAATTTCAATATTACTTGGATCGGAGATCTACCAGCTCAAAATGAGATAATTGAAGGTAGCTGGTTTTCAGATACTTCAGAGAATGGAATCTCCCTGTCTGATGAGATATCAGAAAGATACTCTCTAAAGCTTGGGGATGAGGTAACGATTCGAGTAGAGAGTAAGGTTATCAAAACTTTTATCCAAAGTATCCGTACAGTCAATTGGGATAGTTTTTCACCTAATTTTTTTGTTATAGGACACCCTTCCCTATTTGAAGATATCCCATCTACCTTCATAACATCTTTCTATATTCCAACAGAAAAGCAGGACAAGGCAGCAGAGATGATGAGAAAGTTTAGGACCGTTTCTGTTTTTTCCATTGAAGAACTTATCAAACAGGTAAAAGAGATTATCAGTCAAGTTACTAAAGCGTTGAATTCAATTTTATTCCTTACATGTTTAAGTTCTTTATTCCTTGCATTTTCAGCACTACAAGATGGATTCAGTACAAGGAGACATCAATCAGCTATTCTTCGCACATTGGGAGCACAGCATAATTTAATTAAGAATTCTTCCCTAATCGAGTTTTCTTTATTGGGACTAATTTCGGGAATACTTGGGGCCCTTTTATCTTCCGTTGGAGTCTATTTCATCGAAACGCAGGTCTTTGAAACAACGCCAAATCTCTATCTGGAAATGTGGATCTTAGGGCCAATTATAGGTCTAGTAATTGTATCGGGGTTGTGCTTTTATCTCATTAAAGGCGTTGTCAAGAAATCACCTAAAGAGTTGTTTAACTAAGTCGCATAAAAAAACCTGCACAAGGCAGGTTTTTTTTCAAAGTTTAAGTTTAGTATGCACCAAACTTCTTCGTGAATGAGATACCTCCCATTCTTGGCAATGTTGGAACAACAGATACAAGGAAACCTTGTGTCTCGTCATCTGTTGACATATTTCTAACACCGATCTTGTCCAAGACATTATTCACAAAGAACATTACTTCTAAGTCACCTTCATTGTTTGTCCATGTAGCTTTCATGTCTACACGACTAAATGCAGGAGATATATGAATTGGAAGAGCGGCATCCGACCAAATTATTTCATCCGTCCATGAAACACCAACTAAATAATCAATAGAACCATCATTTAATTCTTGGGTGTAATTTGAATAGAGTGACATTTTATTTTCAGGAATTCTTTCCATGCGAACACCATTAATTGGTCTTTCTCTCTCTTTGATAGAATACAACGAAGAAGGTGCATTTGGATTATTCACCTCAATAACTCCTTGGTTGCCAAATGCGTCAACTATCTCTTCAGAGAACCTTGCATCTGTATAGCTATAGTTACCACCAATAATCCAATTTGGTTGAGGCATATAAATTACCTCTAACTCAAAACCTTTAGTTTCAGCTTCAGGATAACCAATAACAGAAGTACTCACTCCGCCAAGGAAACTTTGCGATTCAAACTGACCATGAATATTTTCATAAGTATATTGGTAAGTTGAAGCATTAATTTGGAGTGTATTGTCCAAGTAAGAACCTTTATGACCCAACTCATACGAGGTAACTTCTTCAGAGTCATAAGATGGAAAAGCTGAGAAGTAACCTAGATTGAAACCTCCCGCTCTGTGACCCGTTGTTACAGATAGATACCATAGAGCATTATCTGTTGGTGAATAGTCAATATTCACTCTGTAGTTTGACTCTTCAAACTCTCTTTCCATAGATCTATAGAATGAACGTGAATATGGAATACCCTTAAATCTTATAATCTCATTTCCCGTAGGAGTTCCATCAGCATTAAGTGCACCAGTAGCTTGGTTAAATGCGAAAAGCTGCGCTGCTTGTAGTTCAACTTCGTTGTATTGAACTAGGTTTTCTTCAGCAACTTTTTCATCTTCACTATATGAACCACCGATTGTAATTGCCCAAGTATCATTGATTTGATACTCCGTTTGGAAATAAACAGCATATGCATCTGTTTTATTCTCTGTTTGCCACACAAATGTAGTACCCGGTGATGGATTGGGGCCATTTCGAAGCACAGCATTCTCTCCATCCCAAGGTCCAGAAATTATACAAACTTGTGTAAGTGCAGGATCAGAAAAGTCAGGCACCGGGGCTAACCCTAATAGGCTTGCTATTCCACAACCTGTATCCCTTGCTGTATAAGGCCCAACTGTTGTCGGGAATGCAGGTACAGTTGGATTAGCACCACCATAAAGTGCAACGGCTGTTAACATCTGTATTTGTCTTGAAGCTCCTGGAGCAGCAGCAGCTACAGTAGAACCATAATTTGCTGGCTGAGAATACCTCGCATCACCATTTGGGTTGAAGAAATCAAGATCTTGATCTATCTCCTCATGATATTCAAAAAGACCACCTACAAAACTCCAATCATCAGTAATATCCCAGAAAATTTGTATTTCGTTTTGCCAATTCTCATTTTCTTGCATAGCATGGAATTGTTCGTCATAGAGAGGGTTACCTGTCCTATCATCATCCGTTATCCTGGTATAAAGGTAATCAGTGTAAGAACCTATGTACTTAAGAGTAAGGTTATCCTGAACATCCCAAGTATAGTTTATCGTTCCTGCTTGATGATCAAAGTACTCATCATTAAAACCATTAGTTGAGGTGACCAGATCATCTCCGTCAAGCTTTGGTATGCTTTTTCCGTCACCCAACATAGTTGCAGCCAGGATGTCAGCATCATAACCAAAAGCAAAGTTAGGACTTACACCTGTTCCTGCAAACAAAGCCGGGTCAACACCTGGCACTAAAAACTGACCGTGTCTTGTAAGGCCTTTATGGTTAAATGTGAAAATTTCGTAACCTGGAGTTGAACAATTTGCAACCGTCCTGTCCGTGAGGCTTGAACATTGGATATTGGGGTCAACAGGTCTGTAACCATGAACCATTAAGTCATTTCTTCTTAAATTTCCACCGTACTCACTGGTTGTTAGAAGACCTGCTCCTTGAGCAGAACTAATGATTCTCCCATAACTTCTTTCATTACCTCGTATATCAAAAGTATGATTTTCGTTCTCCCATCTCAAGGCTAATGTATAGTTTTCATCTTCATAACTATCTAAATCTTCACCTGCGCCAAGGTCCTTGATGACACCATCTCTGCTTCTATTCACTACAATGAGTCTTGCACTGATGTTATCTGTCAGTCCACCATTTATGAAACCGTAACCTTCAGCCATTCCATAACTACCAACTAAAGTTCTTATTTCAGCTGCAAAATCTTGCGATGGCTTTGTGGTAATGAAGTTAACAGCACCGCCTATACTGTTCCTTCCATAAAGAGTTCCTTGAGGACCTCTAAGTATTTCAATACGCTCAACATCATAGAGACCGTTATCTGTAGATGCTATACCGAAGTCAACAGAATAAGCTCCATCAACATATGTACCAACTCCAGGATCTCCACCTAATGCTCTAAACATTCTTCCGATACCACGAATAGAAATATCATAAGGTTGAATGGTTGTAGCAGGAATATAGTTCTGTAAATCTTCCTGGTTTCTGAGGTTTAATGACTCGATCAGTGTCGAATCAAACGCTGTTATGGATAGTGCAGTATCTTGTATTGAAGATGCCTGCCTCTCAGCTGTAACAATTACCTCTTCGATGCCACCTTTATCTTCATCTGTGTATGAAAAGAAAGGGGTTATGGCAATAGATATAAAAAAGACTATTTTTTTCATGAAACCTCCCCAAAAGTTTCATCAGATAACCTCTCCTAAGTATTTCTGACTTAAAGTTTAATTCAATAAAGTCCTTTTTATCGAGAATCTAACTACAAAAATACCTCTATTTAGAAAATGTATCAAGAAAAATCTAAAAGAAATAATATGCCATAAAGAAAGCAAAAAGATTATTTACTGCATGAAGAGCTATCGGTAGCCCCAAGGAGTTATAAGCAAATCGAATGTATCCCAAAAATAAACCAAAAATAAAGAGCACTACAAGAATTAATAATTCGTATTGAAAATGAATTATCGTCCATATGAAACTAGTTAAAATAATTGCTCCCCAACCTCCTAATGCAGTTCTAGAAAGTTGCGAATACAAAAAACCTCTAAATAAAAATTCCTCAGCTAATGGAGCGATTATCACAACTGAAATCAAACCTAAAATGATTGGATCGGATAACATAAAAGTTATAAAACCCTCTGGCATTTGTATCTCTAGAAGCATCATATAAATCTCTTCTAGCACGATAAAACCGGCTAAAAAGATTAATCCAAAAAAAAGGTCTTTTCTTTTAATTTCTAATGAACCTAATGATGATAGAGGAATATTTCGAACATTCATTCTCCAAATAATGAATAAAACTAGAGCTATCATCGAAAAAATAGAAGTGAGATTATCCGCGATTGGGTGCATAACAACTTCACCTAAGTAATTCATCTCCACAGAAACTGGATTCTGATAGACCGAGTCTCCTAGAAAACTCACAGCTATGGCAAAAGGAATCGGAATTAAGTTAAAAGAAATGATGATAAATAATATCGCCCACCAACCTGAGAAATTTCTAGTTATGTTATCGTTCATAAGATTAATAAATTTTCTGTTAAAGGTGACTTCCAAGAAGCCCTCAAAAGACATTCCATCCTGAACATAACTTTATCAAGTATATAATCTTTGTGAGCATAGGACATAATTCTCTCGGACAATTAAATTAAAATTTTATGAGGGGTAGATTATCATTAGACCGTAATCCCTTTAAAGTTTTTTATAATAATTGAATGAAAGATAATCATAATTACCCTAAACCGAAAGCATTAATTACTGGATTTTCTTCTGGGATAGGCTATGCCTATTCAAATTATTTATCCAAACAAGGTTGGGATTTATCCTTAATTTCTCAACAAGAATCTAAGGCTAAAAAGGCTTATGATTCAATCAATAATCCTCATGCAAAATACTATATTGCAGATTTATCAAAACCCGAGGAAGTTTCACGAGTCTTAAAAAATATTGAGTCTCCCCAACTTATTGTTGCTAATGCGGGTGTCACAAAATATGGAGAAGCCGGCCAACTAAGTAGTGCTGAAAAGAGAGATCTTTTTTACCTACTGTGCACAGGAGTAATTGATCTCATAGAATACTTTCTGCCAAATATGAAAAAAACTAAGGGAAGCAGAATAGTAATAATTTCAAGCATAGGTGCAATTACACCCATGCCTAAATCGTCTATTTATGCAGCGGCTAAGTCTGGAATATTTTCATATGGCCAATCCTTGCATCAAGAACTATTAAAATACAACATACCTGTTACTGTTAGCTTGCCTGGCTATGTTAAGACGGAAGCACATAAGAGAGCGGGACTAGAGCATCTCAACAAAAAAGTACCTTCTTGGATGTGGGTGAATGCTGAGCGCGTTGTTTTAGAAACTGAAAATGCCTCACAGGCAGGTAAATCAAAAATTATTCCAGGAATAATCTACAAGCTAGTTAAACCTTTCTTACAATTTAATCTTGCAAACAGATTATGGAATCGAATAACTAGGAGGAAATAAATTAAATTTCTTCTTTTAAAAATAGATTTACATCATTAGCCACTTTTTAGCATCCATATTATTCTTATAGATAGATAATGCAGCGTTTTTTAGATCATGGTTTATCTCTCTTATCAAAAATTCTCCTTTCTCTGATTCAGAAGTTTTTTTCATTGAACCTTTAGACATTACTTCTTTAAGTCCATCGAGATAAAGTTCCCAAGATTCGATTTGAGAGGGCTGTAAACTAATCCTCATTCGCTCATCAAGTTTTTTATATTGTCTATTGATACCCCTTTCTATTCTTTTGGGTATATTTACACCACCCTTTCGCATTTCTCTCTTTACAACTCCATTAAGCCCAGTAAGACATTCCTTCAGACCCTCTCTGAACTCCATATTTTGACTATCATTCATTCGCATTGCAGCTAGATGAACCAATAACTCTGGTTTCAACCAGGGAGGTAAATCTTCAGGTGTAATTTTTTGTTCACTCCAACTACTTGTTACGAAGAAAAGGGATAAAAAAAATATAAACTTTTTTAAGTATCTCTGTTTTGTATTAATTGAATACATTTTTATAATTGCATTAATTAATTAGCTTAGACCTATAAACATAAATTGTATAGTTCCATTAGCGAACTCATGTATACAAATTATCCTTTTATTTGGTTCGTTGACATATTCCAATTGTAAAGTAAACTTTACATGTCAAATAAACTTTACACAATGGATTGTATTTTTTTAAATAAAGAATTTATTGGGCAGATTTCTGGTGGAGCTAGGCGGGATCGAACCGCCGACCTCAACACTGCCAGTGTTGCGCTCTCCCAGCTGAGCTATAGCCCCAATAAAGAAAGAAGAAATAATCAAACTATTTGCAATGTTGGTATTATAACCTTAGCCCAAAACTTTTTAATAACATGAAATATATATTTAATTTTTTCCTTTTCACCTACTTTTCTTTTGTCTCCTTTGCTATAACTTCAGATACAGAGAGTAATGCCAAACTATTTGGATCTTTACCCGATGTATCAAATGTAAAGATATCGCCTAATGGGAAATTTGTGGGAGTTCAACAAAGAACTGAGGAGACAATTGTAGTAAAGATAATTGACTTAGATAATGCTCAACTCCTCAGTGTTCATAATTTTGGTTCAAAAGGTCAGATAACCGATTTTTTTTGGGCCACTGATAAGAGGCTTGTATTCACTGTAGCAAGGGAAAATTCAAGAAATACAGAAATCTATAATGTCGGTCAACTTGTAGCTGCAAACATAGATGGAAAAAGGACAAAATTAATAGCAGGTTTTGGTTCTGCTCCCGACTCAAGGCAAGGAGTAAGAAATAGAGATAGAACCAATCCAGACCGTCCAGCAATAATAGTCCATAGACTACCAAAAGATTCAAATAAGATATTAGTCAGTTTTTTTGATAATGCCGGTTTCAATGAATTGGCAGAACTAGACATTAATAATGGAAAAGTTTCTTATGTAACTACATCTCCTGTTATTTATCCTAATTGGATATTTAATAATGAAGGGAAACTCATGGGAGTTTCTAGTAGCACCCTCGAAAATAATTCAGAAATTTTTCTTTTTAAGCCTAACCTTCCACAAGGTTCATTAAGTTCAAGACAATGTAGTCAAAAACAAAATTGCTATGTACCTCCTATAAGAGAGGATAACAAAAGGCCAGGTTGGGTATTCTTTAAGGATTTTGAATTTCCCAAAGGAGCATCTATTGAAGGTTTTACTCCCAATGGAAAGATGATGGTAACTGAGTATATGGATGAAAACACTTCGGGGCTATATGAGTATGATCTCAAAGAAAATACTTATGAGCTAATCTTTCGTGATTCAAGAGTTGATATAACGGCTGTAGCGTCAAGTCTAGATGATGGTCCATATGGCATCAGGCTTGATAATGGCAAACCAGAATATCTTTATCTTTCAGAACCAAATAGATTAAAAAATCTTCACTTAAAATTTTACGAAGCTTTCCCTGCGCAAAAGACTACGATTACATCATATTCCAAAGATTATTCTAGAGCCGTTGGAATTGTTATGGCTGATGTTAATCCTGGCACATACTACCTTATGGATATGGAAAAGAACCAAATATCACCGTTAGGAAGATATTGGTCAAAGACCTCATATGATTCTCTAGCAGAGATGAAAGTGATAAATTTCAAGAATAGATATGGTGATGAAATCCAATCCTACTTCACTGGTGCAGTAGGTAAGAAAAATGCACCTACGATTGTTATGCCTCACGGAGGACCTTGGGCAAGAGATTATTGGGGATTCCATCCTGAAGTTCAATTTCTAGCTGCCGAAGGCTTTAATGTCCTTCAAAATAATATACGAGGTTCTTCAGGATATGGCCTCGAACATACAGCTCATGTTTATGGAAACTTTGCTAATGTATTAACGGATATGTTTGATTCAATAGAGCATCTTGATAGTGAAGGAGTGATAGATAAGAACAATGTATGTGTTTATGGTGGAAGTTATGGTGGCTATGCTGCAACTCAAGGGCCAATGATGAGGCCCGATCTATTTAAATGCGCTATAAGTGAAGCTGGTCTTTATGACATTAATGCTCAATATTCGAGTGGAGATATAAAAATGATGAGAGGGGGGAGAAAATTTCTTGAAGATGCTTTTGGTGATGGAGAAAAAGCTGAAGATATGTCTCCAATAAATTATGCTTACAAACTCAAAACACCTTATATGTTAATCCATGGGAAAAAGGATGTAAGAACTCCTTATAAAGAGGCTGAAGCTTTCATGAAAGCAATGGATAAAAATGGCATCAAATATGAAAAGATGATCATAGAAAAAGAAACACATGGTTTTTCAAAAGAAGAAAATAGAATCGAGAAAATGAAAAGAATTAGTGCATTCTTTAGAAAGCATCTAGAGACTTAAGTTTTAGCAATTGAAAACCTTAGAACATGCACCACTTATTGAAATAGAAGGTCTTGAGTGTCCAAAAGGAGAGGCACACTTTTTTAATCTTAATGGTGATAATAAACTTAGAGTTGCATTTTGGAACCTCTCAAGCTCAAAAGGGACTATATTTCTACAATCTGGTAGAACGGAATTTATTGAGAAATATTACGAAGTAATTTCAGAATTTATTGATAGAGGTTATGCAGTAGCCATGATGGATTGGCGTGGTCAAGGTCTTTCCTCAAGAGTATCCAAGAATATAAGAATTGGACATATCGATAATTTTAAAACATTTGATGATGATTTTATAAAAATTGTAGAGGAGTGTTTTAAAACAAGATGCCCTTCTCCTTTCATAGGCTTTGGGCATTCAATGGGAGGATGTCTTTTGGCTTCTTACTTTATATCTGAAAAGAATTTACTTGAAAAATGTATCTTATGTGCACCGATGGTATCCGTAAGAGCCAATGCTATGTCCAGAAGAATTGTAAAACTACTAGGTCTACTAGATAACATTGGATATGGCTCTTTTCCAATGCAAAAACCATCTTGGGATTCAGAAGATGGTTGGATTGAAGAGCCATTTGAAGACAATGCTCTTACTACGGATCGCGAGAGATTTGAAAGGAGTTTTAAATTCTTGAAGAAATGTCCTGAATTAGGAGTCAAGGGTATAACAGTCGGTTGGCTGAAACATGCTCTAAATAGAACCAATCAATTTAAAAAAATACAATGGAATATAGCTATCAAAAGACCTTTGCTTCTTTTAGATGCAACGGAAGATAAATTAGTAAATAGCCACCTTAATAAGGAGCTTCTCGGCCAATCAGACCTCGTAGAAATAAAGTCACTAAAATCTCAACATGAAATAATGATGGAAACTGATGAGATTAGAGATGAAGCTTGGAAGTCGATTGACAATTTCCTCAATTCTTAGTCAGTTCCAAAAACTTTTCAAGTCTTCTCAGCGTAACCTCCCTACCAAGAAGTTCGCAAACACGGTCTATTGATGGAGAATTAACAGATGCGGTCAAAGCCAGTCTTAAAGGAAGGCCTAGCTTTCCGAAGCCTATAGAAAGTTCATCTACGGTTTGTTGTAGGATATTCTTTAAAGAATCTAATTCCCAACTCTCTAGCTCAGCAAGATAAGAACCAAGTAACTCTAAATGATCATGCGTATCTTCTTTTATATGTTTCTTTAAAAGAGTCTCATCAAAATCTACAGGATCTTCGAAGAAGTATTGAGAATTTTCATAAAATTCAGTCAGGGATGAGCACCTCTCACGAATCAACTCTAAGACGGAATTGGAGTAATCGCTTCCATTAAATTCCTTCAAATTTATCATCCCGTTTAATTCATCAATGGAAGACTCATCTAAATAATGTTTGTTATACCAGAGCAATTTATCTAATGAAAATGTGGAAGGAGATTGATTAAAGGTTCCCTTCTGAAAATGTAATAACATTTCATCTCGGCTAAAAAGTTCGCGATCTCCATCCGACCAGCCAAGACGAAGAAGATAATTTTTTAGTGCCTCAGGCAAGATGCCCATTTCTTTATATTCTTGAACTCCAAGTGCGCCGTGCCTTTTAGAAAGACGTTTTCCATCCTCTCCTAAAATCATTGGAACATGACCATATTTTGGTTCTTGAATGCTTAGTGCCTTAAAAACATTAATTTGCTTAAAAGTATTATTGACATGATCATCTCCTCTGATTACATGTGTAATCTTTGAATCCATATCATCTACTACGACACAAAAATTATATGTTGCAGAGCCATCACTTCGCTCAATGATAAAATCATCAAGCTGAGTGTTTAAAACACTTATATCTCCTTTAATAATATCTTTAAAAGAAGTTGAACCTTCGTCAGGCATCTTGAAGCGTACAACTGTATTTTCTTCTCTCTGAAGTTTCTGATTCCTATATTTTCTGTCTTCCTCTAATTCTTGACCTTTACATACATAAGCACAGTTCTTTTCAATAAGAATATCAACTACTTCTTTATATCTATTTAAGTTATTAGATTGATAAACTACATTATGATCAAATTTAATATCCAACCAATTGAAACTGTTTAAGATCTCTTGAGTGTATTTATCATCTGATCTACTCTTGTCAGTATCTTCTATCCTTAATGTGCATTCACCACCCATTGATTTAGCGTATAGCCAAGCAAAAAGTGCTGTTCTTGCACCTCCAATATGCAAGTAACCAGTCGGGCTTGGAGCAAAGCGTGTTTTTATGTCAGACATTTCAATTCAAGGCCAGGGGATCTACACCAGTTTCTTCTTTCATCCTAGATAAATAATCTTCATGGAGTTTTTTTTCCTCTTCACTCAGCTCTATCACTTTTAATTTATGTGTTTGGTTGGATGTTTTATCTGAAATATCTTCCTCAGAGGCCTTACTCGTCATATTATCTGAGAAGTCAATAGCACTTTGACCTCCCGTCATAGAAAGATAAACATCTCCTAATATTTGAGAATCAAGTAATGCACCATGAAGTTCTCTATCATAACCACTTACTTCATATCTTTTTACTAAAGCATCAAGGCTATTTCTTTGACCAGGATGTTTATCTCTTGCGATTTGGAGCGTATCGGTGATCTTGTATACACTCTCGTCTAGCTTAGGAAGCTTCTTCGAAAGCAAGCTTATCTCATGATTTATAAAGTTGACATCAAATTCTGCGTTATGTATCAGAAGCTCAGAGTCATCAACAAATGCTATAAAGTCTTGATAAATTTCACCAAATCTTGGTTTGTCACTCAAGAACTCAGTTGTAAGACCATGGACTTCTAAAGCTCCTTCATCACTATCCCTATCTGGATTTAAGTAAACGTGAAACTGTTCACCGGTAAATTTTCGATTAACTAGTTCAATACATCCAATCTCAATTACTCTGTGCCCTGCTTTTGGGTCTAAACCAGTTGTTTCAGTATCTAATATTATTTGTCTTAACATTTAAAGCTCATCAATACCTTTGTTAGCCAACATATCAGCAATCTCATTTTCTCTATGTCCACTGTGCCCTTTTACCCAACACCAAGTGACATCATGATACTGATTTAATTCATCAACTTTTATCCAAAGTTCTCTATTTTTTACAGGTTTCTTCGATGAGGTTTTCCATCCATTTTTTTTCCACCCTAAAACCCATTTCTCAATTCCATCTTTTAAATAGTTTGAATCGGTAGTTAATTTTATCGACGAACTCTCGGAAAAATAACTCAATGCTTCAATTGCTGCGGTCATTTCCATTCTATTGTTCGTCGTATTATTCTCTCCTCCAAAGAGCGTTATCTCTTCTTCATTTAAAACGATAAGAGCTCCCCACCCACCTGGTCCAGGATTTCCTCTACATGCCCCGTCGGTATAAACACATATAAGATCAGACATTAATTAAATTGTATTACACTTGGACTAACTATTCTGCTTTTCTAAGTGTAAAATCTATGAATGTTTGAAATATTTGCCCTTCGAGCCTTTTCAGATAACTATATATGGACCCTCATTAAGGAAGATGAGGTGACAGTAATTGATCCTGGGGATAGTAACGTTGTTTTGGACTTTTTGGATAAAAAACAACTTTCGCTGACTAACATAATTATAACTCATCACCATTTTGACCACACGGGTGGTATAAATGATTTAAAAAAGTTATTTGAATGCAAAGTTTTCGGTCCTGGTGCAGGTCATATAGAAGGCATAACTGATCCTATTAATAATAATCAAAAATTTTTCATTTCTGGTGAAGAGTTTGTGGCTTATACAACACCAGGACATACATTAGATCATCTTTCATATTTCTCATTTCATCAAAATGAACCATTACTTTTCTGTGGAGATACATTGTTTTCAGGAGGTTGTGGCAGATTGTTTGAAGGAACTCCTGATCAAATGCATAATTCTCTCTCCAAATTAGCAGCTCTTCCAAAACACACTAAAGTATTTTGTACCCATGAATATACTCAATCGAATTTGAAATTTGCAATTGAAGTAGAACCGGACAACATAGCTCTAAAGAAAAAAATAGAGTCAGTAAACTTACTTAGGAAAAAAGATAAACAGACATTGCCGTCAACGATTGAATTAGAGCTGCAAATCAATCCTTTTTTGAGGTGTTCTGAGCCTGAGGTTATAAAGTCTGCAGAAAAGTTCTCGGGCTCCCAGCTCTCCAGTCCTAGTGAAGTTTTGGGAAGTATCAGAGATTGGAAGGATAACTTCTAATTATGCTGAGAATAAAGCTTACACTTCTAACTCTCATTATTGGCGCTTGTGCAACAGTATCGAATTCTGATGTTATTTTACTAGATTCCAAACCTATAAATGCTAATAGTGGGAATATTCTAGAAAATCAATTAAAAGAAACGCCTATTGATATATGGGAAAGAATAAGACGTGAATTAACAATAAAAATCCCAGATGATCAAATAGCTGCCACAAGTATTTACAGAGAAAGACTTTACAAGAATCAGTCGGCAGTGAACCGTATCAGCAAATCAGGTCAAAGATATTTATTTCACACCCTTTCAAGAGCACAAGAATTAGATTTACCTGTGGAATTAGCTCTACTACCCTTCGTTGAAAGCGAATTTGATCCTTACGCAAAATCAGTAGATGGGGCAACCGGTATTTGGCAATTCATGCCAGCAACAGGTAAAGAATGGGGACTCAAAAGCAATTGGTGGTATGACGGTAAAAAAGATGTTTTGGCTTCTACTGAAGCGGCCCTTAAATTCTTATCATACCTCCATCAAAAATTTGATGAAGATTGGCTTCTTGCCATGGCAGCTTATAACACTGGACCTACAAGAGTTAATAGGGCGATAAAAAAAAATAAAACGCAAGATAAGGGGATAAGATTCTGGGACTTAGATCTCCCAAAAGAAACAACTGCTTATGTGCCTAAACTTTTAGTTTTATGTGAGTTAATCAATAATCCTAAATCATTTGAAGTCAATTTGCCAAGCATAGCTAATAGACCTTACTTTCAAAGAGTAAAAATTCCTGGGCAATTAGATCTTATGCAAGCGGCCGATTTGGCAGGGCTAAAGCCAGAAACTATCTACGAATTAAATCCGGGTTTTAACCAGTGGGCTACAGATCCAAGCGGCCCACATTATTTACTATTGCCTATAGGAGTTTCAGATCGTTTTATAACTCAGCTTGAATCTCTCGATGAAAATGATTTAGTTAGATGGGATAGGTACAAAATAAGAAGAGGTGATAGTCTTTCTAGGATTGCATCAAGATACAAAATAGAGGTTGCTGTTCTAAAAGAAATAAATGGGATGAATGATGACTTAATAATTGCAGGTAAAGAAATAATGGTCCCCAGAGGATCTGCATGGGCAGATAAACAATCACCTAGAGAGCAACTCTATATAGTTTTAAAGGGTGATACTTTGTGGAATATATCTAGAAAATTTAAGGTATCTATTGAAGATTTAGTACTGTGGAATGAATTAAACTTAGAGAAACCTCTGCAAATAAATCAAGAGATTAAAATCTTCTCTCGTTATGAAAGAATACGACAGGATTTACCATCCCGTGAACTAAGAACTATGCTCTATCCAGTGAAGTCCGGCGACACAATCAGCAGAATAGCATCTAAATTTGAAATTAGTCCTCAAAAGATTCAAGAATGGAATGAAATTGAAGATGTATCGAAAATTTTTCCCGGTCAAGTTTTGAAGTTATTTCTTTAAGAATCAGCCGTTCTGGGGTCAATAGCATCCCTTAAACCGTCACCAATAAAGTTTAATGAAAATAGAGTTAAGGAGAAAGCTAGAGAAGGAAAAATCAAAAGCCACCAATACTCTTCCATTGAAACAGCACCATCTCTTATAAGCAAACCCCATGAGCTTAGAGGTGGCTGTACACCTAAACCTAAAAAGCTTAAAAAGGATTCTAAAAGCATTATTTGAGGTACAGTCAAGGTGGCGTAGACTATTACTGGGCCCATAGCATTTGGAATAAGATGGCGAAAAACTATACTGCTCTTATTTACACCCATAGCTTCTGCAGAAAGGATGAATTCTTGTTTTGATAAATTCAAGACTTGGCTCCTAACTATTCTGGCCATCGTTAACCACTCGACAGCTCCAATAGCTAAAAAAAGTAAAATTAGGTTTCGTCCAAAAATTACCATTAATAATATTATTAAAATAATAAATGGAATTCCGTAAAGGGTATCAACAATTCTCATCATAATTGCGTCAACCTTTCCTCCTGCAAATCCTGCAATTGTTCCCCAAATTACACCAATTACCAAAGCTACAGATGTAGCTAAGAATCCAACCATTAAAGAAATTCGACTACCATACATCATCCTAGTTAAAAGATCCCTTCCAAGAGTGTCTGTGCCTAGAAGATGATCTGCTGACGGAGGAGAAGCTCCAATGGCAAGATCCTGGTAAGCATAGTCATAGGGTGCAATGAATGGGGTTACCAATGCAATTACAACGAGACTAATAATATAAATGAGACTAAACAACGACAACTTATTGGTTGTTAGTCTTAGAAAGGCATCTTTAAATAAGCTGCTATTTTGTGAAACCATTATCTTAATTTAGGGTTTATGGCGGCGGCAATTAAATCAGAAACAAGATTCAATCCAATGATTAAGCATGAAAAGAAAATAGACGAACCTAATATCATTGTGTAGTCTCTATTGAATGCAGCTTCAACATAGAATCGACCTAAACCTGGTATACCGAAGATTGTTTCTACAACAAACGATCCGGCTAGCAAGCCAGCCATTGCAGGGCCTAAGAATGCGATAACGGGTGTGAGGCCACCTTTCAATGCATGCACCAAAACAACTCTTGATTCCGACAAACCTTTAGCCCTAGCCGTTCTTATAAAGTCTTGATTCAAAATTTCTAACATGCCACCTCGAGTTAATCTTGCGCAATAAGCTGCATAAGCAGTACCAAGTGTTATGGTTGGTAAAATTTTATCTCCCGCAAGGTCTCCCCAACCAGCAACTGGCAAAACTTCTAACCAAATACCAAAAATAAGAGTCAAAAGAGGTCCCAATATTATTGAGGGGATACATATACCCATCATTGCCGAAGTCATGGGTATATAGTCTAGATAAGTGTTTTTCTTCAATGCAGATATTATTCCAGTTCCAACACCTATGAATAACGCAAAAAGAATAGAGTAAATAGCTAATTCAAAAGTGATTGGCAGTCCTGTGAATATGAGTTCGCTAACTGACCTGCTTGGATATCTGAAAGATGGCCCAAAATCCCCAATAGCTACTCCAGATAAATAGTCTGTGTACTGCTCTAAAAGTGGAGCATTTAAATTGTATCTTTCATTCAATTTTTCTAGAACTTCTGGTGATACTGCTTTATCTTCATCAAATGGACCACCTGGTGCGGAATGCACCATTACAAAGGTAATTGTAATAACCGCGAGCAGAACGGGTATTGCCGTAAATAATCTCTGTAAAATAAGATTAAACAAAATTAATTTTTATTTTCTAAATAAACAAATTGGTAAGGCCTACTATCGAGAATGTTGTTTCCCCACCCTTGAACATCTTCATGAAGCATATATATTCTAGTGTACGTATAGATTGGGATGATGGGCATTTCATCTATAAGAATTTTTTCAGCTTCATAAAAATAATTGAATCGTTCTTGCTGTGAAGTACTATTAGAAGCTTTCACGAGCAAATTGTCATACTCTTTATTTGACCAACCAGTTTGATTATTTCCTCTTCCAGTGACCATCATGTCCAAGAAGCTCTTTGGATCAATATAATCACCTATCCAACCGGCCCTAGCTATTTGAAAATCTCCAATTGATTGACGGGAAAGATAAACCTTCCAATCAGTATTTGTGAGTGTTACATCAATACCAAGTGTTGTTTTCCACATTTGTTGAATAGCTTGGGCGAGTTTTTGATGGCCTTCACTTGTATTGTAAAGTAAATCAATAGTAGGCAATGTATCACTGCTGTAACCTGATTTTTTTAGTAGTTCTTTAGCTTTTTCAGGATTGTATTCAAGTTTTGTTGGAGGAAAGTACGAATCTGGATCTGGTGGTGTGAATGAAAAAGCCTCGAGCTGCCCGCCCTTTGTTACCTTTTCAACTATAAGTGTTCTATCAAGTGCTAAAGAGAGGGCTTTTCTTACAAGCTTATTTTCAAAAGGTTTTTTATTTGTGTTGAAGCGATAATAGTAAGTCCCGTAGTATGGATCAACTTGTATATTTTCAGGATATTTTTCTTTGTAAGATTCAACTTTTTCTGGTGGGACAGTGCCAGTAACATGTAATTGCCCCGACCTA
>ENA-OSEY01000086-OSEY01000086.1-marine-metagenome-genome-assembly--contig:-NODE-86-length-62636-cov-4.623795_pt1 | contig 62636 bp, 54 predicted proteins | sample MGYA00248465_ERZ534230 | MGnify/ENA primary metagenome ERZ534230 (study PRJEB26409, sample SAMN06344110) | marine metagenome | isolation source: Sea water from surface | place: Atlantic Ocean:Southern... | reverse complement strand
TATTAATCTCGTAATCCGATTTTGTATTATTTCTCCGTCAAAAAAATAACCCTGCCATCCTGCCCTTTTTGCATTGCTAGATAGGGGTTTTCTTTTAATAAACATTTCTTTTGTCTGAAGATCGGATGATAGATAAAAAACTGAGAATTTTTTTTCACATTTTAAAACCACATAAAGTGGAAAGTAAATTCCTGCATCCATTCTTTCTTTTTGTGGTCCCCAAGCCGCTCCTAAAATTCTTTTTGGAAATTTAGAAATATCTTTAACATTATGGGTTTTTACTTGTGCTAAGTAACCGCAGAAATCACATATTAAGTCAGCACATTTAAAATTTGGTGGGAGTTTTTTTAATGTTTTAGTTCTCTTACATTTTGGACAGTTAAAATTTTTTCTAATTAACTCTTCTCCAAAATCTCCAAGTTGTTGTTTTGAAGTTCTCATTCAACCGTTACAGACTTTGCCAGGTTTCTTGGTTGATCGATACTACATCCTTTGAAATCTGCTATATAATAGGATAGAAGTTGTAGTGGAATGTTTGCAAGAATAGGACTAATTAGTTCTTGAGATTCGGGAATTTCAATAAAATCATCTGAAATTTTCTTAATTTCCTTGTCACCTTCTGTAACAATAGATATTACTTTACCACCTCTTGCTTTAATTTCCATTACATTACTCACAATTTTTTTGTAGTTGCCTTTTTTGGTTGCAACAACAACAACAGGCATATTTTTGTCTATCAGAGCAATAGGTCCATGTTTCATTTCAGCCGCAGGATAACCTTCAGCATGTATGTATGAAATTTCTTTTAATTTTAATGCACCCTCTAAAGCTACAGGGAAATTGTAACCTCTACCGAGATATAAAAAGTTTTTAGATTTTGAATACTTTTTAGCTATTTCTTCAACCTTGCTAGATTTTTTTAGAATTTTCTTGACATTGTCGGACAAGTTTTGAACTCCATCAATAATTTCACTGTATTGTGATTTTGTAATTTTTTTAAGCTTGTAACCGATTTCAGTTGCGATTATCAGCATTGTTACAGCTTGACAGGTGAAAGCTTTTGTTGAAGCAACACCAATCTCAGGTCCTGCGTGTGTATAAATTCCCGTATGGGTTTCTCTAGCAATTGATGAACCTACGACATTGCAAATGCCATAAATAAACGCACTCATTTCTTTAGCCAGTTTGAGCGCAGCTATTGTATCAGCTGTCTCGCCAGACTGTGATACAGGAATAACAATATCATCTTTGTAAATGATTGGATTTCTATATCTAAACTCTGACGCATATTCAACTTCTACAGGAATCCTAGCCAATTCCTCAAAGTAATATTCACCAAGTAAGCTGGCATGCCATGAAGTTCCACATGAAATAAAAATTAACCTATTACTTTTCTTAAATTTTTCCCAATATTCTTCTACCGAGGATATTTTAATTTTTGCTGGATTTGAAAAAATTCTACCACGTAATGAATCATTGATACATTTGGGTTGTTCAAATATTTCCTTAAGCATAAAGTGTTTAAAACCACCTTTTTCTACTTGTTCAATTTGAAGCTTCAGTTTTTCAATTTTTTGATCTTTTACTCTGTTTGTTCTAAAATCTCTTAGTGTAAGACCTTTTTTTCTACTGAGTATTGCAAGCTCATAATCATTTAAGTATAGGCAACGGTTTGTTTCTTTGATAAAAGGAGAGGGGTCAGAACCAACAAAAAAATCCTTTCCCTTTAAACCGATAGCAAGTGGGCTTCCTAATTTAGCTACAACAAGTTCATTGGGTGAGTCTTTGTCAAAAACAACAATTGCAAAAGCGCCAACAACTTGATTGAGTGCAATTTGAGTTGCTTTGCCAATTTTCAGTTCCGGATTACTTTTTTTGACTTCTTCAATTAAGTTTACCAATACTTCAGTATCAGTTTCAGATTGAAAAGTATATCCTTTTTCAATTAGAATTTGTTTTATTGAAGCATAGTTTTCAATTATACCATTATGGACAATAAATATTTTTCCATTATTTGAAACATGGGGATGTGAATTTTTGGTATTTGGAATGCCATGTGTTGCCCATCTTGTGTGACCCATACCTATTGTACAAGAACTTAGATTATCATCATCCATTTTCTTTTCTAGGTCAGCAACCTTTCCTTTACATTTTCTCAGGTAACCTTCATTGTTAAACAAAAACGCACCGGCTGAGTCATATCCCCTGTATTCAAGTTTTTTTAAACCATCAATTATAAAATTTTTGGTTGGTTGTTCACCAATATATCCAACTATACCACACATAATTAAATCCTCATTATCATTTCAAATTCGTTCTTTTGGAATCCTAATTTTTGATAAAATTTAAGATTTTTTTCACTTGAGCTCAAAATAATTTTATCACAATTATTTTTTTTTGCTTTTTCAATCAGAGTATTCACTAAAAGTTTACCAATTCCTTTCCCTCTCTGATTTTCTTTTACAACAACATCTTCAATTATCCCACTCTTTCTGGTTATTTTTTTTATGTAATGAATAGAGGCATAACCCAACACATTTCCTTTTTCTAAAGCAACTATACCATCAACTTCATCACTTGAGAATATTGATTCATTAATTTTTTTGTCATAGTTTTTACTAAATGAATCAATTAGAATTTTTACAACATCTGTTGAATGAGACTTATCTAAGCTTTCTATAGTTATCATTTGCCCTTAAAATCAATGGTAAATATACCGAAACCATGAGCCTTTAAAAAATTAATTGTAAATTTGTGCTGTTGTGAATTCTCTTATCGAGAATTTGTAGAGACCAATGAAGAGCTTTCCTACAGGAGAGCTTTTTTATTATGAAACAATTCCTAATTTCTCAGTTTCTTTCCATTTACCCCTAGTAAAATCAGGAAACTCTTGCGGTTTTCCATCTTCCAAAATTGATTGTTTTGACAGTGGTGCTACAGCAGACCAAAAACATCCTTCGTAAACATTTTGATCAAGAGGCAATCCATTATTTAGACACTCTACAATCCTATACATCATGATTCCATCCATACCCCCATGACCACTTTTAACGGTTTTTTCATTTAGTTCTTTATATAGTGGATGATCATATTTTTCATACAGTCTTATTAAATTTTCATTTTCTATCCAAGTGTGATGGTCTTTTGTGATATCCTCAAAACCATTTTCAAGAGCAACTCTGGTTGGAAAACCTGCAAGTGTTCCTCTTGTTCCCTGTATCAAATTTAATCTGGTATATGGCCTAGGGCTTGTTTCATCCCATTGTACCAATATAGTTCTACCAAGTTTTGTCTTGATTATTGAACTGTTAATATCTCCGTTCTTAAAAGAAATATTCTTCCAGGAATTGCTCTCACTCAAATTTTCTTTTGAGTATTGGTTTCTTCCAAGTGCAGGACTAGAATAGGAAACAATTTTGTGAAAATTATCCTCTGTCCTGCAAAGATTCATGTATTGTGCAACTGGACCTAGACCATGCGTCGGATATATATTTCCATTTTTTTCTCTGTAAAAATCTGTTCTCCAAGACCCCATCCTTGTCTCATCATGATCCATTTGCCATCGAAGGTCATGGATATAAGCAGCTTCACCATGTAATAATTCACCAATAACTCCCTGTCTACACATGTTTAAAAACATCAATTCATCACGTCCATAATTTACATTTTCCAGCATCATACAGTGTTTCTGATATTTTTCAGAAATATTGACGATATCCCATAATTCATTGAGCTCCAATGAAAATGGAACCTCACAAAACACGTGACAACCTTTTTTAATACATTGTTTAATCATTGGTGTATGACTTTCCCAATCAGTGGAAATGAAAACAACATCGGGCTTAACCTCATCAATCATTTTAATCCACTCATTTTTGGATCCCCAATAGCTTTTAAGATTTTTTAAGTTATCTGTTATTTGATATAACCTCTCAAGTTCTCTTTTTAAAGTTGATTCGTATATATCACATAGACCAACAACCTCGGTATTATTTAGACTAGCAAAATTTCTTAAATGAGTTCCTCCACGATTGAGACCAATGAATGCAGCCCTAATGCTGGGAAGAGGGTCGGCTTTAAATCCACCAAGATATTTGCCATGATTAGATTGATTAAGATTGTTTTGGCAATTAACGCTGAGGGTTGAAGCCGCTATTGCACCAAGCGATGAGGTTTTGATAAATTTTCTTCTATTAAAATTTGTCATCTATCTCAGGTATTTTTTAAAAAATGACCAAATTTCTTCACTAGCACTAATATCCATGTTTCCCCATGCACCAGGCCAAGTGTGCCCACCACCGTAAATAGTGTAAAGCCATACTTCGTTAGATTGATCTTCATTATAGTTTTTTTCTAAAATTACGTATGAGTTATCGTTTTGATTAACATTTGCAATTCTTACAATTTCATTTTTATTACATGAATTTAAATTTGACCAATAGTCAATGATTTTGTTTATGTCAGGTGCGCCTCCCCAACCTCCTGCGGCTGACATTGAACCATCCATGGGAACGACATAATCATCCGTTCCAGAAATTTGTAACACAGGGATTGGTTTTTCAGGATCACAGTTGTTCCAATCATGGCCACTCATCGTCCCAGTAATACTAGCAATAGCACTGAAAATATTAGATTTATTACAGGCTAGTGTATAACTCATAAATCCTCCATTAGACATTCCGCTAACAAATGTATTTTCTTTGCTTAAATTATGTTCATTTTGTAAAAAAGTTGCAAGTTTTGATAAGAAATCAGCATCTTTAACGTTGCTCATTTGTTTAAGATTTGCATTCCAGTGTGTTCTACTTGTGTAATAATTTATAGAACCTTGGGGATAACATACTGCAAATCCATTTCTATTAGCAATGTCATTCATTTGAGAATATGTCATGATATTTTTTGCGTTACTTCCGTATCCATGCAATACAAAAATCAGTGGTGCACCATCTTGAATGTTATTGGGTTTATATAATGTGTATCTCCTAGTAATTCCGTCATGCTCAAATAAATAATCTACTGGATATGAAATTTCAGGTTGATTATTCTCAATCTCGTCAATTGTTTCACAGGAATGGGTAAATAGTACTAGTAATAAGAATATAAAGAAATATCTCAAAATAATTGATTAGAAAGAACCAGGTTTCGGTATTTTGTAGTAACCATTAGAGTCAGGGAGTGTTGGGGGATTTGAATTCCAACTTAAATCTTTTGGAATCATATTATCATCAGCATTCATTGCCTCTTCCCACTCAACAACTTTTCCAGTGTATGTAGCCATTCTTCCCATCACGGATGTCAATGTAGCTTTTGCTCCGTTTTCTCCATCATTTATATAACCTCCATTTCGGATACTTTTAAAAAGTTCATTGTGTTCTATTTGGTATGGACTTTCATCGCCTCTTTGATTGTACTGAAACAAGGTATCACCATTGTGGTTTTTTATAATGGCGTTTCCATTTCCACTTATTTCCAAAACTCCTTTAGTCCCAATAATTGTTTCATTGACTTGTCTGTGTGTATTAGGCTGATGCCTACATTGACTAGAAACAATCGCACCACTTTTATATTTGAATTCAACATAATGATGATCAAATATTTCTCCAAACTTCTTATCCTTTCTAATTTCTCTTCCACCCATTCCTTGTGCTGTCTCTGGGTATTCATTTAGAAACCAATTTGCCACATCTAAATTGTGAATGTGTTGTTCGCAAATGTGATCACCACAAAGCCAATTGAAATAATACCAGTTTCTCATTTGATACTCCATTTCAGTTTGATTTATTTCTCTCTCTTTCACCCAAACTCCCGCACTATTCCACCTCACATGAGCAGAAATTATTTTTCCAATCATGCCACGATCAATTTGTTTTTTTGCACTTAGATAACTTTTTTGATAACGTCTTTGCAAACCAACCACAACATTCAAATTTTTTTCCTTTGCTTTTCTAGCTGAATTTAAAACTTGTCGAACTCCGTGAGCATCTGTTGCAACTGGTTTTTCCATAAATACATGTTTGTTTTTATTTATGGCATACTCAAAATGAGCAGGTCTAAATCCAGGCGGACTTGCCAAAATAACTACATCAGATTTATCAATTGCCTTTTTATACGCATCAAAACCAACAAACTTATTTTTTTCTTTAATATTGATTTCCATTTCACCCTCAAACTCATCTTTTATTGCATTTAAGCTTGTTTCCAAGCGATCTTTAAAAGCATCAGCTAGAGTAACGAGCTCGACATTGTTATCCGCTCTTAAAGCTTGAACAGCAGCACCAGTTCCTCTACCACCACATCCAACAACAGCGACCTTGAGTTTCTTTCGATTGTTTTCTTTTGATTTAAAAGATAGTTTTGGGAGTATCAAACCTCCTGCAATTAGCGATGAGCTTTTCAAAAAGGATCTTCTGCGAAACATGCCTTTAATTTAGTGAATTTTAATTAATCCAATACTTCTTTTTATCTTCTTCATTTGGTGTTTCAAGTGGCCTCACAACTCTAAAACCAAGGAATTGAGCATCTGTATGCCACCACCTACTTCTTGGTATTTGTGGATCTTGTTTTTTCCATTGTTTATTAGATGAATACCTTGTTGCACTTCTAACTCTGTAATCTGGGTTCATAAACGAACCACCCTTGACAACTCTTGGATACAATTTTTTTGCATGATTATAAGGATTGTATAAAATACTATCAGTTTGGTTTGAATATGCTCTTGGATCATACTGATCAAGTGTCCATTCAGAAACATTTCCGTGCATATCAAATAACCCAAAGTTGTTAGGTTTTTTTGTTCCAACTTTTTGATATTTACCATCACTGTTTTTACTGTACCACGCATAATCATCAAGAGTTTCTAAATTTTCATCAAAATGATAAGGACCACTTGAACCTGCTCTGCACGCATATTCCCATTCAGCTTCTGTTGGCAAGCGATAATAGTTTCCAGTCATTGCAGATAACCATTCGCAAAATTTTGATGCTGAAAGTTGCGTCATTGAAATTGCAGGATAACCATCAGTGCCCATACCAAAACTCATTTCGACATATGGTGTGGTGGCAGAACTAACCCCATCAACATCAATATCAATCTCATTATTGACATTTCTAATTTGATTTTTGTCAATTTCTCGATCCATGTAGAGTTGAAATAAATTCCACGTTGTCTCATGCTTGGCCATCCAAAATGAATCAACAACAACTTTTCTTTGGGGCCCTTCATCAGCTAGCCTATTTTTTTCATTCATAGGACTCCCCATTTTAAATTCTCCACCAGGAATTGCTGCCATTTCAATGAGAACAGTAGTGCCTGGTATTTTCTGAGAATATTCAACAAAAATTTCTTGAGAATTAATATTGATAGCCAAAAAAACAATCGATAGTCTGAAAATTAAAATCAATTTATTCATCGGGTGTTCTTAAATTTTCAACAAGTTTTTTAATTTGATTTGGTGGCTCTTTGGTTAAACTGGATACTAAAATTGAGACAAAAAAGTTTAGCATCATAGCTATTGTTCCAAAACCCTCAGGTGAAACGCCTATAAACCAATCTTCTTGATTACCGCCCCCAAACCATCCAAACTTAAATTTTAACATGTAATATAGCATTGATGAAATTCCAATTATCATTCCACTTATTGCTCCTTCTTTATTCATTCTTTTGTAAAAAATCCCTAATACAATTGCTGGAAAAAATGAAGCTGCAGCTAACCCAAACGCAAGTGCAACTGTAGCAGCAACAAAATCAGGAGGGTTTATTCCGAAGTAACCCGCTAGAAGAACTGCAAAAAAAGCTGATATTCTAGCTGCAATTAATTCTCCTTTCTCTGAAATATCCTCTTTTAAAATTTTTCTTCTTACTAATTTTGGACTTATAATTTTTTTTATTAAATCATGGGAAATTGATGATGAAATAACTAGTAGTAAACCAGCTGCTGTAGAAAGAGCTGCAGCCAGAGCACCTGCCGCAAGTAATGCAATTACCCAATTTGGTAACTGAGCAATTTCTGGATTTGCCATCACCATAATATCCTTATCAATCGTTAACTCATTTAATTTTTCATCTCCCAAATATTGAATAATGCCATCCTCATTTTTGTCGTTAAATTTTAAAAGTTCCGTTTCCTCCCATTTTTTAAACCAAGATGGCATGTCAGAATAATTTTTATTTGAAACAGTCTCAATTAAATTTGTTCTGGCAAAAACTGCAATTGCAGGAGCTGTTGTGTAAAGTATAGCAATAAATAAAAGAGCCCATCCAGCAGATTTTCTTGCATCACTAACTTTTTTTACAGTAAAAAATCTAACTATTACGTGAGGTAAGCCAGCAGTTCCAATCATTAAAGCTGCAGTTATAAAAAAGACATCAATTTTTGACTTTTCACCCGATGTATATTCACTAAAACCTAATTCTTTGTGTAATCCATTTAGCTTATCGAGAAGATAAACTCCATCTTGTGTTTCAGATCCAAAACCAAGCTGAGGAATTGGATTCCCAGTCATTTGTATTGATAAAAAAATTGCGGGTACCATGAATGCAAAAATTAATACACAATATTGAGCAACTTGTGTATACGTTATTCCTTTCATACCACCCAAAATTGCATAAAAGAGAACAATACCCATTCCGATAAAAACTCCATTATTTATATCAACCTCCAGGTATCTTGAAAATACAATACCAACCCCTCTCATTTGACCAGCAACATAAGTAAATGAGACAACAAGAGCACAAAAAATTGCAACAGTTCTAGCAGTATTTGAATAATAGCGATCACCAATAAAATCAGGGACTGTAAATTTTCCAAATTTTCTCAAATAAGGTGCTAGCAATAAAGCAAGTAAAACGTAACCACCTGTCCAACCCATCAAATAAACTGAACCATCGTAGCCAACAAATGAGATGATCCCTGCCATTGAAATGAATGATGCCGCACTCATCCAATCAGCCGCTGTTGCCATTCCGTTGGCGATTGGATTCACTCCTTTTCCCGCTATGTAGAACTCACTTGTCGAGTTGGTTTTTGACCATATGGCAATTCCAATATATAGAGCGAAAGTAAGCCCAATAATTATCCATATTGATAGTTGAAGTGTCATAGAAGTTGTTATGATTTAAACTCTTTATCAAGTCTATTCATCAAATAGATGTAAATAAAAATAAGTATTACAAAAGTGTAAATTGAGCCTTGTTGAGCAAACCAGAAACCTAATTTAAAACCAAAAAACTCAATTAAGTTTAGCTGATCCACAAGTAATATTCCAAATCCAAATGAAACAATAAACCAAATTGATAGCAGAACTATTAAATAGCTTAGGTTCTTTTTCCAGTACAGTTTGTTTTTAACTTTCAACTTAATTACTTCTCAAAATAATAATACTTAAATTAAAATCTAAACTTTTAGAAAATAATTTAGATAATGTTTTGTTAAATTTAATCAATGAATTTCAAAATTATATCTTGTTTGTCTCTAACGTTACTGTTTTTTATTTCGTGTAAGAAAGAATTAAAGACAAATCAAGTTTCTAAAGATGGAATGGTTTTTATTAAAGGTGGTACTTTTTTAATGGGAGCTGGTGATGATGAATCCAGAGAGGATGAATTCCCCTCACACGTTGTTGAAGTGAGTTCTTTTTGGATGGACATAAGTGAGGTAACTAATAAACAATTTAAAAAATTTGTTGATGAAACAGGATATGTTACCACTGCTGAAAGGATGATAAACTGGGATGAAATTAAAGAATTTGTTCCCCCAGGTACACCAAAACCCCACGATAGTTTATTGGAGCCTGCATCACTTGTCTTTAAAGAAATTAAAACTGATAATTTACAAAATTACAGTAACTGGTGGACCTTAGTAAGAAATGCGAATTGGAAACAACCTTTTGGTCCAGGAAGTGATATCATAAATAAAGATGATTATCCAGTAGTTCATGTAAGTTGGGAGGATGCAGTTGCATATTGCAATTGGTCGGGAAAAAGATTGCCTACTGAAGCTGAGTTTGAATACGCAATTAGATCAGGAAAAAAAAATACAAAATATAGTTGGGGAAATGAGGGAATTGAAGAAAATCAATTTAAGGCGAATAGCTGGAATGGAAATTTCCCTTCTTTAAATACTAATAAAGATAAATTTTATTATTCTGCACCCGTGGGTTCGTTTTCCCCAAACGATTACGGCATTTATGATCTTGCAGGAAATGTTTGGGAATGGTGCTCAGATTGGTATCATTCAAATTATTACTCAATGATTGGAGATAAAAAGATAAAAGATCCAAAAGGCCCTAATACTAGCTATGATCCAATGGAGCCTTTTAGTGAAAAAAAAGTTATCAGAGGAGGAAGCTTCTTATGTAATGACTCATATTGTAGTGGATATAGAAATTCTGCTAGGATGAAAACTACACCTGATTCAAGTTCGTTGCATACTGGTTTTAGAACTGTTGTGAGTGACTAAAAAGAAAAATGCTCGTACGTTTGAGTTTGTACGAGCATTTTAAAACAACAACTAACCAAAAAATATTATTACTTTCTGTATTATTTAAAATACATGAATCGTGCCAAACTTTTTTTTTAATATTATTTTAACATCTCATTAAAACTATATGAAATACCAAAGCCCTTGTTTTTAAAATAATTTTTCAGATTATTATGTCCACAAGCAAGCACAAAATCACCGCCCCAAGCTCCTAAGCTTTTTATGGATCCATTAAAGTCTTTGAAAAGTGAATTCTTTACTGTCTCTTTCTTTATTTTACTAGATATGATTGATTCGTGTTTTTCAATCAAATCGTTAAAATCATCAATTTTTTTACATCTCAGAACCTGATTTGTAATATCACTGATTGTACGGATTTCATCATCTTCAATTCTTATTTTTTTAAATTTTTCAACCTCTTTTTCGCTACTTTGTTTTTTATTAAGATAAACAAATAGTAAATTTTTTGAGAAAGGTGGATTAAAATGAACTTCTTTGTAGTATGGTTTTTTATCGTTAAGTGAAAAAATTATTGGTTTTGATATTTTTGTTGATGCAATATCAGCACCGCTACTGTTCGTAACATTTTTTGAAACTTCAAATGGGTCTAACCCAAAATAATTTGATAAATTATTTATAAGGATTGCAGAGGATCCAAGTCCCCAGCTTCGGTTAAAATCCATCCTTGTTTTAATATTTATTCCAGAATTATTTTCAAATGATTTTGGATTTTTTTTAGCTATAAAATCTAAAATTTTTTTCAAAAAAATTTTTTCTTTTGTTTCCTCACCCTGAATTGCAAGATCTGGTAGATTAAACTTTGCTGAAAACCATTTACTATTATTTTGATCATAACTTTCCCATAAAATACTACTGCCCTCATTCAATCTTGACACAGTCATGTCTTGATAAAATTTAGTTGGCAACAGTAATGACTTTGCCCCGTGAAGAACAAAGTACTCACCTGTAATCATCAACTTGCCGTGACTTTTGAATACTTCATCCATTTCTAATTTCTTTCAATTTATTTTTTACAAGACCGTGGCTTACGACCTTATCATCGAAAAATTTAACAAGTTGTATCTTTTCATTATCATCAGCGTCAAGCAGATTTAAAATATTTGATAAATGCATTTTCATGTGACCCTTTTGAATTCCAGTAGTAATTAGAGATTTTATGGCAGCAAAGTTTTGAGCCAAACCTGAAACTGCGATTATTTTCATAAGGTCTTTAGCACTAGGACTACCCAATAGTTTGAGTGACCAATTAACAAGCGGATGTAAATTTGTTAATCCTCCAACCGTGCCTATCGATATTGGAAGCTCAATCCAATATTTGAATTTATTTTTACTTATTTCAACATGAGTCAAGCTTTTGTATTTTCCATCTTTTGATGCGTATGAATGGGCGCAAGCCTCAACGGCTCTAAAATCATTTCCAGTAGCTATCACGACTGAATCTACTCCATTCATAATACCCTTGTTGTGAGTCACCGCTCTTGGTATATCTTTCTTGGCAATTTCAACTGCGGTCTTAAATTTTTTAGCAAATAAGCTGGAATCTATAATATCTTTATCAATCAAATCATCAATTTCGCATTCAACCTCAGCAATAACTTTACAATGCGGAGTGTAATTTGACAAAATAGACATGATAATTTCTAAATTATTCTCATTAAATTTTGGTTCAGAATTAAATTCGATTACCAATGTTTTGGAAAACTGTTCTAAACAAGAATTTATAAAATTTGCACCCATTGAATCAGCAGTTTCAAAGTCAGCATTTATTTGATAATAGTTTTCAATATCCATTGTTTTGTCAAGAAGTTCTAATAAAATTATTCCGCCTCCTCTTTTTTTCATATTGGCAGTTATATCTTCGCAACTAATTATCAATTTTGTCTTAATCTTAGTAAAAAAATTAAAAAGTTCTTTTTTGTTTCCATCAAATAAAAAATGAACTTGACCTGTTTTTTCAGTTCCAATAATCTTTGTTTTAAATCCACCTCGTTTATACCAAAACTTTGCTGAATTACACGCAGCAGCAACAACAGAACTTTCTTCAACTACCATTGGTATTGTTAAATCTTTACCATCAATTAAAAAATTTGGTGCAACACCTAGCGGCAGTAGAAAGTTCGATAAAGTATTTTCTGAAAAATCATCATGAATTTTTTGCAGCTCAGAGTTACTTAAGTGATATTGTTCAAGCAATTTTTTAGCTTCAATATCATTAATAAATACCTTGTCAACCAACCAATTGATTTTTTCCTCCTTAGTCAACTTTGAGAAACCATTTTTCATTGTAATCGTAAAGATAAGTATTGTAAGATTTTTTATTTAAAAACTTACTTATTATATTTTAGGACAATTAATGAAAAACCTCAATAAATTTCTTTTAATTACTTTTTCATTATTTCTAGTTTCTTGTTCGAATCCAAATAAAGATTTACCCAATGTTATCTACATACTTGCTGATGATTTAGGTTATGGTGATGTTGGTTTTAATGGTCAAAAATTAATTGAGACACCAAACATTGATTATTTGGCTAGTAAAGGAATGATTTTTTCAAATCATTATTCTGGAGCTGCTGTTTGTGCTCCAACACGCGCGGTTTTTGCTACAGGTGTTCACACTGGAAAAAACCACATCAGAAATAATAGTGAATGGGCTGAAAGGGGAGATGTATGGAGCTTTAAAGCAATGCTTGATGATCCAAGTTTAGAAGGACAAAGACCTTTACCAGATACTACTAGAACTGTTGCTCATATTTTTAAAAGTCAAGGATACAAAACTGGTATGGTAGGTAAATGGGGACTCGGTGCTCCCAACACCAATAGCATACCTAATAAAATGGGATTTGATTTTTTTTATGGATACAATTGTCAAAGACAAGCTCATACTTATTATCCAACTCATCTTTGGAAAAATCAAGAAAGAGAATATTTAAATAATTATATCGTAGATAAAAAACAAGCTTTAAAAGAGGGTCTTGACCCACTTGATCCTAATAGTTATGTAGATTATTATCAAAATGACTATGCCCCAACTTTGATGCTGAAGGAGGCTTTGAATTTTATTGAGAAAAACAAACATGATAATTTCTTTCTTTACTATGCTTCTGTAATTCCTCATTTACCTTTACAAGCACCAAAAAAATGGGTTGATTATTATGTAGAAAAATTTGGTGATGAAAAGCCATATTATCCTGCTTATGCCTACTATCCAAATCGTTATCCTAAAGCAACATATGCTGCAATGATCTCATATTTGGATGAAATTGTAGGTAGTTTAACTCAAAAATTAAAAGAGATCAATCAATTTGAAAATACTATAATAATGTTTACAAGTGATAATGGTGTGACGCATCTAGATCAAGTTGATAGTGGTTTTTTTAATAGTAGTGCTATGTTTAGTGATAATGTTGATATGGTCAAAGGATCGCTTTTTGAGGGAGGAATAAGGGTTCCTTCCTTTGTAACCTGGCCACGGAAAATTAAAGAAGGTTCATTTAGCAATCATATATCATCTACTCAGGACTTCTATGCAACCATATTGGACTTATTCAAGATCAAAAAACCGAACCACGTAACTGGCCTAAGCTTTCTACCAACGTTGCTTGGAAAAAAACAAAATAAACACGAATATTTATATTGGGAAACAAATTCAAGGCAAGGTCAACAAGCTCTAAGAATGGATAAATGGAAAGCAATCAGAAGAAATATTGCAACTGGAAATAAAGAGATTGAACTTTTTGATTTAACTTTAGATTCAAAGGAAAAAAACGATGTTTCCAAATCAAATTTGGATGTTATTAGTCAAATAGAAATAATTTTTAAAGAGGCAAGAACAACACCAACTTTAAAAAACTTTTACATAAAAGGATTAGATTTTTAAATTATGACAGAAACTATAATGATACTAGCTGCAGGGATGTCTTCAAGAATGAAGAAATCTGAGTCAGATGAATTAAATAAATCAAAAATTGATGAAGCAAATAAAAAAAGTAAATCTTTGATTTCATTTGGAAAAGATGACAAACCATTTATTTATTTCTTATTGGATAATATAATAAAAGCTGGTTATAAGAATTTGATTTTAGTTGTTGGAAAAGATTATTCTGATTTTGAACAAAATATTAATAAATACAAGGGTTCTAATCGTCTTAAAATTTCATTTGCCATTCAAAAAATTCCCTCTGATAGAGTTAAGCCTTTTGGAACAGCAGATGCAGTGGCTCAAGCCATAGATCAATTTCCATATTTAAAATCAGAGTCATATTGTGTTTGCAACAGTGATAACTTATATTCTGTAAATGCTTTAAAGTTGATTAGGGAAAATGATTTTGAAAATGCTGTTTTAGCCTATGACAGAGATACTTTAGAATTTCCACCTGAAAGGGTATCCTCATTTTCGATTATGACAATGAATTCTGAAATGAATTTGTTGAATTTTATCGAAAAACCAACCAAAGATCAAGTCGATAAAAATCTTGATGAAAATGGCAAAATCAGGGTCAGTATGAATATTTTTAAATTTTCGGGAAAGTCTTCATCTGATTTTATCATGAATTGTCCGATAAACCCTCTCCGTAATGAAAAAGAATTACCATCTGCTATAATGAATATGATTACCAGCTCGGATTCTTACATGAAGGCAGTACCTATTGCTGAACATGTTCCAGATTTAACATCAAAAAAGGATATCGCAATTCTTGAAAAGCTTATTACTTGAAGATCTTTTTTGAATGTTTTTATATTTTTAAATAGTGGTTGAATTATCATTTATTGACTCAGTAATAATTGTATTTTTTTTGTTACTGGTACTCGTAATTGGATTTGCAGTATCTAAAACTTCATCTAAAAATACTTCTCAATACTTTTTGTCAGGCAGAACCATGCCCTGGTGGCTATTGGGAATTTCTATGGTAGCAACAACTTTTTCAACTGATACACCCAATTTAGTTACAGATATTGTTAGGACCAATGGGGTTTCAGGAAATTGGGTTTGGTGGATTTTTCTTTTAACTGGTCTACTTACGGTATTTGTTTATGCTAAACTTTGGAGAAGGTCGGATGTTTCAACCGATATGGAGTTTTATGAGTTGAGATATAGTGGAAAAGCAGGTAGATTTTTGAGAGGATTTAGATCAGTTTATCTGGGCATAATTTTCAATGTTTTAGCAATGTCTGGAGTAACTCTAGCCGCAATTAAAATAGGAGCAATCATGCTGGATTTATCTGCAATCGAAACTATTTTTTATGCTGGTAGTGTTACATTGATATTTAGTGCAGTGGGTGGATTTAGAGGAGTAGTATATACAGATTTCATCTTATTTTTTACTGCGATGGCTGGTTCAATTGGTGCAGCAATTTATATAGTTAATTTGCCCGATGTAGGCGGAATCGATAGTATAATTAATAACGAAAGTATTAATAATAAAATTTCATTATTTCCAGATTTGACCAATAAAGAAACTTTATGGACATTATTAATTATTCCTCTTGCAGTACAATGGTGGAGTTCATGGTATCCAGGTGCCGAACCAGGTGGGGGTGGTTACATTGCACAAAGAATGTTGGCTGCAAAAAATGAAAATCATGCATTAGGTGCTACACTTTTTTTTAATATTATGCATTACGCTTTGAGACCTTGGCCTTGGATTATTGTTGCTTTAGCCTCACTAGTTGTTTTTCCTGATGTTGAATCCATTAGTCAAGCCTTTCCAAATATTGAAAAAAATAAACTGGGTCATGATTTAGCGTACCCTGCAATGCTTACTTTTTTACCAACTGGACTGCTTGGATTAGTTTTAGCATCTCTAGTCTCAGCATATATGTCAACAATTTCAACTCATCTAAATTGGGGATCGTCCTATGTTGTTAATGATTTTTATAAGCAATTAATAAATCAAAAAGCGTCAGAAAAAGAGTTGGTAAAAGTCGGAAGATTTTCGGTTGTAGTTTTGATGATTATAAGTTCAATTATTGCATTATTACTTACAAATGCATATCAACTTTTTGATATTATATTAATGTTTGGAGCAGGAACAGGCTTAATTTTTATATTACGGTGGTTTTGGTGGAGAATAAATGCCTGGAGTGAAATTGCTGCGATGATCAGCTCAGGAATTATATCGATTGCATTGACAAATGAAAAAATATTTAGCCTAATTTTTAATGAGTATGGTTTACCACTTTACATGAAATTGCCCCTTATTGTTTTCATAACCACAATTATTTGGCTTACAGTTACATTTATTACACCTGCAGACGATAATGAAACTCTCATTAATTTTTACAAAAAAACAAAGCCTGGTGGTCCTGGGTGGAGTTTTATTAAAAAACTAGACAACATTGATAACGAAGAAGAGAAATGGATAGTTCCCTCAGGAATATTATGTATGATATTTGGTTGTCTTATGATTTATTCAGCCCTATTTTCAACTGGCTATTTCATATATGGATTTACATTCGAAGCATTTGTATTTCTTTTTTTCGCAATTGTCTTCTCAATACTCTTATATCTTTACTCCAAAAAACTTTTTTAAACAATGCAAGAGTTTTGTAAAGAAGTGTGCGTTGATAATATTAAGGATGCTATGCGTGCAGTTGATTTAGGAGCTAACCGCATTGAGTATTGCTCAAAGTTGAATGAAGAGGGTTTGACACCAAATGTAGAGGATGTAAAATATTTACTAAAAAACATCAATATTCCGATCAGGATTATGATTAGGCCACATTCCAAATCTTTCAATTATTCAGAAACAGATATCTCAGTAATGTTGAGTGATATATCTACTTTTAAAAAGATCGATATTGATGGTATTGTAATAGGTTGTTTAAATAAAGATGATGAAATTGATCTAAAAAAAATAAACCTGTTGATTGAAAAGGCGAGGCCTTTAAAAGTAATTTTTCATAAGGCTATTGATATAACCAGTGACCCATTAAAATCTTTGAAAAATCTGATCAAATATTCAAATATTAATGGTGTTTTAACATCAGGCGGTTTTAAAAAAGCGGAAGATGGTGTCAAACTTTTAAAAAAGATGCTAGACATTTGTCCAATTAATTTTGAACTCATCATTGCTGGAAAAATAACATCGGAAAATATCAATAAAATAAACCAAAAATTATCTGCTAAATTTTATCACGGAAAAAAAATCGTTGGAGTGTTATAATTAATGTATATTTTTACAAATCTATGGAACGAATTTTTAACGGATCTGATCTAAATCAAAAAACAATATTTGATCACCCTTCAGGTCTTTTTGTTTTATTTTTTACAGAAATGTGGGAAAGGTTTAGTTATTATGGAATGCGTGCTATTTTAGTACTTTTTCTAACATCCTCCATAATGAATGAAGGTTGGGGATGGGAACGACAAGATGCTTTAGAACTTTTTGCAGCTTACACCTCATTAGTTTATTTGACCCCATTATTAGGTGGAATTTTGGCGGACAAGCTTTTGGGTTACAGAAATGCTGTAGTATTAGGTGCACTAATAATGGCACTTGGGCATGGTTCCCTGGCCCTTGAGGGAATTGAACAAAATTTCTTTTATCTGGGTTTGGGGCTTTTAGTCATCGGCAATGGATTATTTAAACCTAATATTTCCTCCATCGTTGGTCAATTATATAAAGCTGATGATCCAAGAAAAGATGGTGCATACACAATTTTTTACATGGGCATCAATGCTGGTGCATTTCTGGGTATACTTTTATGTGGCTATTTAGGAGAAAAAGTTGGATGGCATTATGGTTTTGGTCTGGCTGGAATTTTTATGTTTTTCGGAATGCTCCAGTTTTATTTTGCGCAAGGTATTTTTGGATCTATTGGTGTCAAACCAACAAATAAAAGTAATACATCAAACTCAAAGGAAGATACTGTAAAAGTATCAGTTGATGCAAATCATAAAAAAATTGAAAGAGACAGAATTTTTGTTATTGTTATATTCTCCATTGCAACTATTTTTTTCTGGTGGGCTTTTGAGCAGGCTGGTGGATCTATGACAATTTTTGCTAATGATTACACTGATAGACAATTATCAGGAAATTCAGCCGTTATCTTTAACACGATAAATACTGTAATAACAATTGTTCCAATGGTTGTTATTACTTACGTACTTATTAAACTTTTTCAGAATATTTTTCAGAGTTATTTTATTTCAAATTTTTTCCTTGGTTTAAGTTTCGTAATAATTTGGGGTATTGTAATTTATATGTTAAATGCTGAGATTGGACAAGAAACATCTGAAATTCCTGCTTCATGGTTTTCAGTTCTTAATTCATTATTTATTATTTTATTAGCTCCAGTATTTTCAAAAATATGGGCATCAAAATATAATCCATCTGGTCCAATAAAATTTGGTATAGGTCTAATTTTATTGGGTGTTGGATATTTGTTTATTGCCTATGGTTCCTTGGGTATACCGGCAGGTGCCCAGACAGCAAGTGTCAGCGTTATGTGGTTGGTCTACGCTTATCTTTTTCACACCCTTGGAGAACTTTGCTTATCCCCTGTAGGCTTATCTTACGTTAGCAAACTTGCTCCCGAAAGATTGATTGGCCTAATGTTTGGTATTTGGTTATTGTCAAGCGCTATTGCGAATTATTTAGCTGGTAAAACAGGAAGTTATATCGATGCTATTTCCAGTGAAATTGGGTTGAATGGGTTTTTTGCCATTTTTGCTTTAGTGCCCATAGGTGCCGGATTAATAATGTTTTTATTAAACGGTAAGATCAAAAAAATGATGCATGGTATTAAATAAGTTAGTTCTCTTTATTTTAATATTTTCGATTCATTTTACTTATTCACAAAAAGTAAATTGGGTTTCATTTGAGCAAGCAGTAGAATTACAAAAAACTAATCCTAAAAATATCATGATGGATGTATACACTGAATGGTGTGGTCCTTGTAAGATGATGGATAAAAATACATTTGAGAATCCTCAAATAGCCAAATTCTTAAATGATAATTTCTATGCTGTCAAATTTAATGCTGAAGGGACTGAGAAGGTTTCTTACAATGGTAAAGTTTATGGCAATCCCAACTTTAAAAGTGGAAGAATTCGTAATTCTTCACATGATTTTTCAAGATATTTAGGAATTAATTCATACCCAACAATTGTATTCTTTGATAAAGACTCCAAGCCTATTGCACCCATAAGAGGATATCAAGGTCCAACTCAAATTGAAGTTTACCTTAACCTATTTTTGGGGGATAGGTATCTGAGTGTGACAAATCAAGATGAGTTCAGAGAGTTTTTGTCTAGTATGAACAGTATGTTTAAAAGCTAGATTTTTTTTCTAGAGTCTTCAATAAATATTTCCAAAGCTCTTGACATTGATGAAACTCTTTTTCGAGGTGCTTCTATATTAATTTTTAAACCCTTTTCTTCTGCAGCCTTCACAGTATTCTTACCAAAAGCAGCAATTATAGTATCATTTTGTTTGAAATCTGGAAAATTTTTGAACAATGATTCAATTCCAGATGGGCTAAAAAAAACTAAAATGTCGTAAAAAACATTTTTTAAGTCAGATAGGTCACTAATGACTGTCTTATAAAAAACACCTTTTTTCCATCTTATTTCAAGATTATCAAGTTTTTCTTCTATTGCAGGGGATAATACATCAGGTCCTGGTAAAATATAACTTTCATCAGGATATTTTTTTATAACTTCTGAGAGATCATCAAATGTCCTTCCTCCAACATAAATTTTTCTCTTTCTATAAACAACATATTTCTGTAAGTAAAAAGCAACGGCTTCTGAAAGACAAAAATATTTTAATGCATTTGGAATTGGAAAGCGCATTTCCTCAGCTATTCTAAAAAAATGATCAACTGAGTTTCTACTAGTTAATATAATTGCAGAGTATTTCGATAAATCAATTTTTTGCTGTCGGACTTCTCTACTTGTCTTACCCTCAACATGTATGAATGGTCTAAAATCAATTTTTACTTTCCATTTTTTTGCAATTATATTGTATGGGGAGTTTTTTAACTCTGGCTTTGGTTGGGAAATCAAAATTGACTTAACTTTCATAGAATCAGCTAACAAATTGGGGTTGCAAATTTACAAATTCATTTTATTTATTATGTAGAAATAGCTTTAGATTTTAAAATGAATTAAAATTTAATTATAATTTTGATTAATGTATCAGGGTAACTCTCTTATAATTATACCATCTTATAACGAGGCTGAAAATATTGTTGAAATTATAAATGACGTTTTAATTCAAAAGGAATCCTTTCATCTGTTGATTGTTGATGATAATTCACCAGATAAAACTTATGAGCTTGTTGAAGAAGAGATTATAAAAAATCCAAAAAAAATATTTTTAATCAAGAGAGAAAAGAAATCCGGGCTTGGAAGCGCATACTTGGCGGGATTTAAATGGGCAATTGAACATGGTTATGAAAAAATTTTTGAAATGGATGCAGATTATTCCCATGACCCAAAAGATTTATTAAGGATGAATGTTTTTTTGGATAATGATGGTTACGATGTTGTTATTGGATCCAGGTATGTGTCTGGTGTAAATGTCGTTAATTGGCCAATCCAAAGAGTTTTACTTTCATACTTTGCTTCAATCTATGCAAGATTGATAACAGGCGTCCCAGTTAAAGATCTGACATCTGGATTTGTTGGTTATAAAGTCAATGTTTTAAAATCTATATTAAAAGAAAATATAAGATTTAACGGCTATGCATTTCAAATTGAAATGAAGTTTAAAGCTCATTCAAATGGGTTTAAATTAATTGAAATACCTATAATTTTTACTGATAGAACTAAGGGCGAGTCTAAAATGAGTTTGTCTATTGTTTGGGAAGCTATTTTTGGGTTGTTATTACTAAAAATTAAAAAAGTTTTTAAGTTTTAAAATGAAAATTTTAATAAAAAATGGATACATAGTAAATGAAAATAAAATTTTTGAAAGTGATATTTTGGTTAACGGGGAGTTGATAGAAAAAATTGATAAAAAAATATCCTCATCTGATGTAGATAAAGTAATTGATTGTAAAGGGTCATTAATTCTACCTGGAATTATCGATGATCAAGTCCATTTTAGAGAACCCGGATACCCAAATAAAGCGACTATATATTCTGAATCAAGAGCTGCAGTTGCAGGCGGCATTACATCATATTTTGAAATGCCTAACACTAACCCAAGCACAACCACTATTGAAAGTTTAAATCATAAATTTAAAATTGCATCAATGTCCTCATTAGCAAATTATTCATTCATGTTTGGTGGGACGAATCAAAATATCAATGAAGTTAAAAAGTTGCCTGAACATGAAGTTCCAGGGATCAAGTTATTTCTTGGTTCATCTACAGGAAATATGTTAGTTGATGATTATGATGTTGTTGAAAAGTTATTTGAAATTTCAAAAGTTCCGATTGTTGTACATAGTGAGGATGATAAAATTATAAATGAAAATCTAAAAAATTTCAAAGAAAAATATGGTGAACAAAATTTAAGACCAGAAATGCATGCTAATATTAGATCAAGTATTGCATGCTTAAAATCTACAGAAAAAATAATTTCTCTTGCAAAAAAAACAAATGGAAGATTACATGTTTTTCATTTATCTACAAAAGAAGAAGCCAAACTTTTTGATAACCAAAATGATTTAAAAAATAAAAAAATTACATCAGAAGTTTGTATACATCATCTATCTTTTAATGATGCGGATTACAAGACAAAAGGCAATTTCATAAAATGGAATCCATCCATTAAGACCATTGAAGATCAGAATGCTTTGTGGGATGCACTAAGATCTGATAAAATTGATGTGATTGCAACCGACCACGCACCACATACATTTAATGAAAAAAATCAACTATATGTTGATTGTCCCTCAGGAGGTCCACTCGTTCAGCATTCACTTTACATTATGTATGAACATTTTTTGGAGAAAAGAATTTCTCTCGAAAAAATTGTTGAAAAAATGTGCCACAATCCTGCAATTTTATTTAACATAAAAAAAAGAGGATTTATTCGTGAAGGGTTTTTTGCAGATCTAGTTATTTTAAGAAAAAATCAGAGTTGGGTAATTAATAAAAACAATATTCTATATAAATGTGGTTGGTCTCCATTTGAGGGTAAGAAAATTAACTCAATGATAACTCATACATTTGTCAGTGGAAATTTAGCTTACGAAAATGGGGTATTTAATCAGAATATTATGGGAAAAAAAATAGAGTTTAACTCATGAAAAAAATCTTTCTTTTACTATTTCTATTCTTTATTTCATGTAACAACAATTCAAAAATTGATGATGACATTATGACTATTGATGAAATGATTGAGTTTTTATTTGATGTTAATTTAATTAATACAAGTAGGGGATTTACCAATATTAGTAAGAACAATTATTTTTTGATTAGGGACACTATGCTCTTCAAAAAACATGAAATTGATTGCTTAAAATTTGTAAAAAGTAATGATTTTTATTCAAGAAATCCTAGGCTTTACATTAAGATATATGAAGGTATTGATGCAAAAACTAGTGCAATAATTGATTCAATTAATAACATAAAAGAATAATATTAAATATCTTTGGGCATGCCAAAAAACTTTTTCGAGGAGTTAAAATGGAGAGGTTTAATTCAAGATTCTACACCCGGAGTTGATGAAGAGTTGGAAAAAAAATCTTTGTCAGCATACATTGGTTTTGATCCAACATCAGATTCATTACACATTGGCAGTTTGGTTCAATTATTAATTTTGAAACATTTTCAAGAATACGGACATAAACCTATTCTTTTAATAGGTGGTGCTACTGGAATGATAGGTGATCCCTCAGGAAAGTCAAAGGAAAGAAATTTACTAAGTGAAAGTGACATATCTCATAATGTTGAAAAAATTAAAAATCAAGTATCAAAATTTCTTGATTTTAAAAAACAAAAAAATCCTGCTCTAATTTTAAATAACCATGATTGGATTGGTAAGTTAAATATTATCGATTTTTTCAGAGATTATGGTAAAACTTTAACTGTTAATTACATGATGTCAAAGGAATCTGTCAAAAAAAGAATTAGCCCAGGTCAAAGTGATGGAATGTCATTTACAGAATTTACATATCAACTTTTTCAAGCTTACGATTTTTATCATCTTATGAAAAATTATGATTGTAAAATTCAAATGGGTGGAAGTGATCAGTGGGGTAATATTACATCTGGAATTGAATTAATTAGAAAAAAAACAGGTCAAAAAAGCTTTGCAATAACCTGTCCATTAATCACTAAGTCTGATGGATCAAAGTTTGGAAAAACCGAAGACGGAAATGTTTGGCTTGATAGAAATAAAACTTCACCATATAAATTTTACCAGTATTGGCTGAACTCGTCTGATGAAGATTCGGAAAGCTACATAAAGATTTTTACAATGGCTGACAAAAAATTTATTGATAGCCTAATTCTTGAACATAAGTCCAAACCCCACGAAAGGATTCTTCAAAAATTTATTGCAAGTGAATTAACCAAGATGGTTCATTCTGAGGAGGACTTAGAGAGCGTAATTAAAGCTTCAGAAATATTTTTTGGAAAGTCAACTTTTAGTGACTTAGAGGAAATCAAAGAAGATGTTTTCCTAGATATTTTTGAAGACGTACCAAGTGTAAAAATTTCAAAAAATGAATATGAATCGATTTCAAATGTGGAAATATTTTTACAATTATCAGGAATTTTTAAATCAAATTCTGAAATCAAAAGATCATTGAAAGAAAATTCGATTATGATTAATAAAGAAAGGGTTAATGATCATTTTGATTTTGATTCCATTTCTTTGATTAAGAAAAAATATATTTTATTACAAAAGGGTAAAAAAAATTATTTTTTAATTAATATCCAATAACATATTATTACATCCTCTAATATCGGATTCATTTGCTCTCCCATAAATTTTAAATGAACCATCTTTGAATACTTCTCCAATGTCTTCTGTAGATATAAAACAGCATGAATTAATATTTGCCAAATCAATAATATTTATAATTCCCCTCCCTATTTTCTTAATTTTAAAAGGATCGTTAAAATCTCTGATTAAAACTTTTTTCCATGGTGGCGGACGAAATATATCATCCTTTATAGTATAACTTTGAGATAATAGTTCAGTCATTCCATACTCTGAAAAAATTTTGTCAGTCCCATACCCATTAGATAAAATTTCATGGAGTTTTTTCTTTTCTATTTCTTCTCTATTCCCTTTCATACCACCAGTTTCAATCACAATACAATTGTTTAATTTGATTTTTTTATTCTCAATAAATTCTAATAACATATGTGATAAACCAAATACTATAATTTCAGATTTAGATTTTTGAATTTTTTTTATTTTGATCTTAAATTCCTCGCTATTAGATGAAAAAAATCCTTCGTTCTTTGAATAACTCTGTAATTTATCAATCATATAAATCAAAGATGAATTTTTTCTTTCCTCGGGACTGGGCGTTATTCCAATGAAATGAAACTTTTTTGGGTCTCCAAAGGCATATTTAAACGAGTTTAGTAGACTATGGTTATAAATATTTAAATCCGTTACATAGTGTTTACTTTTTTTTCCAGTAGTTCCGCTACTTAAAAATAGTTTACTTTTTGATTTTTGATTGGATTGGATTTTATGGTTTTTAAAAAAACTGATTGGTAAAAATGGTATATCCTCTATCTTAATATTCTCAGAATAATTTTTATTTATTGAATCGCAATATTCTTTGTATATATCACATCTGTTATAATTAAACTTAAAAGCGTCTTGTATCGCCGTTTCAATTTCAGACTCATTAAAAATACTAGCTAAGTAGCGATGCATATTAAATAATTGTTAATTGAACTATTTTTTTTTTTAAAATCCCTAAATTAAAGCTTTAAATGAAAAAAACATCTGCCAAAATTTTAGTAGTAGACGATGACCCAGAAATTGTAGAAATTTTAAAATACAATCTTTCAAATTCTGATTTTGAAGTAAAAGTAGCATACAATGGTATTCAAGCAGTAAAAAAATCAAAAAAATTCAAACCCGATATTATTTTAATGGACGTCATGATGCCTGAAATGAATGGCATTGAGGCATGTACAGAAATAAGAAATATAGATAATTTAAAGAACATTCAAATTATATTTCTTTCTGCTAGGGGAGAGGATTACACACAAATTGCAGCATTTGATGCGGGTGCAGATGATTACATTAATAAACCTATTAAACCTAAAATTCTTTTAAAAAAGATCACAAATATTGCCAAAAGATTAAAATCCTTCGAAAATGGTGAAACTTTTATTAAGGTATCTGATTTAAAAATTAATAGAGAGGAATATTTAGTTACAAGAAATAAAACAGAAATAATTTTACCAAGAAAAGAGTTTGAATTATTATTTTTATTAGCGTCTAAGCCCGGAAAAGTTTTTTCGAGAGATGAAATTATGAATAAGGTTTGGGGAAGCCAAGTTGTTGTTGGGGACAGAACAATTGATGTTCATGTAAGAAAATTGAGAGAAAAACTGGGTGAGAACTATATAAAAACAAGAAAGGGAGTAGGCTACAAATTTAAAGCCTAAATGTCTATACGTCAGAAGATTCGATTTCAATCTCTTTTTTATTCGATTGTAATATCACTTGTAATTTGTTTAATTGCATTAGCTACTTTCGGAGAATTTTCAATTGAATCCATCTTTAGTTTAAATTTTTTCTTATTATTTATTTTATGTTCAATAGTTGTATATGCAATTGGAGCATTTTTCGTAAAATTTTTTCTTTATAACAGTGTAAGGGTGATTTCTGATGAAATTTTCCAATCCGATGTTGATTCAACTATCACTACCAATATGGAAGATTTATTGAAGAAAATTAGACAGTATGATGATGATCAAAAATCTGAAATTTCTGAAATGAAAAAACAAGAAACTTTTAGAAGAGAATTTATTGGTAATCTTGCTCATGAACTCAAAACACCCCTCTTCACAAGTGAAAGTTATATTTTGACCTTACTTGATGGTGCCATTGATGATGATGAGGTTAATAAAAAATATTTAAAAATTGCAGGGAAAGCCATACACAGGTTAAACTTGATAGTTAAAGACTTAGATCTAATCACAAAAATTGAAAGTGGCGAATCTGAAATTCAAAGAACCGACTTTGATATTATTAATTTGGCACAAAATGCTTTGGAAATGCTAGAAATCACAGCTTCAAAAAAAAACATAAAATTATTGTTAGAATTCAATGATAAATTACCGCTTAGAGTAAATGCTGATAATGAGAAAATTCAACAAGTTTTAACAAATTTGGTCGAAAATTCCATAAAATATGGAAAAGAAAATGGTACTACTGAATTGGTTATACAGGAATTGACTGAAAATAAAATTATTGTAAGAGTTACAGACAATGGGCTGGGTATCGAGGAAAAACATTTCAATAGACTTTTTGAAAGATTTTACAGAGTTGATCAGTCAGGAAGTAGAAAAGGAGGCGGCTCAGGACTGGGATTGGCAATAGTTAAGCACATAATGGATGCCCATGATGAAAAAATATATATAGAAAGTGAATTTGGTGTGGGTTCAGAATTTTCTTTCACACTTGAAAAATCTTTACAATAAATTTGGGAGGGAATAAGCTAAAAAGATTTAAAGAAAATTTATCGTTTGATAATTTACTGCAACCTAATCGAGAGGATTTAGTTAATGACAAATTTAAATTAAAGGGTAAATGGTCAAATTTTTTTAAAAATGATAATCCAATTATTCTAGAACTTGGATGTGGAAAAGGTGAATATACATTCTCATTGGCCTCTAAGTATCCAAATCAAAATTTTATTGGTATTGACATTAAAGGCGCCAGAATTTGGAAAGGTGCGAAAGATTCAATCTCTGAAAATTTAAAAAACGTTTGTTTTCTAAGGTGCCAGATTGAATTGATAGATAAAGTTTTTGATGTGGGTGAAATTAGTGAAATTTGGTTGACATTTCCCGATCCACAGATAAAGTTCCAACGGAGAAAGCACAGGTTACTTAACACTAATTTTGTAAAACTTTATAAAAAGATATTGAAAAAAAATTCACTTATTCATTTAAAGACAGATAGTGAATTTTTACACGGATACACTCTTGGGATAGCTGAGGGTATGGGTTTAGAAATTGTCAAATCCAATCATGATATATATTCAAATAGAAATGCACCTACAGATGCAATAAATATTCAAACATTTTACGAAAAAAAATTCTCTGATAAAAAAATAACATACATGTGTTTTAAAATTAAGTGATGGAAAAAATGGATTTTTTTTTAAAGGTTTATGATGTGGTAAAAAAAGTACCATATGGCAGGGTTACAACATATGGAGCTATAGCTAATTATCTAGGTTCAAGGAAAAGTGCAAGAACTGTTGGATGGGCTATGAATTCTTCCCACCAAAATTCTGATATTCCTGCCCATAGGGTACTAAACAGAAATGGTGTTTTAACGGGAAAGCACCACTTTAGCGGCACGAATTTAATGAAGCAATTGTTGGAGAATGAAGGCCTTAGAGTTGTGGATGATAAGTTGGTAAATTTCAATAAATATTTTTGGGACCCTAGTACTGAACTATAATTTGATTGTTAGCATTATATTTGCAAATGCAAAAGCAATGAAGTTCGATAAACCCAAAATAAAGAAAATCCTCTCAGGAATTATTGACTCTCATGATATTATAAATATCAATCACTTTGATAAAGAAATAATTATTGACATTAATTCTACAAATCCAACTTTGAAACACAAAAAAGAGTTGGAGAAAAAAATATTGGAAAATTTAAACGCAAATTATTCTAAAGATTTTACATACAAACTAAATATTACTGTTGTTAAACCAACAATTTCACAAAATGTTAATCGCTTAGAAAATATTAAAAACATAATAGCTGTTTCATCAGCAAAAGGAGGGGTTGGTAAGTCTACACTCACAGCAAATATTGCTTGTTCCCTCAAAAAAATGGGATTCAGTGTGGGAGTTTTAGATGCAGATATCTACGGCCCATCAATGCATATAATGTTCGATTTGGTAGGTTCTAAACCTCTTGCTGTTAATGTGGATGGTAAATCAAAAATGTCTCCAATAGAAAGTTATGGAATAAAAGTTTTATCTATTGGATTTTTTACTAATATGGATCAGGCTGTAGTTTGGAGAGGTCCAATGGCATCAAAAGCACTTAATCAACTAATTTTTGATGCTGATTGGGGCAATCTTGACTTTTTACTTGTTGATCTTCCACCCGGAACAGGAGATATTCACTTAAGCATAATGCAAAAAATTTCAATTAATGGTGCTTTAATAATTAGTACTCCGCAAATTGTAGCTTTGGCAGATGCTAGAAAAGGAGTATCCATGTATCAGCAAGATAATATCAACATCCCTGTCCTAGGTATCGTGGAAAATATGGCTTATTATAAAACAGAAAATGATAATGTAAAGCACTATATATTTGGAAAGGATGGTGCAAAAAATTTAGCAGAGGATTTTAAAATTCCTTTTCTTGGTGAGATTCCTATTATACAACAAATTCGAGAGTCTGCAGATGTTGGAAGACCCCTAGCGGTGGACGATGACTCAGATGTTGCCCTGATTTACAATGAAATAACAAAAAAAATGATTAAATTTTTAGTTGAAAGAAATAAAAATTTACCACCTACTGAAATATTAAAAATTAAAACAATGGCGGGATGCCAATAATTATATGAAGAAGCAAATAGAAAAAGCACTTGATGAAATAAGACCCTTTTTGCAGTCAGATGGAGGTAATATTAAACTTATCTCATTTACAGAAACAGAGGTAAAAGTTAAACTTCTAGGAAATTGTGTTAACTGTACTGTTAATCAAATGACCTTAAAAAATGGAGTTGAAATGACAATAAAAAAATATGTTCCGCAGATTGAAAAAGTAACCAGTGTTGAATGATAAAAACGGACTTAATTATTATTGGTGCGGGACCTACTGGACTTTTTACTGTTTTTGAAGCTGGTTTATTGGGTATGAAATGTCACCTAGTTGATTCTTTAACGAAACCAGGTGGACAGTGTGTCGAAATTTACCCTAATAAACCGATTTATGACATTCCAGCTCACCCAGAAATTTTGGCTGGCAAATTAGTTGATAACCTTTTGGACCAGATTAAACCATTTTCACCAAATTTTTCACTGGGTGAGATTGCTGAGGAATTAGACAAGAAAGATGACCATTTTATTTTAAAAACAAATAAAGGGACAGAAATTCATGGGAAAGTTATTGTAATTGCAGGTGGATTAGGAAACTTTGAACCAAGGAAACCATCTATTGAAGGTTTGGATAAATTTGAGAATAGAGGAGTTCAATATTCCATTATTGAAAAGGAAAAATTTAAAAATAAAAATGTAATAATTGCTGGTGGTGGAGATTCTGCACTTGATTGGACTATTGAACTATCAAAAATTTGTAATGTCTCTCTCATTCATAGAAGGAATGAATTCAGAGGAGCTAACAGTTCTGTTAAAACTGTACAAGAACTAAAAGACAAAGGAATTGTTGATGTAATCACTCCAGCTCAAGTTGTAGAATTATTTGGAGAAAAAAAATTAGAGAGTATTAATGTTAAAAGTGGAGAAAAAATAATTAATATGCAGGCAGATTTTTTTATTCCACTTTTTGGTCTCGTTCCCAAAATGAATATTTTTAAAAATTGGGGTCTTGAAATTGAAAAAAATGCCATAGTGGTAAACAATTCATTAGATTATCAGACAAATATTAAAGGCGTTTATGCTGTTGGAGATATCAATACATATCCTGGAAAATTAAAACTAATATTATCTGGTTTTCATGAAGCTGCTGTTATGTGTCATAGTGCATATCAATTGATTAACCCTGGAAAGAAAAATACTTTAAAATACACCACTGTCTCAGGTATAAATGGTTTTGACGGGTCAATAAAAAAGCCTGCAAAAACTGATATAGGAACTATTAATTGATTTAACCTAAAAATTAAAACTGATGAATAATAAATCAGGTTTTACAAGTTGGATTTCACCATCAAATATTGCACTGGTCAAATATTGGGGTAAAAAAGAAAATCAAATTCCAATTAATCCATCAATAAGTTTTACACTAAAAAACTGCAACTCTAAAACCAAGGTTACTTATTCACAATCAAACAAAGGATTTAATTATGAATTCTTTTTTCATGGTGAAAAAAAGAAGTCGTTCAACGAGAAAATAGATACTTTTTTTAAAAGAATCATTCAGTATTGTCCGTCTCTCAATCATTTAAGTTTAAAAATAGAGTCAGAAAACACGTTTCCTCACAGTAGTGGAATTGCATCCTCAGCATCTGCATTTAGCTCTTTGTCATTATGTATTTATGAAATAGAAAAAATGATTAATGAAAATGAAAAAGATTTTTTTAATCAATCCTCAATCATATCAAGACTAGGATCCGGCAGTGCTTCTAGAAGCATATATGGACCTGTTGCATTATGGGGAAAAACGAAACATTTTGAAAATAGCAGTGACGACTATGCAATTCCAGTCAACAACTATCACAAAATATTTAATAATTACATGGATACAATCTTGATTGTGGACCATGAAAAAAAAGACGTATCAAGTTCACATGGTCATGAGCTTATGAACACTCATATTTTTAAAGTAGATAGAGTTAATAAAGCGCATGAAAACATAGGTGATTTGAAGAAATCATTAATTTCTGGAGATTTAGAATCTTTCATTCATATTGTTGAGCAGGAAGCATTGATGCTCCATGCCCTTATGTTGACATCCAAAACACCTTATATTTTATTCAAACCAAACACTATCCAAATTATAAATGAAGTATGGAGTTTCAGAAAAGAAACAAATCTTAATTTATGTTTCACCCTAGATGCTGGCGCAAATGTTCACTTGTTATATCCAAAAAATGAAGAAATTGAAATAAAGACATTTATTGAAAAAAATCTATCCAAATTTTGCAACAATAAAAAATATATTCACGACTTAATTGGTGATGGACCAAAACCTAGAAATGAATAAGAAAAAGTTTTTTTCCAAAATTTTACTATTTGGTGAATATGGTATTATAAAAAACTCAAAAGCACTAGTAATCCCTTACAAAAAATATTACGGTTCACTCAAATTTTCAAGTAAACTTGATAATGTTCAAAAAGATTCAAATATCAATTTAAAACAATTATCTAAATACATAAAAAACAATGAATTTGTAAGTAATAAGATAAATACTTTGAAACTTGACTCTGATATAGAAAACGGTTTATATTTTGAAAGCACAATTCCAGAAAGTTATGGCTTAGGAAGTAGTGGCGCAGTTGTAGCTGCTATTTATGAATCCTATAAACAGGAAGTTGGTGTCGATTTAGAGATAAATGATTTAAAATTGATTTTATCTAATATTGAATCATTTTTTCATGGACAATCCTCTGGAATTGATCCACTCAGTTGCTATGTTCAAAAACCATTATTAGTTGAGTCAAAAAATAGTATTAATACCATTGATATTCCCCCTCAAAATATTAACTCCAAAAGAACACTTTTTCTTTTAGACACAGAATGTAAAGGAAACACTCAAGGTTTGGTGGAGATTTTTTTAAATAAACTTAGACGAAAAGATTTTGAAGTTTTTTTTGAAAATGAGTTTGCGGTTGCCACAAATAATTCAATTACAAATTTTTTGGAACGTAAATATGAAGATTTTGAAAATAACTTTATTGAACTTTCGAAAAAAACATTTGATAATTTTCAAGAGATGATACCCAGCAACTTTAAAAAATTATGGACCGATGGTATCGAAAATGAAGATTACTATTTGAAACTTTGTGGTTCAGGTGGAGGAGGATTTTTGATTGGATTTACCAGAGACATTGACACAATTGATCAATACTTTCCAAAACAAAAATTTGAGGTATTATTAAGGTTTTAAATTTATTTCATCGCCCACTTAAATCCCCTAGTTAGAAGAGTCCATGCGTCATGGTGAATTTTAAATTCTTCAGGGTTATGACCAATAGAGATGTAAAAAACTTTTCCTTTACCATACCTTTTTTTCCAAGCCACAGGCATTACTACATTTTCAATCCATGTAGGATTCAATATTAAATCTGAATTATTGGGCGAAAAGGGTTCACCATCAAACTTTGTTGTAGCTATAATTTCAATATTCGGATCATAATGCATGTAATATTGTTCGGTTTCAATTTCAAAATCCTCAAGTCCTTCTGTCAATTCATCTTCTAAAAAATTGACTTTAAATTTTTTTATTTTTCCAGGGTGTTCCACCCATTGACCACCTATCATAAATTGGTAATTGGTTTTATTTCTAAACGAGTCTGCCAAACCTCCATGTGCTCCAGCGATACCTATACCACCACTAATGGCTTTTAATAAACCAAACTCTTGCTCATTAGTAAGCTGACTCATAGTAACGGATTGGATAATCAAATTAAATTTGGACAAAAATTCAAAATTTGCATAATCATTAAGGTCATTAGAAACTACATAATCAATATCCTCGTTTTCAAGCCAATTTTTAACTTGCTCAACAAATAATTCTGGTTGGTGACCTTCCCATCCTCCCCACATTATTAATACCTTTTTTTCATTTAAATTTTGAGAAAAAATTGATAATGAAAAGGTTAAACAAAGAATAAAAAATTTTATATTTTTTTTCATAAATTTAGGTGAGCTTTTCCCAAATTATTAAAAAATCTATGAAAAACAAAACCAGAAGAAATTTCCTAAAAAAATCAGGCTTGTTAACCACTGGGTTTTTTATAGTTCCTAGAAATGTACTCGGTGGAAATGGATTTATTTCACCAAGCGATCAATTAAATATTGGTGCCATTGGTATTGGAGGAAAGGGACAAGATATCATGGGCTCTTGGGCTAAAAATGAAAGAGTAATTGCGCTTTGCGATGTTGATCCTGATAATTCTGCAAATGGCGTTACAAAATCCAGAAAATATTACCCAAATGCTAATTTTTACGAGGATTTTAGAGAGATGCTTGACAAAGAAAAAGATTTGGATGCAGTCACTGTTTCAACACCAGATCACACGCACGCGATCATTGCATCCACTGCGATGAAAAAAGGTTTACACGTCTATGTTCAAAAACCACTAACACACAATATTCAAGAAGCAAGGATTCTTACTAAACTTGCGAAAGACAATAAGGTTGTTACTCAAATGGGAAACCAGGGTGGTTCGTGTTCGGGTGTATCAAAGATCCAAGAGTGGATCGATAAAAAACTAATTGGAAAAGTTTCAAAAATAAATGTGTGGACCGACAGACCTGTTTGGCCACAGGGTTTTCAAATGAAGAGGTCATCTCAAAAAAAACCCAATAATCTCAATTGGGATCTGTGGCTCGGCCCTGCAAATTATACTGACTATACAACTGAACTTCATCCCTTTAACTGGCGAGGTTGGTGGGATTATGGAACCGGAGCTTTGGGTGATATGGGTTGTCATTTATTGGATGTTCCTTTCAAATCACTTGAATTGGGATATCCGACGGATGTTGAGTGTAGTGTCGCGACGGTTTTTGAAAAGGCGTGGAATCATAATTATGTTCCTGAGGGCTGTCCTTCTTCATCAATTGTTACGCTCAATTTTGACGAAACTCCAAAAAATAAATCCAATGTTGAATTAGTATGGATGGACGGGGGGCTTCGACCCTCACATCCTCAATTGATTCCAGCTGATGATTTCTTGGGTGAAGAATATAGTAGAAATGGAGTTCTGATGATTGGTGAAAAAGGAGTTATTTCTTGTGGAACATATGCAAGAAATCCTAAACTTTATAGAAAAGGAGAAAAAACAATTACATTCAATACAGATTCAATAGGCGAGGGGGTACCTTTTTTAGATTTTATTCATCACGAAAAATGGATCAAAGCATGTAAAAAAGGCCATAATTCAAATGAACATAAAAACTTGTCAGCATCGTTTGACTACGCTGGTCCATTCACGGAAGCTGTACTTATGGGAAATCTTGCGATAAGATCATACATGCTAATTGGTACCAAAAACCCGAAATATTCAGAAAATACTGTACATGTTTCAGAGCATAATAATTACATTGGAAGAAAAAAACTTCTTTGGGATGGTAAATCTATGAAAATAACAAATTTTGATTTAGCCAATCAATTTGTGGGTAGGGTTTCAAGACCTGGATGGAAGATTTAGTTTATGCACAAATTCTACTCAATTATATTAATTTTTATTTTCTTTAATACAATTTGTATTGCTCAAGTTGAATCGAATGAAGATTGGCAACTATTAATTCCGAGCGAGGGTTTGGATGGTTGGCATTATTATCAAGATAAAAAGAGCAACAAAACAGGCTGGTCCAATGAAAATGGGGTGTTGGTATTTAACTCATCATTTAAAAAAGGTAATAGGGACAATAGCTTAGTTACTGATAAAAAGTTTTCAAGTTTTAAAATATATTTCGAGTGGAAAGTGAGTACTGGGGGTAATAGTGGATTTATGTGGGGGGTTAATGAGGATAATAAATATACTCATCCGTTCTCGACAGGACCAGAAATTCAGATTTTAGATATTACATATTCTGACGGGTCAAAACCAAATCCTAAGCATAGTGCGGGGGCACTCTATGATTTAATAGCCCCAGAAGAAAATGTAAATAAAAAGGCGGGTGAATGGAACTCGTTTTTGATTACGATTGATCATATTAAAAATTATGGCGAAGTAATACACAATGGTACGATTGTTTCTAGATTTATGTTAAGTGGTGATAGCTGGGACGAAATGGTCAAAAATTCAAAATTTTCAAATTTAGATGACAAAAGTTTTAGTCATGGAGATTTTGGAAAATTTAAAACAGGTCACTTGGTAATACAAGACCATCCGGGTATCATTTCTTACAGAAACATGAAAATTCTAGAGTTATAATTAATGGAAATTAAAAAAACTTCTAAGCAATATGATGTAATTATTGTAGGTTCTGGTGCTGGAGGTGGTATGGCTACTAAGGTTTTGTCTGAAGCTGGATTAAAAGTCGCTGTGGTAGAGTCTGGACCGTACTACGACCCTGCAAATCCTGAACAGATGACGCAACTTAAGTGGGCTTGGCAGTCACCAAGAAGAGGAGCAGGAACCACCAGACCCTTTGGTGATTTTGATCAAGCATATGGAGGTTGGGATATTGAGGGTGAACCCTATACCCAAAAGGATGATACCAATTTTAGATGGTTTCGATCAAGAATGTTGGGTGGTAGAACCAATCATTGGGGAAGAATCTCTCTAAGATTTGGACCTAATGATTTTAAGAAAAAATCTATAGATGGTTTAGGAGAAGATTGGCCTATAACTTACGATGATTTGAAGCCTTATTATGACAAAGTAGATAAATTAATTGGAGTTTTTGGAACTAAAGAAAATTTATACAATGAACCGGATGGTTTCTTTTTGCCACCACCAAAACCCCGACTGCATGAATTGTATTACATAAAGGCAGCTAAAAAAGCTGATATAAAAGTAATTCCCTCAAGACTTTCAGTGATTACAAAGAGAATTAACAATGACAGGGGAGTTTGTTTCTATTGCAATGGTTGTGCTAGAAGTTGTAATGTTTATGCCGATTTTTCATCGGGTTCCTGCTTAATATTTCCTGCCCAAAACGCAGGAGGTCAAATCGATCTTTATGTAAACTCTATGGTAAGAACAGTAGAAACTAATTCTGAAGGTAAAGCAACTGGCGTATCCTATATTAATAAAGATGATGGTAATGAGTATAAGTTGAATGGAAAAGTAGTGGTTTTGGCAGCATCTGCGTGCAGTTCTGCAAGAATTCTTCTCAATTCAAAATCCAAGCAACATCCAAATGGCTTGGGTAATAGTAGTGATTTAGTTGGAAAATATCTTCATGATTCAACAGGCGGAGATATGATGGCATTTTTGCCACAGCTTACAAATAGAAAAATATATAATGAGGATGGTGTTGGAGGAATGCATGTTTACTCACCTTGGTGGCTTGATAATAAAAAATTAGATTTTCCGAGGGGTTATCACATAGAGGTTTGGGGTGGCATGGGTGCCCCAACTTATGGTACAGGTTTTAATGTGAATCATTTTAATAAATTTTTTGGATTGAAAGCTGGTGGATATGGTGATGTATTAAGGTCTGATATGAAAAAATATTATGGATCTACAATTGGATTTTCAGGACGCGGAGAATCAGTTGCAATGAAGAGTAATTATTGTGAAATCGATCCTAATAAGGTTGATAAATATGGTGTTCCTGTATTAAGATTTAATTATAAATGGACTGATTATGAAATAAAACAAGCAAAACACATGCAGGATACTTTTGAAGAAATTATTCACAATATGGGTGGTCAACCTTTATGGAATAAGCCTGGTATTGAATCAAATTATGGTCTAACAAAACCTGGTGAAATTATTCATGAGGTCGGTACAACCAGAATGGGTAAAAACCCAAAAGAATCTGTTGTTGATCAATTTGAGAGAATGCATGATGTTGATAATGTTTTTGTTGTTGATGCTGGACCTTTCGTTTCACAGGCAGATAAAAACCCAACGTGGACCATAATGGCCTTGGCATGGAGGGCTTCAGACCATATTGTTTCAGAGTTTAAAAAACAAAATTTTTAATGAAAAGAAGAGATTCAATCAAAACTATAACTCTAGGGGCAATAGGAGCTTCATATTTATTAAATGGTTGTTATGGTGTTACTCAAGAAAAAATAAAGAGGTCTTTAACTCGATATCAATATGGGAGAACACCTCAAGAAAAATTATATGATGACAAACTCTTCAACCAAGAATTTTTTACAGATGAAGAACTGACAACCCTGAATAAACTATGTAATTTAATTTTACCTCCCAATGATTATGGATCAATCGAGGAAGCTGAAGTTGTCCAACTAATCGAATTTATGGCCAAAGATATCCCCTCATATCAAAAGCCTTTGAGAGATGGAATTGATTGGATAAATGAACAAAGTGAATTAAATTTTAACCAAAAGTTTATTGATATTTCCGAAAATTCACAGAAGCAGATTATTGATAAAATAGCATATTATGATCCCAACCTAGATATGAATGATTTGCCAGACGAAGTTCAATGGTTTAATTTATTACGAAATTTAACCTTAACAGGATATTTCACCTCTGAAGTTGGAATTAAAGAACTTGGTTATAAAGGAAATAGTCCAAATGTCTGGGACGGAGTCCCCCAAGAGGTGTTGGATGACCATGGTTTAAGTTATGACGAAGAATGGTTGTCAAAATTTGTAGATCAATCAAAAAGACTTGATACTGCTAAATGGGATGAAGATGGTAATTTAATCTCATAAAAAAAGCCGCATTAAACGGCTTTTTTCATGGCTTAAATTTTATTTAAATATAAAAATTACAATCCTATCGCTTTATTAAATTCTTCCTCAGTAAATTCATTTCCGTAAAGAAGAGTTGAAAATCTATTAACTTCTGCAGCAATTTGAACAGCTGCCTTGATTTCTTCATCAGTTACTCCAACTCGCTTAGCAAAAATGATCTGTGCTTTTATACAATATTCACATTTTATTGCCGCTGATGCAGAGATTGCTGCAAGTCTCGCCTCTTTCGTTGTGGTGGGTCCCGATGAAAAAAGCTTATTCCAATCAGTAAAATATTGTGCTGCTTCAGATGCAATTGATTTTGGATACATTCTATTAAATGGACTTTTTTCAAGAAATTCCTGATAGTTTGACTCGTCAGTTTGCCCTAATGCATTTAATGATATAAATGCAAAAACAATTATTAAGATATTTTTTTTCATTTTTTTTAAATTAATTATAGTTAAATGTAAAAAAAAAGCCCCAATTTTTGGGGCTTATTGTGGTACCTCGCAGAATCGAACTGCGGACACAAGGATTTTCAGTCCTTTGCTCTACCAACTGAGCTAAGGTACCATTGCATTTTAGCACAGCAAATATAAACGTTTTACTAGATATTAAACAAATTGCTAAAAACTTGTTTAATTTTACCATTGCTCGATGAATTTATTAATTGACATAGGTAATTCAAACTCTAAAATTGCAATAACAAAAGATTATACAATTATCAAAGAAATTAATTCCTCAAGTAAATTGATTGAAAAAATAAAGGAATTATTTTCCAATTATAAAATTACCCATTCTTCAATGTCAAACGTTTCAGCTACAGATAATGAACTAATTGATTTTTTAAAAAAAGATAGCTGCTTTTTTGATTTAAAAAAGAATAATCATTTACCATTTAAAAATCCTTACAAAGAAGGTTTGGTTGGTGATGATCGTTTGGCCTTAGTTTGTGCTGCCCACAAAGATTATCCCAACGAAAATGTCTTGATTATTGATATTGGAACATGTATAACATATGATATTAAAACAAAAAATAATGAATATTTAGCTGGCGGAATCTCACCCGGCTTAGGTTTGAGATATGATTCAATTAGTCAAAAAGCATTTTTAATAGAAAAAATCAATCCAACTTATCCTAAAAGCATAAGAGCATTTGATACAGAATCATCTGTTAATATCGGAACTTTATTGGGCACTCAACTAGAGATTGAGGGTTTTATTGAAAAATATTCAAGTGAATATGATGATTTGAAAGTAATTATAACTGGAGGAGATTCAAATTACTTGTCAGGTAAGATAAAAAACACCATATTTACAACTTCAAATTATGTTTTTAAAGGGCTAGAATACCTTATAGAGGCTAACAAATAACATGAACAAAATTTCCTTGCTTTTTATCGTTTTATTTATTCAGTTTGGTTTCGCTCAAAAATCAAGTTATTCTCCTTATTCATATTTTGGAGTTGGTGAAACAAATTTTTCAGCAACTGCAGATAACAAAATGATGGGTGGAAATACTGCTTATGTTGACAGTGTCTCTGTAAATCTCAATGTTCCTGCATCCCTTTCCAAGCTCAAGTTTGTTAATTATTCGGTCGGCGTCAATCTAAAAAATAATAGATATTCCACACAAGATAATAATGCAAAAACAACTACCGCCAGTCTCAATTATTTATCAGTATCAATTCCAACCAAGCGCTTAGGATTTAATTTTGGGTTAAAACCAAACACGTCCGTTGGCTATCTTTTAGAATCCGTTGATGAAACGACTGATCCTGTCAGCACCAATAGATATAATGGCGATGGAGGTATCAACAGCGCTTTTTTAGGCATAGGGTTTGAGTTGTTTAAAAACTTTGGTTTAGGGATTAGTTCGTCATATTCCTTTGGAAATTTAAATCACTATCATTCTAAAATATTAACTGATGTTGAGCTCTACACAAGGGTTTCAAGCGAATCATCATTAAGCGGTTTGAGCTATAATTTCTCAGCAGTTTTCCAGCAAAAATTCAGAAATAATATTAAAATATACAGTTCTTATGTATACCAACCAGAGTCAAGCTTAACTTCCAAAAATTCACAATCGATAAGAACTCTAAAACTCGATGGTAGTTTTGGAGGAGATACTGAAAATATTAATTTATCATTAACTGGAATGGATGAAACGAAATTTACTATACCCAGCTTTTCAAGTTTTGGACTAGGTTTTGGACTAGACAAAAAATGGTTTGTTGGTTTAAATTTCAAATCGGTCCAGGGCAATGGTTATAGAAATGAGTTCATGTCTTTGGACAATGTAAACTTTAATCAACACAATATATATTCCGTCGGGGGTTTTTATTTACCAAAATTTGACTCATTTACAAACTTTTTTGACAGGGTTACATATAGGGCAGGTTTCAAATATATTGATGGTGGTTTGGAAGTAAATCAGCAAGACATAAAAGATTTTGGTATAAATTTTGGATTGGGTATACCAGTGGGAAGATTATCAAAGGCAAATTTAGGTATTGAGTTTGGTCAAAGAGGTACTGATGACTTCGGTTTAATCAAGGAAAACTACTTAAATTTTATGATTGGTGTTTCACTGAATGATTTATGGTTTATCAAATCAATGTATAATTAACTATGAAAAAAATTATTTTTTTAGTTTTTCTAGTATCACTGAGCAATTTGACATCTCAATCATCTGTTGATTGCAGCTCAAATTTGTCAATTTTTGCAGAATATTATAAGGTAAAGAATTATGAAGCTGCTTATGAGCCCTGGATGTCAGTTAGAAAAGAATGTCCAAAGATAAACCCAGCAATCTATTTTCAAGGATCTAGAATGCTTGATGAATTTATAAAAAAATCTGAAGGCGAATCAAAGAATGCCTATCAAAAGGATTTATTAAAACTTTATGATGAATGGCTAATTAATTTTCCAGCTTACAATGGAAGATCAATTGTTGGTCAAATTATGTCTAATAAGGCTCAAAAAATGATTGACTATAAGTTAGCATCTAAAAGTGAGATTTTCACATTATTTGAAGATGCTTATCAAACTGATCCTTTAAGTTTTGATGATCCTAAACCTCTTTACAGTTATTTCAAAACATACTTTGAATTATACAAAGATGGAGAGAATAACATAACCCTCAATCAAATATTTAATAAATATGAGGAGCTCTCTGAAAGGTATAATTCTATCATTGATGAATACTCTAAACAAATCGACATTATTATTAACAAAGAAAACTCTGGAATTGCACTTACGTCAAGAGAAAAAAGAAATAAAAGAGTTTATGAAATTAATTCTAATGCTTCCAATATCTATTTGAGAAATTTAAATGCAATCATTGCCAAGGAATCAACCTGTGAGAATTTAATTCCACTATATAGAAAAAATTTAGAGGAAAATAAGACCAATCCAGTGTGGTTGAATAGGGCTGCTAGCAGAATGGATAGTAAGGAATGCTCGGATGATCCTTTATTTGTTGTTCTTGTTGAATTACTACATAACTTAAATCCATCGGCGAACTCAGCATATTATTTAGGTTTACTAAACGATAAAAAAAATAATTCTGAGGAGGCTTTGAAATTTTATAACGAATCGATTGAGCTTGAAACCGACAATATCAAAAAGGCAAGAATTTTATACAAGATTGCTACGAAATTTAAAAACACTAAACAGTTTTTTAAGTCTAGAAATTATGCAAGACGTGCTCTTGAGTTTCAACCTTCCATGGGAAGAGCACATTTATTAATTGCTAATCTTTATGCAAGCAGTGCAAACGGTTGTGGGAAAACTCAATTCGAAAAAAGATCCGTTTATTGGCTAGCAGAGAGAGAAGCTAGAAAAGCAGCATCCATTGATGCAACAATTAGAAAAACTGCATTAAAAGCTGCTGAAAGTTATTTAGGTAGAGCTCCATCCAAAACTGACATCTTTACCGAAGGTAATTCAGGTAAAGTAATTACTTTTAATTGTTGGATTGGTTTATCTGTTACTGTACCAACCCTATAGATTTTGATGCGTATAATTTTTATATTTTTTACAGCTATAATAATTTATTCCTGTAAAAATGATTTTGAAAAAATTATTGATATAAATAAGTATGCAAAAACACCGGCAGCCATAACAGAAAACTTCACATTAAAGTACACAGATTCCTCAATTGTTAAAGCAATTTTAGACTCACCTTTAAACTTAGATTTTACAAATCAAAAATTTCCTTATGCTGAATTTCCTGATGGCCTAAATATTAGGTTCTACGAAAATGAACTAGATTCTACCAATGTATCTGCCAATTATGGCATAATATATTACAAAACAAAATTAGTTAGCCTAAATGGAAATGTTGTGATTCAATCATCTGATGGGAGTAAAATTAAATCAAGTCAAATATATTGGGACCCTGAACAGGAGTGGTTGTTCACCGAAGAGAACATTACTTTCTCGAGCAATGAATATGACATAAATGCTAAAATTCTTGATGCTGATAGAACCTTTAAGCTACTTAAAACAGGCCAATTAAACGGAAATTTCTTGTTTGATGATAACTAAATTACTATGAAGTATCACAAAATCTCAGAATTTGCATATTTAACCATTTCAATTGTAGTTTTTTTTGATATAATATTTCTAAAACAGACTTTAGATGGAAATGTCCCTCTTTTAGTATTAGGAGTTCTTTCTTTTTTAATGTTCCTTTTTAGAAGACATTACAGAAAAAAATTTAATAACAGAAAGAATTCCAATCAATAAATTCTGAGCGAAGGCTCTTTAAATAATTCTTTCATTGTACTTATGATAGATATTTGTATTTTCGTCATCTAAATTTTTTTTATGGCAGCTTTAGGTAGTTTAAGAAGAAACTCTTTTGTATTAATTTCTGTAATTGGTATGGCACTATTTGCATTTGTAATTGCTGGTGTCTTCGATGGTTCTGGATTTCAATCTCAAGAACCAATTGGTGAGGTCAACGGTAAAGAAGTTTCTCTTACAGAATTTAGAAATCAAGTTGATTTTTTAAAAAAATCATATAATTTTTCTGAATTGCAAGCCTTAAATACCTCATGGGATCAACTGGTTAGAAAGGAAGTTTTTAAACAAAGAATGGAACAATTAGGACTTGGGTCAGGAAAGGCGCATCTTGACTATTTCTTAGCAAATAATCCAAACTTTAACTCTGATGAAAGGTTTTTAAATGATATGGGTGTTTTTGATATTGACAAGTTTACAGATTTTGTTCTCAACCTAAAGGATTTTAACCCTCAGGGTTATAGTCAATGGACTCTACAAGAACAAGAATTTAAAAATCAAATTGATCAAAATAATTATATCAACTTACTAAAGTCTGGATTGAATTCATCAAACTTTGAAGGTGAATTAGAGTTCTTGAAGTCAAACCTCTCTGCCAATATTAAATATGTAAAAATTCCTTACAGTTCAATACCCGACAGCTTGATATCTGTTTCTAATGCTGAGGTTAAGTCTTATGTTAATAAAAACCCAGATGATTTTGAGCAAAAATCAACCAGAGATTTTGAATACGTTGTATTCAATGAAATACCATCTGCTAATGATGAAAGAGACTTGAGAGATAAATTAAATTCATTTTTAAATGATCGTGAGGAATTTAACCCCGTTTCTAATCTAAACGAATTCGTTAAGGGATTCAAGAATACAACTGATTTTGAGTTCTATGTTGACGAGAATTCCGACATTCCATATGATTCCTTATATAGACCCAAAGGTTACTTTGGTTCAAATCATGCCCAAATGATTTTTAACTTGAATAATGACCAAATATATGGTCCATACAAAGACGATGGTTACATGAAGATTTCAAGAATGTTAGAAAAGAAAAAAAACGGTAATGTGAGAGCTAGCCATATATTAATTTCCTACAAAGGCTCTCAAAATGCGGCTCCATCTGTTGAGAGATCTAAAAATGATGCCAAAATTGAGGCAAATAGGCTGCTCAGATTAGCACGTATGAATCCTGATAATTTTTCAAGTTTGGCTTTAGAGTATTCAGATGGGCCATCTAGTTCAAGTGGTGGTGATTTAGGTTTTTTCCAAGAGGGTATGATGGTAAAACCGTTTAATGATTATGTATTTAAAAATAGTGTCGGAAGTATTGGTGTTGTAGAAACAGAATTCGGATTTCATGTTATTAAGGTTGTTGCAAAAGAAGATTTAGCAAAAGTTGCAACTATTGCTTTAAAGAATATTCCATCAAACTTTACAAGCGACTCTGTATTTAATATTACCTCAAAATTTGAAATCGAACTTTCAAAATCTCAAGATCTTATCACTGCCGCAGATACTTTTGACTATGACACAAAGTCATTGACTAATATTACACCTCTCGATCACGAACTACCCGTTTTAGGTAACCAGAGAAATTTAGTAAAGTGGCTCTTTGAAAATGATACAAAAATTGGTGATTATAAAAGATTTGACCTGAGTTCTGGAGGATATGTTTTGGCTCAACTGAAAGCCATCTCTGAAGAAGGTTTAATGGATGTAAATTCTGCATCATTATTAGCACTGCCAGAAATTAGAAAAAATAAAAAGGCGGATATAATTTTGAAGGAAAATAGAAAATATAAGAACTTGGATGAATTAGCCTCTGAAAAAAATCTTGAAATAGTTTCAGTTTCAGCTATAAATCAAAGTTCACCGGTCGTCTCACAGGCAGGATTTGAACCACTAATCATTGGAAATGCTTTTGGATTAAGTCCTGGTGAAACATCAGATTTTTTTGCTGGTGAGGATGGTGTTTATATGATTAAGTTAGTTGACATCAATGAAGTTGATAGCCCACCAACTTACATTAGTTTTGAAAATCAATTATCTAATAAACGCAGGTCTGCTGTGGAATCTAAAATTTTGGACTCTTTTAAAGATGGTTCCAAAATTATTGACAATAGGACTTTATACTATTAAAAAAAATCATTTCTATATTCCCAAAAAATACTTAGATAAAAAATAAAGTAAGTCATACTCAAGCAAAATTTTAAAACAATACCAGTTAGTGTTCCTAAAATTGAGCCCAGGGCAGGCTTAAAGGAATTTTTTAAACTATTATTATTTATCATTTCACCTGCTACTGCACCGATTAAGGGTCCAAGTAATATTCCTAATGGACCCATCAGAAAAATTCCAATTAATAGACCCAAACTCGCACCAATTTGTCCTCCGTAGGAACCACCCAGTTTTTTTACGCCGTATATTGGTGTAATAAAATCTACTAAAAAAACTAAAACTGCAGCTAAAAGGGTTATTAAAACAAACTTCAAATTAAAAGGTACAGCATCGGTTAAATTTAAAATCAGTATTCCGAACCAAGATGTAATAGGTCCAGGAATTACTGGTAAAAAGCTTCCAACTATGCCTGTTAAGCATAAGATTATACCAATGACAAAAATTAAAATGTCCATAAGGCTTTATTAAAGTAATTTTGTATTTTAAGACAAATGTCCATTTTAAAATTAAATAACATTAAATTTTTTTTCATTTTTTCTTTTTTAAATTTTTTTTCTTGTGATGTGCTTGAGAAAAAACCAAATGAAATGAGTGAAAAATTAATTTGGACAGCCAACGATGAATATCCAACAGTAATTGAATGTGAAAATGTTGTTGAAACAAAAGATAGATTAAATTGTTTTTATGAATATTTATATGAATATCTGTCAAAAAATTTAAAAGACAATCATGATGTTAAAAATCTAGAATTTAATGATTCCATTATGATTAAAATAATTGTTGATAAAAATGGAAACGTTTACCCATCGGAAATCATATTCAAAAATCCAGAATATAATAGTGAAAAAATTAACTCCATTATATATGAACTTCTTGACTCAATGCCTAAAGTTATTCCAGCAGTTAAAACTGACTATGGAGTCAAGGTAAAATCGCAATTTGATTTACCACTAATTTTAAATATCAAAAAATGAGTTCAAAAATTATTTTAGGTATTGATCCAGGAACTAACATAATGGGATACGGTTTGGTTATTGTTGAAGAAAAAAAGATATCTCTTTTGGATTTTGGTGAAATTAATATGAGTAAAATAAAAGATCACTCTTTAAAACTTGATAAGGTATACAAATCTGTAATTGATATTATTGACACTCATAAACCTGATGAAATTGCAATTGAGGCGCCTTTTTTTGGCAAAAATGTTCAATCGATGTTAAAGCTTGGTAGGGCACAGGGTGTAGCTATGGCTGCCGGTATTTCCAGACAAATCCCAATTAAAGAGTATTCACCAAAAAAAATAAAAATGGCGATTACAGGAAACGGTAATTCCTCCAAAGAACAGGTTGCCAAGATGCTACAATCTATTTTAAAGTTTGAAGAGATTCCAAAAAAATTGGATTCAACAGATGGATTAGCAGCTGCAGTATGCCATTTTTATAATGAAAATAATGTTGTTGGCAATGTTAAATACTCTGGATGGGGTTCATTTTTAAAAAATAATCCTGACCGGCTAAAAAATTAAATTTGGCAGGAATATATATACACATTCCATTTTGTAAAAAAGCTTGTAGCTATTGTAATTTTCATTTCTCTACATCAATGGTCCTCTATGATAAGATGATTGAAGCAATCAAAAAGGAAATCATTGTAAGGTCAAAAAATTGTAATGATGAAATTGAAACTATTTACTATGGTGGCGGTACTCCCTCACTACTAAAAATAAAGGATATAAATGATATTTTTGAATCCATTGAAAACAACTACAGGTTGTCTAAAAATCCAGAGGTAACAATTGAAGCAAATCCAGATGACTTAACAAAAAGTAAGTTAAAATCATTGAGTACAACAAAAATTAATAGAATTAGTTTAGGGATACAAACATTAGATGACGATGCGCTCAAATTTATGAAGAGAGTTCATTCATCAAAACAATCAATTGAATCAATTGAAAATTCATTAGTATTCTTTAAAAACCTATCAATTGATTTGATTTATGGGATACCTAATTCAGGTTTACAAAGCTTGGATAAAGATTTAAGGTTATTACAATATTATGACATAAAACACGTTTCAACATATGCTTTAACTGTTGAATCAAAAACATTATTAGAATTTCAGATTAATAAAAATCTAATAACCATGCCGAGCGACGAGGAGATTCATAGGCACTACATGCATATTAACTCATTTTTGACCAATGAGGGTTATATAAACTATGAAATGAATAGTTATGCAAAAAATGGATTTTATTCAAAAAATAATTCAGGATATTGGCTTAGAAAAAAATATATTGGTATTGGGCCTTCTGCTCACAGTTACGATGGAATTTCAAGAAGTTGGAATATTTCAAATAATGCAAAGTATATTAGCAATATCAATGGAGATAAATTAAACTCCAAACGAGAGGTGCTTTCAAAAGTTGATATGTACAACGAGTATGTAATGACTGGATTAAGAACTATGTGGGGTGTTTCAACGACGTATATTTCAAAAAATTTTGGTGAAAAATTTTATGAACACTTTATAAATGGTTCAAAAAAACACCTAAAATTAAATAATCTATCCAAAAATGGAGATTTGTATACAGTTTCTACAAAAGGCAGATTTTTAACTGATGGAATTGCGGCGGAGCTTTTCCTTATTAAACTTAAATAGCTATTTTGTATAATGGTGATAAAACTTTGTAATTGTTTCAATACCATTTAAAAAATTTGATACTCCAAAATGTTCGTTTGGAGAGTGAATAGCATCTGAATCAAGACCAAAACCCATTAAAATTGTTTTGCTTTTTAATATTTTTTCAAATTGTGCAATTATTGGTATTGAACCTCCATCTCTTGTTGGTATAGGTTCTTTTTTGAATACATCTTTGTAAGCTTTGGAGGCTGATTTATATGCTTTTGACTCTGTTGAAGTCAAATATGGTTCACCACCATGGTGTTCTTTAACCTTAACTGTTACATTAGGGGATGCTATTTTTTTTACATAATCAGAAAATTGTTTGCTTATATTTTTCCATTTTTGATTTGGCACTAACCTCATAGAGACTTTTGCAAATGCTTTGCTTGGTATAACAGTTTTTGAGCCTTCTTCAATATATCCACCCCATATTCCATTAACATCTAAGCATGGCCTGATTGATCTCCGCTCAATTGAAGAGTAACCATATTCACCTGAGGGATTATTTAATCCGACAGATTTTGCGTAATCAATTTCTGAAAAGGGTATAGATTCCATTTTTTCTCTCTCTAGTTTGCTGTATTCGATCACATCATTATAAAAGCCAGGTATCGTTACTCTATTTTGATTATCGTGAAGATGATTGATAATTCTTGATAATTCATTGATTGGATTAACTACTGAGCCACCATAGTGACCAGAATGTAAATCTCTATTTGGTCCGATCAATTCCAACTCCATGTAAGTCATGCCTCTCAATCCAATCGTAATGGATGGAGTTTCTTTGTCTATCATACCTGTGTCAGAAACTAAAATTATATCACATTCGAGTTTCTTTTGATTTTTTTCAACAAAAATTTCTAGATTATCACTTCCAATTTCTTCCTCGCCCTCAATCATAATCTTGATATTGCAAGGAAAGCCACCATTTTTATTCATAATCTCAAACGCCTTAATATGCATGAACATTTGTCCTTTATCATCACAAGCGCCTCTGGCAAATATTGCTCCTTCTGGATGTATCTGGGTTTTTTTAATTTGTGGTTCAAAGGGTGAAGAATCCCACAACTCAACAGGGTCAACTGGTTGGACATCATAATGACCATACACCAAAACTGTCGGCAATTCATTATCCACTATTTTTTCTCCATAAACTATTGGATGTCCCTTGGTTTCACAAATTTCACAATTTTCAAAATCATTGGCTTCCAAGTGATCCTTTAATAATTTAGCACAGCTTAAAATATCTTTTTTGTGTTCTGATTTTGCACTAATTGAGGGAATCCTCAATAGTTCAAATAATTCATTTAAAAATTTATTTTTATTTTTTTCTATGTACTCTTTTACCTTGTCCATCTTGGTTGTAAAATTAATAAATCCTCTTGTAGCTATTAAATTATCTTGCTTATATTTGCTTTCCCCTGCGGGTGTGGTGAAATTGGTAGACACGCTAGACTTAGGATCTAGTGCTTCACGGCATGGGGGTTCGAGTCCCTCCACCCGCACTTTTATTTTCTCCTAATCCAAATTTCATGAATTGGATCTCCTTTGCTACTAAATCCCATATGATTCCACTCACCATTGTCTAATTTAAATTCAAAATCAAGTTTAGCACCTACCCTTGAATCATCCCTCGAGAAAAACTCAATTTGTTCAATGTATTTACCCTTGGCTGTGAGGTAAGTTCCTCCACCTGTTCCCATGAATTGTCTCGTTTCAGTATTGTAGGCTATCCACTGAAATCTACTGCCTGACAAAATTTTCATTGTTTTCCTAGGTCTGTCAATACTCCTTGTGCTTTTCACACCATTTCTAAATCTTCCAGACATCAACCAAGCACCATTAAGTTGACCTGGGCTCCCATCATCAATTCTATTCCAAGTCTTACCCGAATTGATGTTGGTAACTGTATTTTCTTTTATATCAAACTCAACTTTGATGGTGGATCCAACTTTTTCCTGATCTTGGGTGTCAAATTCAATTTTTTCAGTCAAAGTACTTCCGTCAAGAAACCATGATCCTCCATTGGTTGATATAAACTTTCCATTTGAACTATCAAATACACTTGTCGATTTAAAACCTTCGCTAAAAATTACAACATACCTATGTGTACTACCATCTGAATTTGTTTCATATTTTTCCCAAGCGCCAATAATTGATTGGGAGTTCAGAAATTGAGAAAATAAAATAATAAGAAAAAGGTTTAATTTATTCATTTTGCATTGATTTGATAATACTGTTTATTGATACTAGGTTCTCATCAATAAATTTACTGTTAATTATTTCAATTTCTTTTAATTTATTAGCATTGAATAAAAGCCCATTTATAGTATTCATTAGCTGTTTTGAATTTTGTACGCTAAACCCGCCTTTTAGTTTAATTAATGCTTTAGCTTCATTTGAAAATTTGAAATATTTTCCAAAAATTACAGGATTTCCATAGACACAAGGTTCCAGTATATTGTGTAACCCTTTTTTTTTGAAACCACCACCTACATATGAGATGTTAGAAAATTTATATAAATACTTTAGTACACCTATTTTATCTATTATTAGTATATTATTTTGTGCATTATATTTATTATCACTTAGTAGATTTACTTTGTTATTTAGTTTTGATTTTATTCTATTTATATTTTTTTCTGATACTTCATGCGGAGCAATTATGTATTTCACATTTTTATTAATTTCTTCACTCATATAGTCAAATATAATTTCTTCATCTCTTTCCCAAGTACTGCCAAATACTATACATTTGTCATCTCCTAAATAATCAATCAGCTCTTTGTTATTGTACTTTTCTTTTTTTTGGATTTTTGCCCTGTTAAATTTTAAATTTCCTATATATAGAGCACTATCAATACTCATCTTTTTCATTTCTCTTTCGCTATTTTCATCTTGCGTAAAAACCTTAGTGTATTTTTTTAAAATCCCTTTAAATATTCTTGAATTATATTTATCAAATACATAATTTACCAGGTAAAATTTTATTTTTTCTTTTTTGAGTACGTTTATATAATTAGGCCAAATTTCTGATTTTATAAATACCGCAAATCTTGGATTAAAAACCTTAACCAACTTTTTTGCGTTCTCATATGAGTCTATTGGCAGAAAGTATGTTCTACTTATCTCATGTATTCTATCTTTCAATTTAAAACCAGATTCAGAAAAGAATGTTAATATTATTTCATTTTCAAAAGTTTTCTTGATTTCTTTAATTAATGGTATTGCTAACTCATATTCACCCAGTGATGCTGCATGCATCCAAATATATTTTTTCTTTCTATCTATATCTTTATCTATTTCTTGAAATAAATTCTCTCTAACTTTTAAAAAACGACTGATTTTTTTTGAAAAAATGGATAGTATTGGTAAGAGAACTTTATCAATAAATTCAATTAATATATTGTAGAAAATATTCATTTATTGAGCCGATTCAACATGCACTTCCCTGTTAATCTTTCTTATCAAACCACATAAGACTTTACCAGGGCCTATTTCAGTAAAGTTTTTAGCTCCAAGATTAATCATATTGACCACTGAATCAGACCATTTTACTGGTGAGACCATTTGATCTATTAAATTTTTTTTGATTTCATTTTTATCAATAACACCATTTCCAGTCACATTTTGAAAAATGGGACATATAGGTTCATGAAATTCAATTGAATTAATAAACTCCTTGAGTTCTTTTTTAGCATCACCCATTAACTCTGAATGAAAAGCACCACTTACATTTAGCTGTATACTTCTTTTAGCCCCCATATTGTTAAAGAGGATACAAATTTCCTTGATTGCTTCAAATTCACCAGAAATAACTACTTGTCCTGGGCAGTTTAAGTTTGCAGCCACAACATATTTATTGAATTTTTCACATTCATTGATAATTGTTTTATCATCCAAACCCAAAATTGCAGCCATAGTACCATGATTATTCTCACAAGCTTTCTGCATTGCATTAGCACGTGCAGACACCAGTTTCAAGCCATCATCAAAATTAATTGTCCCATTAGCCACTAATGCAGAAAATTCACCAAGAGAATGACCAGCAACAAAATCTGGTTTAATTTTAGGATCAAACTCACTAAGTTTTGCTAGAGAATGAACAAATATTGCAGGTTGTGTTACCTTGGTTCTCTTCAAATCTTCATCTGTTCCTTCAAACATAATTTTTGACAATGAAAAACCAAGAATTTCATCAGCCCTATCAAATAATTTCTTAGCAGATTTTGAATTTGAGTAAAGTTCTTTACCCATACCTGGAAATTGTGATCCTTGCCCTGGAAAAACAAATACATTCATTTAATTAAATTTATCATATGTTATAAAACTAAAATTATAATCATGATTTTCAATATCAAACATTTTTATTTTTTTCACCTCTTTCCATATTTCTTTGTCTATTTCTGGAAAAATGGTATCACCCTCAAAATTGTGATGTACCCTGGTAAGTTCTATTCTTTTAGAATATTCAAGTCCTAATTTGTATATTTCACCACCCCCAATAATAAAAGGTTGTGGATCATCTTTACAAACCTTCAGTGCATTTTCAATTGAATCAACAACCACTATGTTTTCAGCTGTATAATTTTTATTTCTTGTGATAACAACATTGGTTCGATTTGGTAAAGCTTTAGGCATGGATTCAAAGGTTTTTCTTCCCATTATCACATGATGCCCTTTTGTTAAATTTTTAAACCTAATTAAATCTTTACTGAGATGCCATATCAATTTGTTATTGTCTCCTATAACATCATTCTCGGATGCGGCGACAATAATAGTTACCATTTGTTTTGAGTTGTTTGAATTTGATTCGGCATAAATTTTTGATTCAATCTCAATATCTTTTCTTAAAGACTTAATTTTTTCTTTTTGTATTTCAATTAAATGACTTTTTTGATTCGAAACCCATTTCTTATTTATAATCTTTTTTGAAATAAAAACATCAAATAAATGATAAAGTAATATAAATGTCCATATTAATAAGACCCATATGGACCACGAGTAATTAAAAATTGATAAATTTTCACCAACTGCTAAAACTAAATCTACAAATAAAAAAAATCCCGAAATAAAAAGATAAAATATAAAATGCCTATATACATTTTTTTTCTGTCTTATTCTACTTTGCGCATTCTCCAATAATTCTATTGTTTCATTATCAATACTTGAATTATTATCGCCAAACATAGAATCACAAAAGTAGGTGATTAAATTTACTTTACAATCCTAGTTTGCTACAGTAAATTTAGAAACACCCGAATCAGAGTTACTTCCAGAATTATCTTTTGTTATTATCTTCCAATAGTAAACTCCTAAGTCAGAAATATTTTGAGTAACTTTTGTAGACGTGATATTTGATTGAATTCTTGTTGTTGGTGGATTGGATGTGCTCAGATAAAGATCATAAGTTAACGTATCACCTGTGTCTACATCACTTCCTGACCATTCAAACTCAATACTTCCAGGCGCTACTGTTGCTTCTGCTGTTGGCTTTATAAGATCAGCTGGGAAGGGAGCGTAGTTTGAGGTTTGATCTCCTTTAAGATAAAATTTCCATTTCTCACTTTCTGCCGTATCACTTGACGAGTTAGACGATGATACTATATACCAAGAATATGGTTGTCCTCTTTCTAGTTGTATAGTAATCGTTGTTGAGGTTGTGCTTTGAGATATTACGGACTGTGTTAATAGGTTTTTTACATTAATGGTGTAAGTATCTGTATACTGAGATGAATTCCATCTAAACTCAACATTCTCACCATCAAGACATTCAGTGTTATTAGCTGGTGAAACAAGAGTTGTTGAAGTGGGAGGATTGATAGGATCTGGTGGATCTACATTACCACCTCCACCATCGTCTTTTCCTCCGCATGAGATTACGATTAACGAAATAAAAATTAAAAAGGTAAGGTATGGTTTTTTCATATTATTTTTTTACAAGTTTTGCAGTTTGTCTTACAGTTTTTGAGTCTACTTTTATGTAGTAGAGACCTGGTCTTAGGTTTGATACTTGAAGATCGATTGATCTGGAATTAGTTATATTATTTTCCTTTACCCATATTAATCTTCCTGCATTATCAAACATACTTACAGATACCTCTTCATCGTTTCCACCAATCCAAAGATTGGTAGTATTAATTGCTGGGTTTGGACTCAACAAAATATCCTCGGAATTAAATACAGTTTCTTCGTAGGTACCCTGACATTCTTTGTCCCCTACAACTTTGATAAAGTTTAGTCCTTTAACTAAGTTAAGCTTAAAGTTGGAATTTGATGTCTTGTATACTCTATTGTTATGGGTTATGGTGTAACTGTTACTTCCGTTAAAATCAAGATTCATTGTGTTAGAATCGTTGGCGATAGCTGATAGAACTGTGATATCTTGCGGTTCAGTAATTACAACATTAAAACATTGCTCAAAGTTGGGTATTGAGCTCGTAGTAAAACATATTCTATAGTCACCGGCTTCAATGTTATTTTTTGACCATTCATTCGATTGGATTAGCTCTGGAGCAAAATTAAAACCACCTGGCCCACCACTGATTGAAATGGTAAATTTCATATCATTTGGAATAACATCTGAATTAATCGATAGATTTATCTCACCATTGTTAGAACTTCTACATGTCTCATTTTTTGTATTTAAAGAAAATACGTTTTGTGGTATCGGATTAGAATCACAAACATCTCCAATTCCATCATTATCAATATCAGATTGATCTGTATTGGGAGTTTCAGGGCAGTTATCAATATCATTATTAATACCATCCTCATCATTATCATTTGATGTCACTTTTAGGCTGATATCAAATTCTCTCGATTTACTTTCGGATGTAGCCTTAAATTTCAAATCATAGGTACCAAGATTTGCATCATTACTAATACCAATTTCTACACTAAGAGTTCCATCCGAGTCAATAATATATTTTTGACTAGGTGTATAATTTACTGTTGAATTTGCAGGAAGACCCTCAATAGAAAATTCAACTTCCTCATTAAAATCATTGTAAACATTATAGTTTACATCAAAACTTTTTGATGTTCCCTTAAGAATTTCTAAATATGTTGTATTGGAATTTATTGTGAAAGTAGGCTCGCTATTTTGAAAAACTCCTGAGTAAATTCCAAGTCCATAAGTCGAAGCAAAGACTTTATTATCACCTTTTCTTAAGTCCATATCAGTGACCCTAACATCTTTCATCCCCGCATATGCTTGCTTCCATGTAGGATTACTTGAACTAAAATTATTTGTAAACCAAACTCCAAGTTCAGTTCCGACAATAACCTCGTCTTCGTCCAGGGGACTCTGAATGATATTGTAAACTGGAAGATCTGGCAAGTCACCTTCTTTGGCTGACCAATTTTCTCCTCCATCATTACTATACCATATACTTTCTACACCGTAATTGTAGAATGTAACAAAAATGTGGTTTTCATCTTTTCCAAATTCAATATCAGAAATACTACCAACAAAACCGTCTCCAGTAATTTGTACTTTTTGTTGATTATTTGGGTTATTTGCATTACTTACTTTGTAAAGTTGACCAGCATCACTACCAACATAAAGTATTGATGATTGTGTATTAAAAGGTGAAACCGTTAGCGCAGAAGTACTTGTGCCCAAACCATTAATTACATATGTGTCTTTAACTGTTCCTCTACTACCAGTAAAATCATCCCAATTATGGTAAGCTCTGACATTACCATTACCAGCATTAGAATATATGACTCCAAAGTTTGAGTCAAGCGCTTGTTTATTTATAAAATCTCCTTCATCATCATCATTTGACGAAATTCTCCACCAAAGACTTCGATTATTTGTTCCAGGGTTATTCATGTTCAAAACGTAGTTGGAGTTATTGTAGGTATGAGCATAAACTATGTATTTGTTATCATTTTTTTGAGAAAACATTGTACCTGCACCATCACCACTACCAAAATCATTTCCAATACTAAATCCATTATCATTATCTGCCTGAACGGACGTTCCGTTATCCTGCATTCCACCAGCAAAAACATCTTTGTGACCACTGATTGTAGTCACCAGTGTGTAAACATATGCTCCATCACCATTATCAGCTGTGGGATCCCATGAACCAACTAACGGATCATCACCGTATACATTGGTTGTATAATTATCAAACATTCCAACTGGTGCGACAGCAACAGTGTAATACTGAGCAGTATGAAATTTGTTATTTCTAGGTAAAATTGAACCTCCACTAAAGTATCCAATTCCACCATCGTTTCCGAATAGAATAAGGTTAGGGTTTTTATCATTAAAAATAACTGAGTGTTGATCAGCGTGTAAATATTGGGCGTCTCTACCGCTTCTATTTGTCAAAACTCCCCAGTCATTTCCTTGATTGGTTGATTGAAATAAATTTATTCCTCCAATAAATGCTATGGCTGGGTCTGTTGGATGGGCACCGAGCGATATACTGTAATATGATTGGCCTCGACCAAAATCATAATCTGGCACACTTGAATCAGGGTCTACTGGTGGATCAAGAGCTTGAAAATTTCCTGCTATCCAATCAGCAATAGTTCCTCTGTATATGTTTGGGACTACCCTAATGAATCCATCTCCTGTACTTTTTGGAGCTATTGCTAGGGCAATTAGTTTATTATCAGCTGTGAAGGTAATTTCTGTTCTTCTTGCAGGATCATTATCATGTCCTCTGATTTCATTAATAAAAGTTGCAGCGGAACCTTCTTCATTTAATCGATAAATTTTTCCTCCGCCTTTGGGCGGATTATTTATCCAATCACCAACCAGTTTGTATTCTGAGCTCATCGTCGATGACACCCAAAGTCTATTATCTTTATCAAGTTCCATATCCATTGGCACGACAGTTTTATTGTGAATGTCATTATCAACATCTATCGGATGATAAAGTTCTATTTTAGTCCAGTTGATTCCATCAGTAGTCTTGTAAATGCCATCATGTGCCGATCCTAGAACGGTGCTTTGATCAGTACCCCTTGTTCCAAGAATTCTTGTCCATAATCTTGAAGCAGCGGCAACGTAAACTTCTGATGTACCTTCATTATCCCTAACGACAACATCATTTATAAAGAATAACCCCGGCACTATATCCAGACCTGAAACACCAATATTGGTTTTTTTGATAATTCTAACATCTGTTTTACTGTTTGAGATGTAATTTTTTATTTTATTTCCATCAGCAGATTTTATATAGATTGATGGTATTGTGATTGAAGATATATCACCACTTCCTGGACCCATGGTAATTAGATCGTCAGTCCATCCTGATTCTCCAGTATCTTTGTTATATACGATTACAGCTTTGGCTCCAGCGTTTTGTCCTTCAGTGATTTTTTTGAAATAATCACAATTGCTTGAATTAATTGAGCCATCTTCAATCAGTACTATTTTTCCTTGAATATCATTTGAATTTGATAATGTAGAGCATCCATCAATTGGATTGGCAACAATTATCTCATTTTCAAGATAACTTAGTGGCGGACCTGGAAGATTTGGTCCAAAACTAGCCTGAAGGAAGCTTACTGGATTTTCATCTGTTTGTGTTGTAATAACTAGTTCATTAACTTCACTCTTAAAAACCTCCTCGGAGTCTGATCTACCACCAAAAATATTTTCCCAAGTAGCACCAGCATCAGTAGATCTCCAAAGACCATTTCCTAAGGCATCTCCTCCGGTGTAATGCTCACCTGTACCAGCATAAAAAGTCGTTGTATTATTTGGGTCATATGTCAATACAGATATGGGTAAATTTCTTGGTACTCCTTGAACCATGTTCCACTCAGAATTTTCATCTTCAATATTTTCATTAACAAAAATTCCACCACTTACACCTCCAGCAAAAACCTTCTTATTGGATGAATCGTTGGGATCGAACATAATTCCGTTGGTTCTTCCCGCAATGTTGGTGGGACCCCTCGGAACCCAAGCCATGTCTGGATTTTCTCCCGGCACACCTGCAACTCTAATTTTTTCTAAGCCTTCTAAATCTTCCTGTATTTTAAACAAGTTTTCTGTTCTCGGTCTTCCAAGAACTGGATCCATTGTTAATTCCCATATCCTGTCATTGTATGGATTTGGTGGTAGTTTAAGTTCTTTTCTTTCTGATTTGGAGAGCTTTTTAGTATGTTTAAAAGGGCTATTTTTTAAATTAATTTGATGTAGTTCTCTTAAATTCTCGATTTCATTATTGTAGTTAGACTCATAAATAAAAGCTGTAAGGAAAATTAAGAGGGCAATATGCTTTATTTTTTTTTCAAACATGAATTGATAAATATATTTTATTTTTTAACAAGTTTTGCAGTCTTTTTAACCGTTTCTGAATCAACTTTTATGTAATACAAACCAGGTCTTAAATTAGAGACTTGTATATCTATGTTTCTTGAACCGTTCATACCATTTGACCTTACCCACAATAACCTACCAGCACTATCAAACATACTAATAGTTACCTCTTCATCATTACCACCAACCCAAAGCGTAGATGAATTAACAGTCGGATTAGGACTTAAGAGAATTTCCTCAGAATTGAAAATGGTTTCTTCATATGTGCCTTGGCATTCTTTGTCGCCAACAACCTTAATAAAGTTTAGCCCCTTATCAAGAGTAAGTATAAATTCAGAGTCAGAGGTTGTATAGTATTTGTTGTTATGAATAATGTTATAGTTGGCACTTCCATTTAGATTAATATTTAACTCCTGAGTATCTTCTCTTTTTTCAGTGAAAACTGAAATATCATCTGGCTCGTTGATTAAAACATTAAAACATTGTTCATAATTGGGGAGTGAGGTTGAAGTTAGGCATACTTCATAACTACCTGCCTCAAGGTTACCTAATGACCATTTGTTACCCAAAATGGATTCAGGGTTGTGTGAGAAACTAACAGGACCGCTTTTGACATGAACTGAAAACTTGATTCCAGGTATATCATCTTCTAAAATTGAAATACTCAATCTACCATCATCAGACGATTTGCAGGATTCATCAGTCGTTTGAAGAGTGAATACATTTTGTGGTATCGGATTAGGATCACAAACATCACCAACTCCATCGTTATCTAAATCTGACTGATCAGGATTAGCTGTGGAAGGGCAGTTATCATTTTCATTAAATATACCATCGTTGTCAAAATCATCAGACAGTATATCTAATGTAATATTTGCGCTAAGTGATTGGGTTGAGCTTTTGGCAGTTACTTCAAGATCGTATGATCCCGAAACTTCCTCACCACCAACATCAATAGTAACAACTACAGTTCCATCCTCACTTATGGTAATTATATCACTCGGATTGTATGATTCAGTAGTTAGGGATGGTAGGTTGATTACATCAAATGTTACTTCTTCATTAAAACCTCCCTTGACTTCATAATTAATATCAAAGGTGTCCGAATTTCCTTGTCCAATTTTTAAAACTTTTGGATCAACACTAATGGATAAAGAAGGTTCTACAACAACTTCCTCTTCAGTGAAAACGCCAGAATATATTCCTAAACCATATGTGGCTGCAAAAACTTTGTAATCATCTCTCATGTCCAAATCTGTAATTCTCACATCACTCATTCCAGAATTTGCTCTTGACCAGTCTGGGTTGTCTGATTCAAAATTCTTCGTATACCAAACGCCTAATTCAGTTCCAATTATCACCTCGTTCAATGACAAAGGATTCTGTAAAATACATCTTACAGGAATGTCTGGAAGATTGCCTTCTTTCTCAGTCCAGGATTGTCCACCATCCTCAGAATAAAAAATATTCTCTACTCCGTAGTTATGAAACGTCACAAAAAGATGATTCTCGTCTTTTCCAAATTCTATGTCTGATACACTACCTAGAAATTGACTACCCGTTATATTAGACCAATTTGCGGTTGAATTATCATTGGCATCTGCTGTGTCAGCATTGGTTACTTTAAAGACACTTCCGGATTCAGTTCCAACAAAAATTGTTGAGCTGTCTGTTGTATAAGGGGAAACTTTGATGGCAGAAACATTGCCATCAAGTGAACCTGTCATTATAATGTTGGGGGCATTTGTGTTTCGGTCGGCGTCTTCAAAATCATCCCAGCTGTGATAGGCAATAATTCTGTTTGTACCACCCGATCTGTAATTAGAATAAACAACACCACGATTTGAATCCAAATCTTGAACCGTTATGAAATCACCATTTGTGCTACCCTCTGAGTTCAATCTCCAAGTTCTAGACGTATCACCATTCAAATTGACTGCCTCAACAGCACGATTATAGACATAATTTGTTATATAATATTTGTTGTTCACATTTTGAGAGAACATAGTTGCAGCACCATCTCCGCCTGAAACATCAACTGCTCTGGTTTTTGCGTTTCCTCTATCTGCTTGAAACATTGTACCATTATCTTGTAACCCACCCACAAAAACATCTTGATTTGGACCTGTTCTGGAAATAAAAACAGAGCTAGATCTATTAACACTTCTATCTGTTCCTCTTTGTGTAACAGAGTGGTTTTCAAACATTGTTGATGGAGCAACAGCAATTGTATAATACTGCGATGTGTGGTAATTGTAATTACGTGAACCAAGATTAGTTCCCTGGTTGTCACTATAAAATATACCACCATCATTTCCAAATAAGATTTTGTTGGAGTCTGCACTCGAAATGACTGAGCTATGTTGATCAGCGTGAGCAAACTGGAGTCCTGACATCCCGTACCAATGAGAAATTTGATTCCACGGATTATTGGAGCCATTACTATCTCCTCCGTTATCAGTCCTAAACAAGTCTATACCACCTACATAAGCGACATTTGGATTGCTTGGATCCGCTTTAATCATCAAATCATAAAATGATTGCCCCCTTGTAAAATCATCATCACTTATACCATTATCTATGTCAGATGGAAGTTCGATTCTAGTGACTGTTCCTTCAAATGCATTGGGTGCTTTAAATATTCCTACAGGCGGGGTTGAAAGACCACCATTGGCATTCTCAATCTGACTTAAAACCCAAACGGTGTTGTTGGATGATATATCGATCTCAGTTCTTCTTCCACCACCTAGATCATTTGCATCTACAAGCCCATCATCATTTGTATCTTCTGTAACCTGAAATTTCTTCTCAAAAGAAGTTACATCCTCGTTGGCTACATACACTGCACCGCCTCCTTGACCCCTCCATCGAGTTGTTGAAATCCAAACTCTTTCATCAGCAGGGCTGATTTCAATATCTATGGGTTGTACTAGTATGTTACTGTTGTCGGCATAAATGGGAATTCTTTGCCAGGTCCATTCACCACTATCATTTTCAGTACCTTTGAAAAACCCATAGTCACCATCACTACCAAATATAGTTCTAGAGGCGTCTCTGTATGATGAAGTTCCTGCAGCAACTAAAACTTCAGATTTACCTATTTGGTCACTGAATCTAACAGCAACATCGTTGATGTAAAATGTACCTGGAACAATTCTGTAACCCTGGATTTGAACACTTGATTTTTTTATGGACAGCCTTACGTCACCATTACTAATTAATGATTTTAAGTGATTACCATCAGCACGGGAAATCATAATTGAGGGAATTGTAATCCAATTTAAATCATAAGTAAGAGGAGGGTCAGCATCTGCACCGGGCGATGTCATGGTGAAAATACCATCTTGCCAATCACCAGACCCATTATCTTGATTTACTACAATTATTAATTTAGCCCCAGCAACTGTTGCTGCGTAGCTTTTGTTTGAAAAATAACAATCTCCCCGATCAACAATTACAATTTTATCTTTTATTTCAGCAGGGTTAGAAAAATTACTACACCCTAAAATTGGATTACCTAATACAGCATTTGCAACAATTGGCTCGGAGGGGACAGGGGGTCCATAATCAGCACTACCGTAATTGTAGGTTCTATTAGTTGATGGATCAATAATTTCGACAACATCAGGTTCGCTGATAAATGTTGATGGATTATCGGTATCACCTCCAAAAACTTTGTTCCATGTGTCACCACCATCTTTAGATTGCCACAATCCATTTCCTAAAGCATCGCCAGCAGTATATGACTCTCCTGTCCCTGCATAAAAAATTTGAGTATTATTTGGATCATATGCAAGTGATGAAACTGCAATATTTTGAGGAATGTTTTTAGTTACCAATGTCCATTCAGAGTCTGGATTGGATATGTTAGTGTTCTTAAAAATTCCACCGCTTACTCCCCCAGCAAAAACTGTTTCGTTGCTAGGATCATTAGGGTCAAACATAATCCCTTTGGTTCTTCCGCCTACATTTACTGGGCCTCTTTGAATCCATTGCATTTCTTCATTTTCACCAGGAACTGCACCTGATCTGGAACTTATTCTGTCACTTTGATTTTCAAGTTGTTTTCTTAATTCAAATAATTTTTCAGGTTCTGCTCTTCCGGTTAATGGATTCATTGAAAGTTCAAGCATTTTTTCATAATACGGATTTGGAGGAAGCTCCAAACCTTTTCTTATTTTTTTGTCTAAATTATTTGTTTTTCCCAGTTTTGATTTCTCCAAATTCTCCTTGTGGATAATTCTCATTTCATGATTGGACACGTGAAGATAATCCATCAATATAATTAATGAAAAGAGAGTAAAAACTGTGAGGATTGTCTTGTTTATTTTCAACACTATAAATTTAAATTAAAATAAATATTTTACCTAAAATTAAATTGCAAAATCAATGCCATTTATATTAACAAACTCAATGCCAAACTATACGGAAACTTTACCTTTGATGTGGGGGTGGGGATCGTAGTTAATAATTTCAAAATCTTCAAATTTAAAATCAAAAATACTATCCACTTTACGTTTAATGTTTAATGTAGGTAATTTTCTTGGCTTTCTTGAGAGTTGTAGTTCAATTTGCTCAGTGTGATTGCTGTAGATATGTGCATCTCCAAATGTGTGAACAAAATCTCCTACATCTAAATTGCAAACATGTGCTATCATATGTGTAAATAGAGCGTATGAGGCTATATTAAAAGGTACACCAAGAAAGATATCTGCACTTCTTTGATACAATTGACAAGATAATTTATTATTGGATACATAAAACTGAAAGAAGGCATGGCATGGCGGTAATGCTGCTTTTCCATTCATCACATTTTCA
>ENA-OSEY01000085-OSEY01000085.1-marine-metagenome-genome-assembly--contig:-NODE-85-length-62749-cov-5.297453_pt1 | contig 62749 bp, 52 predicted proteins | sample MGYA00248465_ERZ534230 | MGnify/ENA primary metagenome ERZ534230 (study PRJEB26409, sample SAMN06344110) | marine metagenome | isolation source: Sea water from surface | place: Atlantic Ocean:Southern... | reverse complement strand
CTCGTCAGATGTGGAGTGCACGAAAAATGCCGTTTCCGAAAGGTTGTTTTAGGTGCCGATTGATTGCATCAATGACACATCCAGCCAATGATCAAACGTCACGACTGCTGCCGGATTGCCAGCAAAGGGCCGGTCAGTAAAGGCATCGACCTGATAGGGTGGCAAAGCCAAAATGATCTCCTCGTTCTGGTCTGGCGCGCAGTCAGCCGCGCGCTCCGACCCTCAATGTGCCTTGGTTAATTTTGTTGTCAAAGCCCTGTCATCAGCAATGTCCAGCCAAGCTCGACAAGCCAGAGCCAGCATGCCAGCATCGCATCACGCTTTTGAGCATCGACTTTTTCACATAACAATACGGGCCATCGCATCATGACCACACCGCCACCCGATTGGCCGGAATTCACCGGGCCGGAACTGTGCCGCCTGCAGGCGCATGAACTTGTCGCGCTTCTGAAAAAGGGCGAGGTCAGCTCGCGCGACTGCCTCGACGCCGCCTTTGCGCGAATCGAGGCCGTGGAGCCCACCATCAACGCGATGCCGACAACCTGTCCGGAACGCGCCTATGCGGCGGCGGACAATCTCGACGGCGATGCCACCCACCCGGGCTGGCTGGCCGGACTGCCGCTCGGCATCAAGGACCTGAACCCGGTCGCCGGTGTTCGCACGACCTTCGGCACCAGGGCCTTTGCCGATTTTGTGCCGGACAAGAGCGATCCGCTGGTGGCCCGCATCGAGGCGCGCGGCGGCATTGTCGCCGGCAAGACAAACACTCCGGAAATGGGCGCCGGCGCCAACACCTTCAACGCGGTGTTCGGCGCGACGCTGAACCCGTGGGACACGGTGCTGAATCCAGGCGGATCGTCCGGCGGCGCGGCGGCGGGGCTTGCCACAGGCGAGGTGTGGCTGAGCCACGGGTCAGATCATGGCGGCAGCCTGCGAACACCGGCGGCCTATTGCGGTATCGTCGGCATGCGACCTAGCCCGGGACGCGCCGCCAGCGCCAGCCCAGCAGGCTTCATGACCGAAGGAACGCAAGGCCCGATGGCCCGCTCGGTGCGGGACTGCGCCCTGTTCCTCGATTGCATGGCGGGCCACACAGCTTCGATCCCAATCTCGTTCCCGGGGCCGGAAGGTGGGAGCTTCCAGGATGCGGTGATCGCCGCCACGCCAAAGATCAGGGTCGGCTTCTCGGCCGACTTCAACGGCATGGCGCAGGTCGATACCGAGGTTCTGGATCATCTGAAGATGGTGCTGGGGCTGGTCGAGGGTGCCGGCGCCACTGTCGAGGAAGCCTGCCCCGACCTTGCCAATCTGGAACGCACCTATTTCACGCTTCGCGGCATGGATATGGCAATCACCGCGCGCAACATGCCGGAAGAGGTGAAGCGGCATTTCAAGCAGACGCTGATCGACAACATGGCGTTCGGCAGGTCGATGAGTGTCGACGATGTCGCCGACGCCCATCTGAACCGCACGGTGATCTTCAACAATATGGTCGAATTCTTCGCCAGCCACGATGTGCTGGCCTGCCCGGTTGTCGGCTGCATGCCGCATCCGCAGACCGAGGAATGGGTCAGGGTCGTCGGCGGCAAGGAACTGACAGGCTATATGGACTGGCTGCGTTTTGCCTTCCTCGCGACGACGGCAGGCCTTCCCTCGATTTCGGTGCCGGTCGGACCGGGGCCACGCGGCCTTCCCATCGGCATCCAGCTGATCGGCAAGCCCCGCGGCGAGGCGGCCCTGCTGACGGCAGCGCAGGTGTTCGAGACCGCCACGGGCGGCCCGAAAATGCCGATTGACCCAGTTGCCGCCTAGCCGCGGCGCGGCAGCCTGATCCGCCCGTCGGTGACCAGCAGGCCGGCGATGATCAGCGCCAGCCCGACCAGATGGCGCGGCAGCACCGTCTCGTCGAGAACGAGAATGCCCATGATGATGGCGCCGGGCGGTATCAGCATCGTCACCAGCGAGGCGTTCGTGGCACCAGCCGTCGACAGCACCCGGAAATACAGCGCATAGGCAAAGGCCGTCGACAGGCTGGCGATGGCCAGCACCGCCATGATGGCGGCAGGACCCGGTATCGGCAGGGACCAGGGCCGGTCGATCAGCAACCAGGCCGGCAGCAAGATCAGGCTGGCCATCGTCACCTGGCCGGTGGCCGTCATCATCGGTGACACGCCAAGGCTGCGGAACCGCCTGCCGAACACCACCGCGACGGCATAGCAGATTGTGGCACCAAGCAGCGCGCATTGCGCCACCAGCGTGATCCCGAAACCAGCCCTGATCTCGGCACCCAGCATCACCGCCACACCGGCGAACCCGACCAGAATTCCGGCGATCCTGCCTGGCGTCATCTTCTCGTCCCTTGTCAGCAGATGCACCATGATCACGGTGAAGATCGGGGTCATGGCATTCAGGATCGAGGCCTGACCGGAGGAGATATGCCCCTGGCCCCAGACAATCAAGCTGAAGGGCAGCACATTGTTTAGGAACCCCATGACAAGGAAGGCCCGCCAGACAGCCGGATCACGCGGCAGGCTTTCGCCGCGCCATCGCAGGACCAGCAGCAGAATCATCGCGGCAATCGCAACGCGGCCGACAACAATGGTGAAAACAGGAAGTTCACGGACAGCGATGCCGTTGAACAGGAACGAGCCGGCCCAGACAAGCGACAATGTCAGCAGCAGGATCCACTCCACCGGCTGCATCTGCCGATTGATGGGCGCGGTTGCCGTCATCCGGCCTGTAGCAGGCGGCCACGGATATCGGCAAGGCCGACACGCTGCTGCCCTTCTTTATCGAAGTTGGCCGGGTCGAGCCATTGTTCGAATGCGGCGCGCGCAGCCGGCCATTCCCCGTCGAGGATCGAGAACCAGGCTGTGTCGCGATTGCGCCCTTTCGAGACCGTGGCCTGACGGAACACCCCTTCAAAGGTGAAGCCGAGCCTGGCCGCGGCACGTTTCGAGCGCTCGTTCAGATTATTGCATTTCCATTCATACCGGCGATAGCCCCAGTCATCGAACGCCTGCCGCATCATCAGAAACATCACCTCGGTGGCCGCCGGGCTCCGTTGAAGCGCCGGCGCATAATTGATGTGCCCGACCTCGATCACGCCGGGTTGCGGGTCGATCCTGAGATAGCTTGCCATCCCAGCCGCCCGGCCGGATGCAATGTCGAAGATCGTGTAGAACAGCGGGTCGCTGCCAAGGCAGGTGCCCTCCAGGAAGGCTTCGAAATCATCGAGAGTCTCAAACGGCCCATAAGGAAGATAGTCCCAGTTCACCGTGCCACCATCGGCATGGTAGGCCTCGTGAAGCTTCCGGGCATGCGCCGGGACAAGTGGCTCGATCCGGCAATATCGCCCGTCGATGGCGCGCGGATCGGGGGGGGTCGCGCCGTTCCAGCCCAGCACCGGCCAGCCGAGGGCAGCATCCTGGGCGGCGGTGGTCGCGGTGTTGTCTGTCATGGAAGGCCTAGCAGTATTTTTCGGGACCGACCCACTGGGCCTGTGAATAGCGGTCGCCATGCGCCCAGCCAAGCGGCAGGGCCTCTTCGATGGCAGCAATCGCCGCCGCATCCAGATCGAGCCTCGCGCCGGCGCAATGTTCGCGCAGATGGTCGGGCGAACGCGTCCCCGGGATGGGAACGATATGGTCGGCACGATGCACAAGCCATGCGATCGACAGCGCCGCGGCGCTTGTTCCCATATCGGCAGCCAGTTCGCGGAATTTCCGCGTCGCCTCGATATTGGCTGTCAGGTTCGGTTCCTGAAAGCGTGGATTGATCTTCAGGAATGGCAGTGTTTCCGCCTTTTCCGGTGAACATGGCCGGTCGGTCAGCAGGGACCTTCCGACAGGGGAAAAGGCAACAAGGGCCGTGCCGAGTTCGGCCGTCGACTGGACAAGGCCAAGCTCGGGAAACCGGACGGCAAGCGAATATTCGGACTGCACGGCGGCCACATGATGAATGGCATTTGCCCGGCGAAGCGAGGTCGGCGCGATCTCGGAATAGCCGAAGCTGCGGATTTTGCCTTTCTTGATCAGCCCGACGAGCGTTTCGGTCACCTCTTCGATCGGAATCGAGGGGTCGCGCCGGTGCACATAGAACAGGTCGACATGGTCGACACCGAGCCTGGCGAGCGAGCCGTCCAGTTCCGATTCGAGATGCTCGGCGCTGTTATTGAAGGTTCTGGCGCCCGTTTCCGGATCCTTGGTGATGGCGGCCTTGGTCGCGATGCTGAACAGCTCGTTCCTTGACTTGCCCTGCCTGGCAAGGAAGGTGCCGATCACACTCTCGGATGTGTGGGGCCCGTAGGCATTGGCCGTGTCGATATGGGTGACGCCTTCATCCAGGGCAGTGGACAGGATGGCGTGCGACTGTGCCTCGTCGGTGGCGCCGTAGAAATTGCTGAAGGACATGGCGCCAATCCCGATGGCCGAGATCATGGGACCGTTCTTGCCAAGCTGACGTTGTTTCATGTCACCTGCTCACTTTGCAATGGCGGGGAACAAGATCGGACGAGAGCCAACCCTGAACACACAGAAATACCGATGTACCGAAGGCTATTCGAAGTCGCCACGGCAAATGAAATGGGCCGTCGCCACATTGCCGTCGAGCACCAGCGTCTCGACAACCGCCACTTCATAGCCCTCGGACACGCAATCCGCCTTGGCCTGGCGGCGCACCTCGATCGGTGGTGACAGGAATGCCGAAAATTCGGTGTCCCATTCATAGACGAGAAGCGGCGCCTCGACGACCACCTCGGAGGCGACGGCCTCCTCGGCTTCGGGGGCTGCTGCCTCTGCCTGCTCCGCATCCGCAGCACCGGTTTCCGCCGGGCTCAGATACTGCTTGATGGACGTGCATCCGCCCAGCAGCAGGCCCGCCGAGATCATCAGGGCCGGACAAATCTTGCTCATCGACATAAAAAATCCCCGCATGTTTCGTTGCCACGCGCTTGCGTGGCGCGGCGTAATAGTATGAGCAATGAAGGAGGCAGGTAAAGACGCAATCCGGCAAATCTGCCGGCGGGTAAGTTTCAGGCGAAATCAGGGGCTGGATCAGGGTCGGATCAGGGGCCGGGGATCAAGTGACGAGCAGTGCCGTGCATACAACCACCAGGCAGGCGCCGGCCCAGGCGCCCGGCGCCGGCATCATCCGCGTCTTGATCCAGATGAAGGGCAGGATCAGCACCGGCGTGGTCGATGCAAGGATGGTCACGGTGGCTACATTTCCGGTTTCCAGCGCCGCCAGCAGGAAGGCCGCGCCGACGCCAAGGCCAAACAGGCCGTTCAGGGCGATCAGCAGCAGAAGACCCCGGTCCGGAATCAGCGGCTTGTCACGCCGGCGCTTGTCAAACGGCCATGTCATCCAGAAGACGACGGCCCCGACAACCGCCCGCGCCAGCGTCGCGGCGACAGGATCGACACCGGCGGCCATTGCCGGCCGTATAAAGATCACACCAAGAGCCTGGCAGACGGCAGCGGACAGCCCGAGCATCACACCGATCCACAGCGGCGGGGTCACGGCTTCCCATTGATGCATGAGATCCCGCCGTTTCCCGTAGATCACCGCAAGCACAACACCGCAAAAGCCGAAGAGGATGGCCAGAAAGGTCTGGCCACCGAGCGATTCGCCGAGGAACACCCACCCAAACACCGCCGCGAACAGGGCGTTGGTGGCAAACAGCACATTGGTCCGGCGCGGCCCGACTCTTCGCATGGCCGCAAAGAGCAAAAAGTCGCCAAAGACGATCCCGGTCAGCGAAGACAGGATGATATAGGGCCAGAATTCGCCGCCAATTGCCATCGAGCGGCCTGTGGCCAGCAACATGCCGGCCATGATGATCACAGCTGCGATCATCCGCAGCCGGTTGAAATGAAGCGAGCCGAGTTCTGTGGCCGGACGGTGCGAGAACAGGGCCGCCATGGTCCAGCTGAGGGCAGCCGCGAGCGCAAGCAGGGCCGCTGGGTTCAATCCGCCAAATGTCATGAAGGTCGCGACCGCCTGCTAGATAGTGATGGCGGTGTCGCCTGCTCGTTCCTGGCGGTCGTTCAGGCGCGTGGCGCGTGCTTGCTGAGAATCCGCTGCAGGGTCCGGCGGTGCATGCGAAGCCGGCGCGCCGTTTCCGATACATTGCGCCCGCACTGTTCATAGACGCGCTGGATATGCTCCCAGCGGACGCGGTCTGCGCTCATCGGGTCCTGTGGCGGTGCCGGCATGCCCTCGCCGGAGTGCCGCAACGCCGCGGCGATGCTGTCCGGGTCGGCAGGTTTCGGCAGGTAATCCAGCGCCCCTGCCTTCACAGCGGCAACCGCCGTGGCGATATTGCCAAAGCCGGTCAGCATGACAATCTTGCATTCGGCACGTTTGGCGCGGAGCTCGGATACGAGGCTGAGGCCGCTTCCGTCCTCGAGCTTCATGTCGAGGATGGCATAGGCCGGTGCCGACTTGCGAACGCAATCTATGCCTTCGGAGACGGAACCTGCGTCCGTCACCTCGAAGCCGCGCGTTTCCATTGCGCGCCTGAGTCGGGTACGCAGCGGCGCGTCATCGTCCAGTATAAGTAATGAGTTGTCATTCAAAACAAACTCTCCTCGCGCGGGATTCAGCGGTTTTCCAGCGCATTTCGCGAAAGCTGGATCGTGACTTCACCACCTCCAGCCTTGCTGTTCCCATATAATATTGAGCCGCCAAGGGCCTCAATCAAGGTGCTGGCGATAAAAATCCCCAAACCGCGATGTGATCCCTTGTTTGCACGCGAGCTGTTCCACGGGGCGCCTATGCGTGCGAGAACGCCTGATGAGAAGCCCGGCCCGTCATCATGGATGGAGATCAGCACCTCTTCCAGCGAGCACCGAATCCGCACTGTGACACGTGATTTTGCGAAATCGCCGGCGTTACGGAGAAGGTCTTCGAGCGCGTGCAGCAGTTCCGGACCCGGGCGCACCAGCGGCATCGGCATGGCCGACCGCTCGTCGAGCGTGACAACAACTTCCTTGTCCAGATCACCTATACGATTGGTCACAATCTCGTCGATCACCGTCGATAATGGCACCGGCGTCTGCAGGTCGACCGTCTCTGTGGACTGATAATCGTCCAACTCCCCCAGAATGACGCGGCAACGCTCGGTCTCGGCGCGAAGCAGGCTGACATCGTCATAGATCGGGTCGTCCTTGTGAATGGCTCCGGACATCTCGTGCGCAATCACGGTGATGGTATTCAGCGGCGAGCCAAGCCGGTGCGCCGCCGCCGTGGCAAGGGCACCGAGCGCCACAGCCTGCTGTTCCTTGGCAAGAACAAGCCTGGCCTCGGACAGCGCCTCGTCAAGCCGCCGCGCGCGTGACGCCACCCACCAGGCATAAATGCCGATGAATCCTGACGAAAGCACCATCGCCATCCACAGCCCGAGCAGGTAGAGGTTGGCCTCGGTGCCGTCGATATCCTCCAGCGGCAGCGGGTAATGGAACAGCGAGAGAAATGTCACGCAGCCGGCAACCAGCAGAATGAGGCCAATGGTCTCGCGCCGGCGCAGGATCGTCGCCGACACCACGACCGGCGACAGCAGCAGCACGGAAAACGGGTTAAGCAGCCCGCCGGTGAAAAAGAGCAGGGCCGACAGCTGGCAGACATCGAAGATCAGGGCGATGAAGCTCTGGTCACGCTCCTGGCGCATGATGAAGGTGCGCCGGGTCTGCCAGACATTCATCGCCACCGACAGGCCGATCACGAACAGCGCCGGGCCGATCGGAATCGGGATTTCAAGGACGATGAAGGTGAACAGCAGCGCCAGAAGCTGGCCGGTGAGCGCAAGCCAGCGGATGTTCAGGATCAGGCGCGCGTCGATCGCGCTTGGCGGGCTGCCGCGCCGCTCTCGCGGCTGCAACATCGACCTGACGCCGGCGGCGCCGGCCATTAGTCGTCTGCCGGCTTTTGGCAGCGCCGCCATCTAGACCGCTTTACACATCGAGATTGGCCACCCGCAGGGCGTTCTTCTGGATGAATTCCCGCCGCTGGTCGACGGCCTCGCCCATCAGCGTCGAGAAGGCGTTGTCCGCATCCTCCTCCTGCTCAATCGAGACCTGAAGCAGGACCCGCTGCGTCGGGTCGAGGGTGGTCTCCCAGAGCTGTTCAGGATTCATCTCGCCAAGGCCCTTGTAGCGGGAAATCTGCGCACCCTTTCGGCCGGTCTGGAAAATCGCCTGCGACAGCCCCATCGGACCATTGATCGCCATCTCGTTGCTGCCGAGCCGCAGGCTCGCCGGACGCTCGTAAATGGCCTGCAGGTGGCTCGCCATCGCGTCGAGTTCCATGGCTTCCGGCGCGTTCAGCAGCCGGCGGTCGATGACATGGCGCTCGGTGATGCCGCGAAGCTGGCGGCTGACCACCAGCGCCGGCCCGTTGACCCCGTCCTCGACATCGGCCTGCCAGCCCTTTTCAAGCTCGTTCGCCTGCCCCTCCAGACGCCTTGCCAGATAGGCGGCGGCGGCGGCGTTGCCGAGGGTGGCGCCTGTCAGCAGTCCGGCAATGGCGGCCTGCTCGACCACGTCGCGGTTGCCGAGCCGGCGGCCGAGCTGGTCGACGAGGCGGCCTGCCATGGTCGCGCGTCCGGCATAATCCTGAAGCTCGGCGCCGGCAACCTGGGTGCCGTCGCTGAGGGTCAGCACCGCATCCTTCAGCCCGGCCTCCATCAGATAGCCGTCGAGTTCGTGCTGGTCTTTCAGATAAACCTCGGACTGGCCGCGCTTGGCGCGGAACAGCGGCGGCTGCGCGATATAGAGATAACCGGCCTCGATCAGCGGACGCATATGCCGGAAGAAGAAGGTCAGGAGAAGCGTGCGGATGTGGCTTCCGTCGACATCGGCATCCGTCATGATGATGATCTTGTGATAGCGCGCCTTCTCGGTCTCCATCTGGTCGTTCCCGACGCCTGCCCCGATGGCCGTGATCAGCGTGCCGATCTCGGCCGAGGACAGCATCTTGTCGGGGCGTGCCCGCTCGACATTCAGGATTTTGCCGCGAAGGGGAAGAATGGCCTGGTTGGCGCGGTCGCGACCCTGCTTGGCGGAACCGCCCGCCGAATCACCCTCAACAAGGAAGATTTCGGATTTGGCCGGATCGCGCTCCTGGCAATCCGCCAGCTTGCCGGGAAGGCTGGCGATTTCCATCACGCCCTTGCGGCGGGTCAGATCGCGCGCCTTGCGCGCCGCCTCGCGCGCCGCGGCGGCCTCGTAGGCCTTGGAGATGACCTTGCGGGCATCGGCCGGGTTTTCCTCGAACCACTGGTTGAGGCAGCTGGCGACGGCGCTGTCCACCACCGGCTTCACCTCTGACGAGACCAGCTTGTCCTTGGTCTGTGACGAGAATTTCGGATCAGGCACTTTCACCGAAACAATCGCCGTCAGGCCCTCGCGCGAATCCTCGCCGGTCAGCGCCACCTTCTCGCGCTTGGCGATGCCGGAGGACTGGGCATAGCTGTTCACGACCCGCGTCATCGCCGCCCGGAAGCCGGCAAGATGCGTGCCGCCGTCTCGCTGCGGGATGTTGTTGGTGAAACAGAGCGTGTTCTCGTGGAAGGAGTCGGTCCAGGCCATCGCCAGCTCGACCGTGATGTCGTCGCGCGTCGTCGTCAGCGTCACGGTATCATGAAGCGGGGTGCGCGACCGGTTCAGCCAGTTCACGAACTCTGTCAGGCCGCCGTCAAAGAAGAATTCGGACACCGGCCCGTCGGAGCTGCGCTCGTCGGCAAGTTTGATCCGTACCCCGGAATTCAGGAAGGCGAGCTCGCGAAGCCGGTGTTCCAGCGTGGCGAAATCGAATTCCACCGTCGAAAAGGTTTCCTTGGACGGCAGGAAGGTGACATGGGTTCCCTTCTTGCCGCCGGCATCTTCGATGTCGGCAAGCGCGCCCTCGGCCTCGCCATGGCGGAAACGCAGGTAATGCTTGCGCCCGTCCCGGTAAATGGTCAGGTCGAGCCATTCGGACAACGCATTCACCACCGATACGCCGACGCCGTGGAGGCCGCCGGAGACCTTGTAGGAATTGTTGTCGAACTTACCGCCGGCATGAAGTTGGGTCATGATCACCTCGGCGGCGGACACGCCCTCTTCCGGGTGAATCTCGACCGGAATGCCGCGGCCGTTATCGGTGACCGAGACCGATCCGTCGGCGTTCAGGATCACCTCGACGATGTCGCAATGGCCGGCCAGCGCCTCGTCGATGGCGTTGTCCACCACCTCATAGACCATATGATGAAGCCCCGAGCCGTCATCGGTGTCGCCGATATACATGCCCGGGCGCTTGCGCACCGCATCAAGCCCTTTCAGGACCTTGATGGAATCCGCGCCATACTCCTCGCCGCCATCCTGCGGGGCCGGGGTATCGCCTGAAGTGTCGTTTCCGGTCATTGATCATCCTCCGGAGTGGTGATGCGGGCGGTCCCGTCGGGGGCCTCGATCCGCACCGGCTGGGCCTCGAGGCCCGTGAAATCATCTTCGTCCGTGCCGCTGAACCAGGTCTGGCCGCCGACAGCATCTACGGCATCGAACAGCGCGCCGCGCCGCGCCATGTCGAGATGCGCGACGACATCATCCAGCAGCAGCACCGGCGGACGCCTGAGCCGCCGTGCCTGAAGCCGCGCATGCGCCAGCACCACGGCAATGAGCAGCGCCTTCTGCTGGCCGGTCGAGGCAAGGCTGGCCGAAAGGCCGGACTGGCTGTTGCAGGCCGAAATGCCGCTTGCATGCGGCCCGGCAAGTCCCGGGTCGCCTGCCGCGCGGCGGGCGCGGGCATCGGCAATGAACCGGTCCTCGGCGGCCAGCGCCGAACCTTCCTCGAGCCAGCTTTCCAGCGTGCCGTCGAGCCGCAGCGCAACGCCCGGAAACCCGAACCAGCCCTCTGCCGCCTCGGCGTTGAGATCGCTGATCAGCGACTGCCGCGCCGCGGTCACGGCGACTGCCGATTCCGCAAGGCTTGCCTCGATGGCCGACAGCCAGGCCTCGTCACCGCGTCCCTCGGACAGAAGCGTCGTGCGTTCGCGGAGCATCTTCTCGTAGCGGCTCGTCCTGCCGATATGCGCCGGATCAAAGGCAATCACCAGCCTGTCGAGGAACCGGCGACGCGCGCCCGGGCTATCGATAAAAATGCCGTCCATGCGCGGCGTCAGCCAGGATACGGAGAACAGGCGGCCGACTTCGGCCTGCGACACGGTCTCTCCATCACGCCGCATCACCCGGCGCGGCCCGTCGCTGTCGGCGCGGACACCGGTGCCAAGCGTCACCGTTTCGCCGCCGCTCGTCACCCGCGCCGAGACGGCCCAGTCAGCACGCCCGGTGGTCTGGCGCGGCAGATGCTCGGCCTTTGCCCGTCGCAGGCCGCGACCCGGTGCAAGAAGGGAGACAGCTTCCATCAGGTTGGTCTTGCCGGACCCGTTCTCACCGAGAAGCAGAACCTTCGGCGCGTCGATCTCGAGGCGGCAGCCGTCATAATTCCGGAAATCCTGAATGGTCAACGAGGCAAGCCTTGTATGAACCTGCTCATCCGGCAATGCCCGCGTGATGTCCGTCAGCACCGCCAATGGCAACTCACACACGCATCGGCATCAGTACAAACAGCGTGGCCTCGTCACCGGGGGTGCGGACCAGGCTCGGCGCGCCCTGGTCGGCCAGCGCGAACTCGATGACGTCGCTGTCGACCTGTGATGCGATATCGAGCAGGTAGCGGGCATTGAAGCCGATTTCCATCTCCGGCCCGTCATAGCTGACTTCAAGCGCCTCGTCGGCGCTCGACGCATCCGTGCTGCTTGCCGAGAGGCTGAGGCTTCCGGGCTGCAGGCGCATCTTAACCGATCGGGACTTTTCAGAGGAAATGGTCGAGACCCGGTCGACAGCAGCCGAGAAGCTGGCGGAATCGACCTGCATGATCCGGTCGTTGCCGCGCGGGATGACGCGGGTGTAGTCGGGAAAGGTGCCGTCGATCAGCTTTGTCTTCAGGCGAACCGTGCCGAAGCTGAACTCGGCGCGGGTGTCGGACAGCGACATGCCGATTTCACCATCGAAATCATCCAGCAGCTTGCGAAGCTCGGTCACGGCCTTGCGCGGGACGATCACCGACGGCATCGACGAAGCGCCGGCGGGAAGCCCCTGGCGGGTCAGCGCCAGACGGTGGCCGTCGGTAGCCACGGCGCACAGGTCGCCCTGCTCGGACTTGTGAATATAGATGCCGTTCAGATAATAGCGCGTCTCTTCGGTGGAGATGGCGAACCGCGTCGCATCGATCATGTCGCGCATGTCGGCGGCGGTGACGGCAAAGGCATCAGGCATGTCGCCGACACTGATCGTCGGGAAATCCTCGACCGGCAATGTCGGAAGACGGAAGTTCGAGCGTCCGGCGCTGATCATGGCGTGGCCATCGGCGACCGCAATCTCGACCTCGGCGCCATCGGGGAGCTTGCGGACGATGTCGTACAGAAGATGCGCCGACACCGTCGTGGTACCGGCTGTGCCGACCGCGCATTCGACCTGCGTCGCGATATCCATGTCCATGTCGGTGGCTGTCATCAGCAGCGCGCCGTCGGCGGCCTGCAGCACGACATTGGCCAGGATCGGAATGGTGTTGCGGCGTTCGACCACGGACTGGACCTGGCCGAGCGGCCGAAGGAGGCTGATCCGATCGATGGTGAGTTTCATGGGCTGTCTCTTCTCTGTTGACCGTCGGTCGGGCGCGTCAGGCGCCGCTGAACCCCGGTTAGCCACAAAATATAGCATGACTAATCGAAACAGGCATCAAAATATTGATCTCGCCACCTCTGTGGAGATGACCAGTGCGAATTCGTCAATTCATTGAATTATATAAAATTTCCAGCGTCAGCTGGAGAGGAGCGAGCGCAGAAGCTGAACATCCTCGTTGATGCTGTCATCCGTGTTGATCAGACCTTCGATCGAACGCACCGCATGCATCACTGTCGTGTGGTCCCTGCCACCGAACCTGCGGCCGATTTCCGGGTAGGACAGCGAGGTCAGCGTCTTTGCCAGATACATGGCCACCTGGCGCGGGCGGGCGATATTTCGCGCCCGGCGTGCCGAGAACATTTCGGCGACACGGACGTCGTAATGGGCGGCAACCTGCTTCTGGATTTCGTCGATGCTGATCTGGCGGCTGCTGGCCCGCAACAGGTCCGACAGAAGCTCGGCGGCGCTGTCGATGGTGATTTCCCGCCCGACGAGGCTGGCATGCGCAGCAATCCGCGTGAGCGCCCCTTCCAGTTCCCGCACATTGCTGGAAATCCGGTGAGCAAGAAATTCCAGCACCTTGTCCGGAACCGTGATGCGCGCCCGTTCGGCCTTTGACTGGAGAATGCCGAGGCGCAGCTCGTAGTCGGCAGGATGGATATCGGCGACCATGCCCCAGCCGAGGCGCGAGCGAAGGCGCTCCTCCATCCCTTCAAGATCGGTCGGCGACTTGTCGGCGGAGATGATCACCTGCCGGCCATCCTCGACGAGCGCGTTGAAGGTATGGAAAAATTCTTCCTGCGTTGAATCCTTGCCGCTGATGAACTGGACATCGTCGATCATCAGGACATCGACCGAGCGGAACTGCTCCTTGAACGACATGGTATCGCGGAAGCGCAGCGCCTGAACGAAGCGGTACATGAATTTCTCGGCCGACAGATAGACGACATTGCGGCTCGGGTCCTGTTCGCGGATGTGCCAGGCAATGGCGTGCATCAGATGCGTCTTGCCGAGGCCGACGCCGCCATAGAGAAACAGCGGGTTGAAGGCGACCGTCGCGGACTCGGCCGTCCGCCGCGCCACGGCGAAGGCCAGCTCATTGGGCTTGCCGACAACAAAATTGGCAAATGTATAACGAGGATCGAGCCCGGCCCCCAGCGCCTCGGCGCCAGGCTTTGCCCCGGGATGAGACAGCGCCGGCTTCTGCTGCGACATACGCGGCGCGGACTGCGCGGCGACACGGACCTCGACCTTCCTCACCTCGCCGAACTCGGCAGCCGAGATCACGCGAAGCCGGTCGGCATACTGGCTTGTAACCCGCTCGCGGGCGAGCGTCGAGTTGGCTTCAAGTGTAAGCGTCCCGTCCTCGAGACGGCTGACCCGAAGCGGTTTGATCCAGTTGCGCCAGGCCGCCTCGCCGATATCCTGGCGCATGCGACTGGTGACGCGCGCCCACGGATCGTCGGCATCACCCGATGAAGGCGGTGTCCGGTCCATATCCTGATGGTCTGCGCTGGCTTGGTCGAAGGAGGCTGTCGGCGTGCTGTCAGACGGGTATGTATGGTCTCTGCCTGACATGCAGCGTTCCTCCGGCATCGGGTGTTATTGTCGTTCAAGACGGTCGACGATCGAGCGACCTTGGCTGGAGATTAGCGGCTCGCAATTGCGCGGCGCAAGATGCCCACCCCCTGCAAATTGAAAATAAACAGCCGCGCCGTGCAGATATTTTGATTGACAGCTTTGCCTGCCACTTCCATCGACCGGGACAGTAAATTGAGACAATTCAGTGCCCGAATCGGTTCAGGGTCAGACGGCGTCTCAATAGTGACATGCAAATGCACCGGGACTTCGCGGCCCGGGCAGGGCCCGGGCGCATCGCCGATTGCGGGATTCCAAAGAAAAAGGCCCGTCCGCAAACAGACAGGCCTTGGATATTCTACGATTCGGCTGTCGCCGGCGGGCGGGCAGCTCAGGCGGCAACCGCCTTCACGCGCGCGGCGAGACGCGAGATCTTGCGCGAAGCCGTGTTGCGATGAAGCACACCGCGGCTCACGCCGCGCTGGATTTCCGGCTGTGCCACGCGAAGCGCTTCACGCGCCGCATCTGCGTCGCCCGATGCGATCGCGGTCTCGACCTTCTTCATGAAGGTACGGATACGGCTCATACGAGCGCCATTGATGGCGGCGCGGCGCGCGTTACGACGAATGCGCTTCTTTGCAGAAGTATGATTGGCCATGGGACCATCCTTGCTGAATTCCGTTGGAGCGCGGGTTATAGGGCGATTTCTGCCGTCCCGTCAAGCCATTTCGCCATCCTGCGAATGCGGCTGCGCAGGCGGCCATCGGCGGTCTAGTTCGGGCTCAGCCTGATGCGCCACAGCCGGCCGACCGACGTGTCCACCTGTCCCAGCGTCAGGCTCTCCGAACCACGGTTCCAGCTGCCGCCACCACCCTGCCATCCAAGGCTGGCCAGCGCAGAATCATAATAGGCCAGAATCGCAGCCTCGCTGTCCGTCGCCGCGGCAAAGACCAGCACGATCCGGCCGCTTGGCGAATCAAAGGCAAAGCCGAGTTCCGGCTCGATGGTCATCCCGTCCATGATCGGCAGATCACCCACCCAGCGTTGCTGCGGCGTGTCGGCATGGGCCGGCGCCATAGCAAGAAGCGACAGCGCGAACAGGGTGCGAAGGGCGTGCATCATGATGGCTGGCATGGGCTTTGCCGACGGCGTGGTGTCTGGTTGAAGGCGGTGGTTATTCATGTCTACAGGCTACCTCAGCGCTGGCAGGCGGGACAGTAAAAACTGCTGCGGCCCGACTGGGTAATGGCCTTGATCCCACTGCCGCACTGGTGGCATGCCTCGCCCTCGCGGCCATAGACCGACAGCCGTTGCACGAAATAGCCGATCTCGCCCCCGGGCTGCACATGGTCGCGAAGGCTGGTGCCGCCGTCCTCGATGGCGCGCCGCAACACCGACCTGATGGCCGCGACGAGACGCTCGGCCCGGCCGCCGCGAATGGTGCCGGCCCGCCGGCGTGGCGACAGGCCCGCGCCGAACAGGGCCTCGCATGCATATATATTGCCGATGCCGGCGATGATCTGCTGGTTGAGCAGCGCCGTCTTGATCGGACCCGTGCGCCTGTCGAGTGCCGCCATCAGGCTGGTAGCGGAAAAACCGTTGCCAAGCGGCTCCGGCCCCATATCGGCAAGCATCGGATGGGTCTCGCCCTCGAAAAGGTCGATCCAGCCAAACCTCCGGGGGTCGTTGAACACGATCCATTGAGGGCGGGCGCCGCCCTGCATCTCGAGGATTATGTGGTCGTGCAGGCCGGTCTCCGGCTTTTCGTCATGGATGCGCACCGACCCCGACATGCCGAGATGCAGCAGCATGGTCTCGCCGCCGTCGAGTGGGAGCAGCAGGAACTTGCCACGGCGGCTCAGCGGCCCGACCTGCCGGCCGGTCAGCCTTTCGCCAAGGCGCGGCGGCAATGGCCAGCGCAGGTCCGGACGCCCTATATAGGCATCGCTGATCTGACGGTCCTCCATCGCGGGCACCAGCGCCCGGCGAACCGTTTCAACCTCGGGAAGTTCAGGCATGACACGGCCCCCTGTGGCGAGACGCAGCGAGGCAAAAGATGCGCGACATTAGATATCTGGCCCTTCCGGCGGTTTTTCGTGTATCACTTTGGGCCATCCGGCCCCGGCCCGCGGCTTTGCGGTGCCGATGCCAGCATAGCCTGAAAAACCGCAGGTAAAAGACCGTAGGCAAACATCGACATGAACAGACTTCCGGACAGCGCCCGCAACGTGCCTGCCTTTGACGGCAGTGACGAGGATATCGATTTCGGCTTCCGCACCGTGCGGCGGGCGGACAAGTCCAGCCTTGTGCGCGATGTATTTGATTCGGTGGCGTCGCGCTACGACCTGATGAACGATATTATGAGCGGCGGCATCCACCGGCTGTGGAAGACGGCGATGATCGACTGGATGGCACCGCAGCCCCACCAGACACTGGTCGATCTCGCCGGCGGCACCGGCGATATCAGCCTTCGCTTCCTGCGCGCCGGTGGCGGCAAGGCGGTGATCACCGACATCAACGAGGCGATGCTGTCCGCCGGTCGCCAGCGCAAGGAATTCAACAGCCTCGGCGGGCGGGTCAGCTGGTGCGTCGGCAACGCCGAGTCCCTGCCCTTTACCTCGGCCAGCGCCGACCGGATCACCATTGCCTTCGGGCTGCGCAACGTCACCGACCGCGAGGCGGCGATCGCCGAGGCGCATCGCGTTCTGAAACCCGGCGGCCGCTTCCTGTGTCTGGAATTCTCGCAGGTGAACAGCGCCGTCCTGGCGCGCGCCTATGATGCCTGGTCCTTCAATGTGCTGCCACGGCTTGGTCAGATTGTGGCCGGCGATGCCGACAGCTATCGTTATCTGGTGGAATCCATCCGCACATTCCCGACACCCGAGGTGCTTGCCGATATGTTTGCCGGAGCAGGCTTTGCGCAGGTACGGGTGCGCCGCCTGTCGGCCGGCATCGCCTGCATCCATTCGGGATGGAAGCTCGACTGATGCGTGTCTCGGCCTTGCAGATGATGCTTGCCATGTTCCGGCTGCCGGTGATCGCCTGGCATCTTGGGCGGGCCGGCGCGCTTGGCCATATCGCGAAGATCACACTTCTTCCGGGCTGGATGCGGCATCTGTGCGGCAGCCTCGACAGGATGGTGCGTTCCGGCAACGCGCGGCGTGATGCCGGCGGTGCGCTGGCCGAGGCGCTGATCCGCCTTGGGCCGGGGTTCATCAAATTCGGCCAGGCGCTGTCGACACGGGCCGACCTCATCGGGCCGGAAATGGGACATGCGCTGAGCCTTCTGCAGGACCGGCTCCCGGCTTTTCCGGGGGCGCTGGCGCGCCGCCGCATCGAAGCGGAATCCGGCATGCCGGTATCGGATCTCTTCCGCCGTTTCGATGACGAGGCCGTGGCGGCGGCATCGATTGCCCAGGTTCATTACGCCGAGCTTGCCGACGGCCGGAGTGTGGCGGTGAAACTGCTGCGGCCGGGAATCCACCGCCGCATGCAGGCCGACACAACCCTGTTCTATGCGCTGGCAAGCCTGCTGGAATGGATGGCGCCGAACCTGCGGCGGCTGAAACTCGTCACCGCTGTCGACCAGTTCACCCAGATCTCCGCCATGGAACTCGATTTGCGGCTCGAGGCCGCCGCCGCCGGCAAGCTGGCGGAGAACATGGCCGACGATGCCGGCATCGCCGTGCCATGGGTCGATCTCGAGCACACCACCTCCGGCATGCTCGTCATCGAGTGGGTCGAGGGAATCCGCATTGATGATGTCGAGGCGCTGACCGCCGCCGGACATGATATCGGCAAGATCACCGAAGCGGCGGCCCGGACCTTTTTCAACCAGGTTTTCCGCGACGGTTTCTTCCATGCCGACATGCATCCGGGGAATATTTTCGTGGCGGCCGACGGCACGCTGGTTCCGATCGATTTCGGCATTATGGGTCATCTCGATTTCGGCGAACGGCTGTTTCTGGCCCGTCTGCTGACGGCGATGCTCGACCGTGACTATGAAGCGGTGGCTAAGCTGCACGCCAATGCCGGCATGCTTGGCGATCATGTGCCGCTGGCGCAGTTCGCCCAGTCGATCCGCGCCGTCGCCGATCCGGTCATGGGCAAGGCGCTCGGCGAAGTATCGCTCGGCACAGTGCTTGGCCAGGTCCTGCAGCTTTCGACACGGTTCGAGATCGCCGTCCAGCCGCAATATAATCTTCTCCAGAAAACCATGATGATGGCCGAAGGGGTGGCGCGCCAGCTGAACCCGCAGGCGGATATGTGGAGCCTGGCGCGACCGCTGGCCAGCGACTGGATGCGCGATCATCTCAATTTCGCGCGCCGCGCCGAAACACTGGTCGAGGATCTGATGATGCTGGCCACGCGGCTTCCCCGGATTCTCGATGCGCTGGAAGAACGCCGCGATGACGAGGCGCCGCAACAGGCACGACAGGGCGGAGCGCTTGCCATTTCACTTCTGGCGCTCGGTCTTGCCCTTATGGCCCTTTTCATCTAGACTAAAATTCATATAATTTCACAAATGTTCAAGGGATCAGATCGCTATGAATATTTCTGATCTTTCTGCAATCATCACCGCACTTGGCGGGCGGCAGGCGCTGCAAGAGCTTCTTGGCGTCGGGCCAAGCGCCGTCAGCAACTATCTGGCAAAGGGCGCGCTGCCGCGGCGGGCGCACGGCCCTGTCTGCGAGGCCCTTCGCGCCCGCGGCTACCAGATTGATCCGGCAAGCCTTGCGATCACGGGCGAACGCGCCGTTGCGAACCTGTCCGGCACATTGCCCGGCCGGAAACGGGTGCTTCTTGTGGTCGGTGGCGGCATCGCCGCCTACAAGGCGCTGGAAGTGGCGCGGCGCCTTCAGGACCACAATGTCGGCGTGACCGGAGTCATGACCCGGTCCGCATGCGAATTCATCACTCCGCTGAGCCTGTCGGCGCTGACTGGCGAGAAAGTCTTTACCGAGCTGTTCTCGCTGACCGACGAGGCCGAGATGGGTCATATCAGACTTGCCCGCGAGGCGGATCTCGTGCTGGTCGTGCCGGCAACCGCGAACCTGATCGCGCGCGCCGCGGGCGGGTTTGCCGATGACCTGGCGACGACCATCCTGCTGGCGACCACCTCGCCGGTGATGATGGCGCCGGCGATGAATCACGCGATGTGGGGGCATCCGGCGACACAGGAAAATCTGGCGCGGCTCAGGGCTCGCGGGATCGCGACGGCAGGGCCCGCCGACGGCAATATGGCCTGCGGCGAGGAAGGCACCGGCAGGCTTGCCGAGGTGCCGGACATTGTCGAGGCGGCGCTGCGCACGCTGAATATCGTGCCGGGTCCGCTGTCCGGCCGGCACGCGCTGGTCACATCCGGTCCCACGGTCGAGCCGATCGATCCGGTGCGTTTCATCGCGAACAGGTCATCCGGCAAGCAGGGCCATGCCATCGCCGCCGAACTGGCAAGCCGCGGCGCACGCGTGACGCTTGTCAGCGGACCAGTCACCCTGCCGTCGCCTCCGGCGGTCGAGCTTGTCGAGGTCGAAACGGCGCGGCAGATGCTGGAGGCCTGCGAAGCGGCCCTGCCGGCCGAGATCGCCGTCTGCGCCGCCGCCGTCGCCGACTGGCATGTGAAGGATGCCGGCACCGCAAAGCTGAAGAAACAGGATGGCGGGCCACCGCCGCCTATCGAGCTGGCGGAAAACCCCGACATCCTCAGGCGGCTCTCGTCCCATGAGGCACGGCCTGATCTTGTTGTCGGCTTTGCCGCGGAAACCGGTAATCTTCGCGAGAATGCCGCCGCCAAGCTGACGCGCAAGGGATGCGACTGGATCGTCGCCAATGATGTGGGCGGCGGCAGCGTGTTCGGCAGCGACAGCAACAGCGCCCTGCTGCTGACCGGCAACGAGATCGAGGAATGGCCGCAGATGCCGAAGTCGGAGCTGGCGGCGCGGCTTGTCGACAGGATCGGGGAGCATTTTGCATGACCGCGCGTGACGGGCCGGAAATCCGGATACAGAAACTGCCCCATTTCGACGGGCTGTCGCTTCCTTCATATGCCACGGCCGGGGCCGCCGGCATGGATGTCGAGGCGGCCGTCGAGGCCGATATGGTGCTCGCGCCGGGCCGGCGCGCGGCCGTTCCGACCGGCCTCGCCATGGCCATTCCGGCAGGGTTCGAGATACAGGTGCGGCCCCGTTCCGGCCTCGCGCTGAAACATGGGGTGACCGTGGCGAACGCCCCCGGCACGATCGACAGCGACTATCGCGGCGAGGTCAAAATCATGCTGATCAACCTTGGCGAAGATGATTTCACCATCACGCGGGGCATGCGCATCGCACAGCTTGTCGTCGCGCCGGTCAGCCTTGCCGTACTGGCGGTCGCCGATACGCTCGAGACCACGGACCGCGGCAGCGGCGGTTTCGGATCCACCGGAGTCTAGCATCATGCTCAGTGACGAAAATCTTGAACGCTATGCCCGCCAGGCGATCATGCCCGATATCGGCGAGGAGGGTCAGGAACGGCTTCTGGAGAGCCGCATGCTTGTCGTCGGGGCGGGCGGTCTCGGCTCGCCGGCCATCTTCTATCTGGCGGCCGCCGGTGTCGGCAACCTGACCATCATGGATGGCGAATCCGTCGACCTGACCAATCTGAACCGGCAGATCCTTCACACCACCGCCAGCATCGGCAGCCCGAAGGTGACGCAGGCGGCCGCCACGGTCGCCGCGCTCAATCCCGGGGTCAATGTCACGCCGCTCGCCGAACGGCTGGAGGATGACAATGTCGAGGCGCTGCTGGCGGCGCATGATGTGGTGATCGACTGTTCCGACAATGTCGATACGCGCTACAGGCTCGGCGATGCGGCGCACCGTACCGGCACGCCGCTGGTCTTTGGCGGGGCGGTCCGGACCGAGGGGCAGCTGTCCGTCTTTCACAGCGGGGCCGGCGCGGAAGAGGATTCGCCATGTTACCGCTGTGTGTTTCCCGACATGCCGGACGCGATGCAGGCCCCGGGATGTTCGGAAGCCGGCATCCTTGGCCCGGTCACCGGTGTGATCGGCACCATGCAGGCGCTGGCGGCGGTCAGGCTGGTGCTCGGGATCGGCGGCAGGCAGACAGGCAGGCTGCTGCTGTTTGACGGTCGCTATGGCAGTTTCATGGAGATCAGCACGTCACGGCGTGCCGGTTGCGCGTGCTGCGGCGCCTAGAGCATCGCCTCGATCACCCGGTCACGCGGTGCATGGCCGTCCCAGAACGTCTGGATATTGATGATCACCTTGTCGCCCATCTCGAGACGTCCCTCGATGGTGGCCGAGCCGATATGCGGCAGCAGCACCACGTTCGGAAGATCGAGCAGCGCCTTTGTGATGTTCGGCTCGTCGGCATAGACATCGAGACCGGCACCGGCGATATGGCGCGATGCCAGCAATTCGGCAAGCGCCTCCTCGTCGACAACTTCGCCGCGCGAGGTGTTCACCAGATAGGCCGACGGCTGCATCATATCCAGCCGCTCGCGGGTCAACAGCTTTTGCGTTGCCGGCGTGTGCGGGCAGTTCACCGAGACGATATCAACACGGCTGAGCATCTGGTCCAGCGACTCCCAGTATGTCGCCTCGAGCTCGGCCTCGGTCTCCGGATGGACAGGCTTGCGGTTGTGATAATGGATGCTGAGGCCGAAGCCACGCGCGCGCCGCGCCACCGCACAGCCGATCCGGCCCATGCCGATGATGCCGAGCCGCTTGCCATTGATCCGGTGGCCAAGCATGCCGGTCGGCGCCCAGCCGGTCCATTCGCCGGTCCTCGTCACCTTGTCGCCCTCGGCGATGCGCCGCGGCACGGCCAGCATCAGCGCCATCGCGACGTCGGCCGTATCCTCGGTCAGGACTCCCGGCGTGTTGGTAACGGTGATGCCGCGCGCCTTGGCGGCGGCAAGGTCGATATGGTCCACGCCCGTTCCGAAAGAAGCGATCAGCTTCAGCTGGTCGCCGGCCGCCGCGATCAGGTCGGCATCGATCCTGTCGGTCACGGTGGGAACGAGGACGTCGGCCTCTTTCACCATGGCGACGAGTTCCTCGTTGGTACGCGGGGTATCGGTATCATTGAGCCTGGCGTCGAACAGCTCTCTCATCCGTGTCTCGGTTGAGTCGGGCAATTTACGGGTCAGATGGACGACTGGCTTTTTCTGATTCATTCTTTCCGCTCATATTTGGTCGCGGTCCGGCCTCTATGGCGTGGCCGGCGAAAACATAATATCCTGACGGCATGAGACACAAGTTTCCCGTGTCTGTCTGCATCAGAACACCGGGCGACATTACCAGAACTGGGCTGCAATGAGAAAACTATTTCACGGTGCGACAACCTGCCTCCTGCTTGCCCTCCTCGCCGGCATGACACCGGCGGCGAGCGTTCCGGCGGCGGCATCGGACAGCGCCGGTGATAATGGAGAGGTGAAGGTGACCGTGCGCGGAAGCGGCTATCAGGTGCCGCGCTTCGTCGCCCTGAAATCAGACGAGGTAAATATGCGGGCAGGTCCGGGAACCGAATATCCGGTGCTGTGGCAATACCGCAAGGAAGGCCTTCCGCTCCGGGTAGAACGCGAATTCGGCATCTGGCGCAAGGTTGTGGACCATGAGAACACCACCGGCTGGATGCACCAGTCTGTCGTGTCGCTGAAACGCAATGCCCTCGTCACGGCCAGCTCGGCAAAAATCCATGCCGCGCCGGATGACGGCTCGCCTCTGGTCGCTGTGGCCGAGCGCAACGCCCTTCTTGAGCTGCAGTCCTGCCCGACCCAATGGTGCAAGGTCGCGTCCGGCGACATCCGCGGATGGGTGGCGCGCACCGCAATCTGGGGGCTTCTCGACGGCGAGGTCCTGAACTGAACCGCATCAGTTTCACCCGGCTACGGACATAAATGCGCTCAAAAAAGGTGCTCCGGGAGATTGGAGCGCCTTTTCTGCATGGTGACAGCGCGAAAGGGACGAGACGCGCTGTCATTCCATTCTGTCTGGTCAGGCGACGTCGAACCTGTCGAGGTTCATCACCTTCGTCCATGCGGCGACAAAGTCACCGACGAACCGCGCCTCGCCTCCGGCGCCGGCATAGACTTCCGCCAGGCCACGAAGCTGCGAGTTCGAACCGAAGACGAGATCGACACGTGTGCCGGTCCACTTCAGGTCGCCGCTCACACGGTCACGGCCCTCGAACACATCTTCGGCTGCCGATGCGGGCTTCCATTCGGTACCCATATCCAGCAGGTTGACGAAGAAATCGTTGCTGAGCGTTCCCGGGCGGTCGGTGAGAACACCATGGCTCGCCTGATCGGTGTTGGCATCGAGCGCGCGCATGCCACCGACAAGCACGGTCATCTCAGGTGCCGACAGGGTCATCAGCTGTGCCTTGTCGAGAAGCAGCTCTTCAGCCGATACCGAGAAATCCGCCTGCAGATAGTTGCGGAAACCGTCGGCGAGCGGCTCGAGAACACCGAAGGACTCGATGTCTGTCTGCTCCTGCGCGGCATCGGTGCGGCCCGCGGTAAACGGTACCGACACGTCATGGCCGCCGGCCTTGGCTGCCGCCTCGACGGCTGCGCAGCCGCCAAGCACGATCAGGTCGGCCATCGACACTTTCTTGCCACCCGATTGCGCGCCGTTGAAGTCCGACCGGACACCCTCGAGTGCCGCCAGAACCTTTTCCAGCTGCGCCGGCTGGTTCACTTCCCAGTCACGCTGCGGCGCCAGGCGGATGCGCGCGCCATTGGCACCGCCCCGCTTGTCCGAACCGCGGAAGGTCGAAGCGGATGCCCATGCGGCGCCGACAAGCTCGGACACCGACAGGCCGGTCGCCATGATGCTGGCCTTGAGCGACGCTGCATCAGCATCGTCGATCAGCGCATGGTCCACAGCCGGAACCGGATCCTGCCAGATCAGATCCTCGGCGGGCACCTCGGCACCCACATAGCGGGACTTCGGCCCCATGTCGCGGTGGGTCAGCTTGAACCAGGCGCGGGCAAAGGCATCGGCGAACTCGTCGAGATTCGCATGGAACCGCTTCGAGATTTCGAGATAGGACGGGTCCGTGCGAAGCGCGATGTCGGTTGTCGCCATCATCGGCGCATGACGACGGGATTCGTCATGCGCGTCGGGCACAAGGTCGCCGGCGGAGGCATCGGTAGGCTTCCACTGGTTGGCACCCGCCGGGCTCTTCGTCAGCTCCCACTCATAGCCGAACAGCATGTCGAAATAGCCGTTGTCCCACTTGATCGGGTTCGGCGTCCAGGCACCCTCGAGGCCGCTGGTAATGGTATCCACGCCCTTGCCGCTGCCAAAATCGCTGTGCCAGCCAAGGCCCTGTTCCTGAATGCTTGCGCCCTCAGGCTCCGGACCGACGAGACCGGCATCGCCGGCACCATGCGTCTTGCCGAAGGTGTGACCACCGGCGACGAGCGCGACGGTTTCCTCGTCATTCATCGCCATGCGGGCGAAGGTCTCGCGAATGTCGCGGGCCGAAGCCATCGGGTCCGGATTGCCGTTCGGCCCTTCCGGATTGACATAGATCAGGCCCATCTGCACGGCGGCAAGCGGGTTCTCGAGATCACGGTCGCCGCTGTAACGCTTGTCGCCGAGCCAGGTGTCCTCGGTGCCCCAGTAGATGTCCTCTTCCGGCTCCCAGATGTCCTCGCGGCCACCGGAGAAACCGAAGGTCTTGAAGCCCATCGATTCCAGAGCGCAGTTGCCGGTGAAGATCATCAGGTCGGCCCAGGACAGCGCCTCGCCATATTTCTGCTTGATCGGCCACAGCAGGCGGCGTGCCTTGTCGAGGTTGGTGTTGTCGGGCCAGCTGTTGAGCGGCGCGAAACGCAGCGTTCCTGCCCCGGCGCCGCCACGGCCGTCACCGGTACGGTAGGTACCGGCGCTGTGCCATGCCATGCGGATGAAGAACGGGCCGTAATGGCCATAGTCTGCCGGCCACCATTCCTGCGAATCCGTCATCAGCGCGAAAAGGTCCTTGCGAAGCTCTTCCAGATCAACGGTCTTGAACGCCTCTGCATAATTGAAGGCCGGGCCCATCGGGTTCGACAGCGCCGAGTTCTGGTGCAGAATCTTCAGGTTCAGCTGCTTCGGCCACCAGTCACGGTTGGAGCGCACGCCAAAGGTCGTGTGCTTGATCCCCCCGTGCATCACGGGGCATTTGTTCTGTTCGTTCATCTTCGTCTCCGGTTCATCATATGATGTTGTGACAACAGCTGCTTGGCACAGCGACCACGGGGCCGGAACGGCCCATGCAAATCATTCCGAAATGCTATGGTCGGCGGACCATCAGGTCAAGCTGTTTGGAATGATTTTAAACTGACAAGATTGTCACAGCTGCCAAGCCGCAGCGTGGACAGCGCTGGCAGCAACGACGCGTGTGCGACTGCCGAATCAGCCGCCTTTGGACGTGATATGAATCAGCACATCGACCGACGCGATGTCGTGCCCGTTGGGCGCATCCGGAAGGTCGGCAAGCAGCACCCGGTCAGCCGGAATATCGATCAGACGGTCGGTGTCCGCATCATAGAAATGATGATGGTGCGACGTGTTGGTATCAAAGACACTGTGCTCGTTATGGACCGTGACCCGCCGCAGCAGGCCGGCATCGGTAAACTGGTTCAGCGTATTATAGACGGTGCCGCCGGCCATCTGCATGCCGGCATCGCGGATTTCGCGGGCAAGACTATCGGCGGAAACATGGCGATGACGTCCGTCGAGCAGCAGTCCGGCAATGGCCAGCCGTTGCTTCGTCGGACGGAGTCCGGCGTCTCTTAGCCGCTGTACGAGACGTGCGCCCTCTGTCGCGGCCGGGATGTTTCCGTCGATTTCGCCCATAGCGTCTCGAAAATGCGGCCTTGCCGCCATATTGTCAATAATCCCTTGGCCTGAGGGGCCGTTTCGTGTTTTTTTGTGAGGGTCTGAAGACCGGCCCTGCGATGCTTGGGCGCACGTCTGTCGGGCCGTGAAATTACATCGTCAAGGGGCCCTGTCGGCAATGCCGCACACCCGCCCCCCGCAACAATTCTGGGGACACCAACATGCCACCACTGCAGCAGACTGCCTTCAGCTATGATGACCTAATTGCCTGTGCGAAAGGCGAGCTGTTCGGCCCCGGAAACCCCCAATTGCCGATGCCGCCGATGCTGATGTGCGACCGGATCACGGAAATCTCGGGTGATGGTGGACCGCATGGCAAGGGACATATCGTTTCTGAATTCGACCTGAAACCCGACCTGTGGTTCTTCCCCTGTCATTTCGAGGGCGATCCGGTGATGCCGGGATGCCTTGGCATGGACGCGCTCTGGCAGCTTGTCGGCTTTTTCCTCGGATGGTCAGGCGGTGAAGGCCGCGGCCGCGCGCTGTCCGTTGGCGAGGTAAAGTTCACTGGCCAGATCCTGCCGACAAACAAGCTCGTCCGCTACGAAATCGAGATGAAGCGGGTGATCATGCGCCGCCTGGTGATGGGTATCGCCGACGGCCGCGTTATCTGCGACGGCGAGACCGTCTTCGAGGCCAACGACATCCGCGTCGGCCTGTTCCAGCCCGAGGAGGCATAATCATGCGCAGGGTCGCCATTACCGGTATCGGGATCGTCTCGTCGATCGGCAACAATGTCGCCGAGGTGACGGATTCTCTGCGCGAGGGCAGGTCCGGCATCGTCGCCGCGCCGGAATATGCCGAACTCGGCTTCCGCAGCCAGATACACGGCACCATCAAGATGGATATTGCCGAGCATATTGACCGCAAGCAGCTTCGCTTCATGGGTGACGGCGCGGCCTATGCCGTGCTGGCCATGGAACAGGCCATCGCCGATTCCGGACTGACCGAGGAGCAGGTCTCGAACCCGCGCACCGGTCTGATCGCCGGGTCCGGGGGACCGTCCACGGCCAACATGATGCAGGCCTTCGACACCACCCGCGAAAAGGGCCCGAAGCGCGTCGGCCCCTATATGGTGCCGCGCTGCATGTCGTCGACCGTGTCGGCCTGTATCGCCACCTTCTTCAAGATCAAGGGTGTGAACTACTCCATCACTTCGGCCTGCTCGACATCGGCGCACTGCATTTCATCGGCGGTGGACGCCATCCGCAATGGCAGCCAGGACATTGTCTTCGCCGGCGGCGGCGAGGAGCTTCACTGGACCCTGTCGGTGCTGTTCGACGCGATGGGGGCGATGTCCTCCAAATATAACGACACGCCCGAACGCGCCTCGCGCGCCTATGACGCCGACCGTGACGGCTTTGTCATCGCCGGTGGCGGCGGCATGGTCGTGGTCGAGGATATGGAGCACGCGCTGGCGCGCGGCGCCACCATCCATGCCGAAATTGTCGGCTATGGCGCCAATTCGGACGGCCATGACATGGTCGCCCCGTCCGGCGAGGGCGCGGTCCGCTGCATGGAGCTGGCGCTTGCCGGCTTTGACGGGAACGCGCTGACGGACAAGGTCGACTATATCAATGCCCACGGCACATCGACCCCGGTCGGCGACGTCAAGGAGCTGGATGCGGTGCGCGAGGTGTTCGGCCCGCGCGGCTATCTGCCGACGGTGACCTCGACCAAGTCGCTCACCGGCCACTCGCTTGGCGCGACCGGCGTCCAGGAAGCCATCTACACCATGATCATGATGAAGGAAGGCTTCATCGCCGGATCGGCCAATATCGAAAATCCCGACCCGGCCATCGGCGAGATTCCGGTCCCGTCGAGCCGTGTCGACAATGCCGAGATCACACTGGCGCTGTCGAACTCCTTCGGCTTCGGCGGCACCAACGCCACGCTGGCGCTGAGGAAGGTCTGACATGACGGCGGGGCTTCTTGCCGGCAAGCGGGGCCTGATCATGGGCGTCGCGAATGAACGCTCCAGCGCCTGGGGCATCGCCGCCGCCGCCGCCGAGGCCGGCGCCGAGCTTGCCTTCACCTATCAGATGGAGGGGTTTGGCAAGCGGCTGCGTCCGCTGGCGGAATCGGTCGGCTCCGACCTGATGGTGGAATGCGATGTCGCGCATGAGGGCGCGGTGGGCAAGGCCTTTGACTGGCTTGCCGGCCACTGGTCGTCCGTCGATTTCGTCGTTCACGCGCTGGCATTTTCCGACAAGAACGAGCTGAAGGGCGGTTATCTGAACACCAGCCGCCAGAACTTCAACGAGACGATGATGATCTCGGTCTTTTCCTTTACCGAGGTGGCGCAGGCGGCACGCCAGATGATGCCGGATGGCGGCTCGCTGGTGACGCTGAGCTATATCGGCGCGCAGCGGATTTCGCCGAACTACAACGTCATGGGCGTGGCCAAGGCGGCGCTCGAGGCGTCGGTGCGCTATCTTGCCGTCGATCTCGGCGGGCAGAACATCCGGGTGAACGCGCTGTCGGCCGGACCGATGAAGACGCTTGCCGGCGCCGCCATTACCGGCGCGCGCCACATCTACCGCTATGCCGAGACGGCGGCCCCGCTCGGCCGCAACCCCGACATCAATGAAGTCGGGCGCTCCGGCCTCTATCTTGTCTCTGACCTGTCCTCGGGCGTGACCGGCGAGGTCCATTTCGTCGATGGCGGCTTCAACACCATCGCCACGCCGCCGGAAGACACCGAATAGCAGCCATATATTCCGGCCGTTACCGAAAAGCGGCATGAAAAAAGGGGCGGCCGAAGCCGCCCCTTTTCATATCTGGTGCCTGAAAGGCTTACTCGGCCTCTTCCGCCTCGAGGTCGGCGCCGGTCTCCTGATCGACGCGCTTCATCGACAGCTTCACCTTGCCACGGTCGTCAAAGCCGATGACCTTGACCTTGACCATGTCGCCTTCCTTGCAGATGTCGGTGGTCTTCTCGGTCCGGCCGTTCTGCAGCTCGGAAATATGGACGAGGCCGTCCTTCGCGCCGAGGAAGTTGACGAAGGCGCCGAAATCGACGGTCTTCACAACCTTGCCGTTATAGATCACACCAAGCTCGGGCTCGGCGACGATGTCCTTGATGCGGGCGACAGCCGCCTCGCCGGACGCGCCGGTCACGGCCGCCACCTTGACGGTGCCGTCGTCATCGATGTCGATCTTCGCACCGGTGGTCTCGCAGATCTCGCGGATGATCTTGCCGCCCGGGCCGATGATGTCACGGATCTTGTCGACCGGAATCGACATGGTCGTGATCTTCGGCGCGCTGTCGGCAAGCCCGTCGCGGGCCGAGGTCAGCGCCTTGGCCATCTCGCCAAGGATATGAAGACGTCCGTCTTTCGCCTGGTCGAGCGCGATCTGCATGATTTCCGGCGTGATCGAGGTGATCTTGATGTCCATCTGCAGCGAGGTCACACCGGCTTCGGAACCGGCCACCTTGAAGTCCATGTCGCCGAGATGATCCTCGTCACCGAGAATGTCCGACAGCACGGCGAAGGAATCGCCTTCCTTGATCAGGCCCATCGCGATGCCGGCCACCGGACGATCCAGCGGAACACCGGCATCCATCAGCGCCAGCGAGCCGCCACAGACGGTCGCCATCGAGGACGAGCCGTTCGACTCGGTGATCTCGGAGACAAGGCGGATGGTGTAGGGGAAGTCCTCTTTCTTCGGCAGCAGCGGACGAAGCGCACGCCATGCGAGCTTGCCATGGCCGATCTCGCGGCGACCCGGCGAGCCGACACGGCCAGCCTCACCGACCGAGTAGGGCGGGAAGTTGTAGTGCAGCATGAAGTTCGAACGGCTCTCGCCGACGAGGGCGTCGATGATCTGCTCGTCCTGGCCGGTGCCGAGTGTGGCGACAACCATCGCCTGGGTCTCGCCGCGGGTGAACAGCGACGAGCCGTGGGCGCGCGGCAGGAAGCCTGCCTCGGCAACGATCTGGCGGACCGTCTTGGTGTCGCGCCCGTCGATACGCTGGCCGGTCTCGAGGATCGAGCCGCGAACGACATCGGCCTCTTTCGCCTTGATCAGGCTGCCGACGAGAACACCGTCGTAATCCTCGCCCAGCTTTTCCTTGGCCGCGGCGCGGACCTCGCCGAGAGCCGCCTGGCGCTCGGTCTTGTCGGCAATCTGGTAAGCGGCGACGAACTGGTCGCTGAAACCGTCGATGACGGCCTTGATCTCGCCTGCCTCGGCCGGCTCCTCGGGAAGGGCGCGCGGCTCCTTGGCGCAGGATTCGGCAAGGTCGATGATCGCGTCGATCACCGGCTTCATCGCGTCATGGCCGAAGGTCACGGCGCCGAGCATCACTTCCTCGGACAGTTCCTGTGCCTCGGACTCGACCATCAGCACGCCTTCATGCGTGCCGGCGAGGACCAGGTCCAGCGCGGTCTCGTCCATCTGCGCGACGGTTGGGTTAAAGACATATTCGCCATCGATCCAGCCGACGCGGGCGGCGGCGATCGGGCCGAAGAACGGAACACCCGACAGGCACAGGGCCGCCGAGGCGCCGATCATCGCGGCGATGTCGGGATTGTTCTCCATGTCATGGGCCAGAACGGTACAGATGACCTGCGTCTCGCACTTGAAGGAGGAGGGGAAGAGCGGCCGGATCGGACGGTCGATCAGGCGGCTGACAAGGGTCTCGTTCTCGGAGGGACGGCCCTCGCGCTTGAAGAAGCCGCCCGGGATCTTGCCGGCGGCGAACGCCTTTTCCTGATAGTTGACCGTCAGCGGGAAGAAATCCTGGCCCGGCTTCGGGCTGTGCGCTGCGACGGCGGTACAAAGAACGGTGGTCTCGCCGAGGCTGACCATCACCGCGCCATCTGCCTGACGGGCCACCTTGCCGGTCTCGAGGACGAGCGGGGTGCCGTTCCAGTCAAGCTCTTTGCGGAATATCTTGAACATCGATATCTGTCTCTTTTCTCATCATGATGCCGGGTCAACCCTCAGACAAACCCGCAGACGCGGCCCATTGGCCCTGTCCGCCGGCAACAAGAGGATGTCTGGTGATGTTTTTGGGGGGTATGTCGACCGTCGCTCGGTCTGCGGTTCCGGTCGGTTGGGCCCCCGCGCCATCATCTGTCGGGCCCCGGCTTTTTTCCTGTTCTCTTGTTTCGGCGCTGTTGTGGCATGTAAGTCCCTAAAAAGCAAATGCTAAAAGCAGATGCCGAAGGCGGCGCCAGGTCCAAGGATCGGGATCGGGCATTGGAATTGGAGCCCGAAACGACGACGGCCCGGCAGCTGATGCCACCGGGCCGTTCGCATATTCGAAAATCGCTGCCGGGCAGCGCCGGATCAGCGGCGCAGTCCCAGACGGGCGATCAGATCCTTGTAGGCCTGCTCGTCGCCGGCCTTGATGTAGTCCAGAAGATTGCGGCGCTGGCCGACCATCGACAGCAGGCCCCGGCGCGAACCGAAATCCTTCTTGTGTGTCTTCAGATGCTCGGTCAGGTTCACGATCCGCTCGGTCAGGATGGCCACCTGAACGGCGGCGGAACCGGAATCGCTCTCCGACTTGCCGAATTCCTTGATCAGCTCGGCAGTACGTTCGCTGGTAATCGACATCGAAACCTCCTTCGGTCTCTCCACCAGGGCGGGCCCGGATGGATCAAAGATTAAAAACACGCAGCGGATGCAGCTGTCCGGCCTTTACAGAGACCAGCGCCACGGGAACGCTGCCGGCGATCGCCACCCCGGTTCCGGCCGCGACGACTTCCGCAAAACGCGCCTCTGCCGCGGGGCTGAGCGCAGGAAGGGTCTGGCCATGACGGAGTTTTGCCGCCTCGCCCGCTGAAACAGGTAACGCCGGGATGTCGTCCAGCGCACTTGTCACGGGCTTCAAATGCTCGAAAGCGGCGGCACTATGCTCCAGCTTTTCCAGAAAAGCCAGTGAAATCGCGTCACTTTCATCAAACGGGCCGACCGACAGGCGCCGCAGACGGCTGACATGGCCGACCGTCCCCAGCGCGACGGCGAGATCGCGCGCCAGCGACCGGATATAGGTGCCCTTGCCGCAGGCCACGAAAAAGGTGGCGCTGCCCGCATCAGCGTCGCGCAATTCCAGCCTGTCGACCACCACCGGTCGTGATTCCAGCTCGGGAAGGCTGTCCAGCCCGTCGGCCACCATATTGCGCGCGATGTCATAGGCACGCCTGCCATCCACCTTGATGGCGGAGAAGATGGGCGGCCGCTGGTCGATCTCGCCGGTAAAGCCGGGCAAGGCGGCCTCGATCGCGGCGCGCTCGGGCCGGTTGTCCGACGTGGCGATCACCTCTCCCTCGCGGTCGTCGGTGCTTGTCTGGCTGCCGAACTGCAGGGTGAATTCATATGATTTCGCGCCATGCATGGCGAAGGAGACCGTCTTTGTCGCCTCGCCGAGCGCGATGGGAAGGATTCCTGTCGCCAGCGGGTCGAGGGTGCCGCCATGGCCCGCCTTGGCCGCGTTGAAAACGCGGCGCACGATGCCGACGGCACGCGACGAGCTCAGCTCCTCGGGCTTGTCGAGAATCACCCAGCCATGAACGGGATTGCCCTTGCGCGATGCCATGCGGCGGCGGTCAGTCTTCGGTGCGGATGCTGTTGAACACGACGTTCAACCGTGCCGCGGTCTCGAAGGTCTCGTCGAGGATGAATTTCAGCCGTGGCACACGGCGGAGATGGACCCGCGCCGCCACCTCGCGCTGCAGGACCGGCGCCAGCCTGTTCAGCGCCGGCAGCACATTCTCGCTGTTCTGCCCGCCAAGCGGCATGGTGTAGACGCGCGCGTTGGACAGGTCGGGGCTCACCGAAATCTCGGAGACGGTCACCGACACACCCTCGAGATCGGGATCAAAGAAACTGTCCCGGCTGAGAATTTCAGACAGCGCATGGCGTATCGTCTCGCCGACGCGCAGCTGGCGCTGCGTTGGCGGTTTCGCCGCAAATCGCTTGGTTTTTCCAGCCATGGCGTCCTCATACCCGCAAAAGAGGCGTGACAGGTCGCTGTTCGGGATTGGCCGAGGGCCCGGATCAGTCGAGGGTCCGGGCGACCTCGCGAATCTCGAAACATTCGATCATGTCGCCTTCCTGGATGTCCGAGTAATTCTCGAAACCCATGCCGCACTCGAAGCCCTCGCGAACTTCCTTCACCTCGTCCTTGAAGCGACGCAATGTCTTCAGCGAGCCCTCATGGATCACCACATTGTCACGAAGCAGGCGAACGCTGCAGCCGCGCTTGATGATGCCCTCGGTGACCATGCAACCGGCGACCTTGCCGATCTTGGACACGCCGAACACCTGGCGGATCTCGGCGTAGCCGATGAACTCCTCCTGCGTGTCCGGGCTGAGAAGGCCGCCCATCGCGGATTTCACCTCGTCGATCAGCTCATAGATGATCGAGTGGTAGCGGATTTCCATGCCGTCGCGCTTGGCAAGGTCGCGCGCCTGCGGAATGGCGCGCACATTGAAGCCGACGACAAGCGCGTTCGACGCGGCGGCGAGCGAGATGTCGGATTCGCTGATCGCGCCGACACCGGCGGACAGGATTCGCACCTTCACCTGATCGGTGCCGAGCTTCTCGAGCGCCACGCGGATGGCCTCGAGCGAGCCGTGAACATCGGTCTTGATAACCATCGGAAGCTCTTCGGCCTCGCCGGCGGCGATCGCCGAAAGCATCTGCTCGACAGAGCCGCGCGCGCCGCGGGCGGCCTCGCGATCCTTGATCTGGCGCGTCCTGTATTCGGCGATCTCGCGGGCCCGGGCCTCGGATTCGACAACGACACAGTTGTCGCCTGCCATCGGAGTGCCGTTGAGGCCGAGAATCTCGACCGGCCGGCCGGGGCCTGCCTCGGTCAGCTTCTGGCCACGGTCATCGAGGAGCGCGCGCACACGGCCGCTCTCGGCGCCGACGACCAGGATATCGCCCTGCTTCAGGGTGCCGCGCTGGACGAGAACCGTTGCCACGGAACCGCGGCCGCGCTCGACCTTGGCTTCGACAACGACACCGTCGGCGGCGCGGTCCGGGTTGGCCTTGAGCTCGAGAAGCTCGGACTGAAGCATGATGGCTTCTTCCAGCCTGTCGAGGCCCTGCCCCGTCAGTGCGGATACATCGACGCAGAGAACGTCACCGCCGAAATCTTCGGTGATGATTTCCTGCTGCAGCAGGTCGTTGCGAACGCGCTGCGGGTCGGCGTCGGGCTTGTCGCATTTGTTGACAGCGACAATCACCGGACAACCAGCCGCCTTGGCATGGTTGATCGCCTCGACCGTCTGCGCCATGACCGAATCGTCGGCGGCGACAACGAGAATGACGATGTCGGTGATGTCGGCACCGCGCGAACGCATCTCGGTAAAGGCTTCGTGGCCCGGCGTATCGATAAAGGTGATGGTGTTGCCGGCCTGCGTGCTGATCTGGTACGCGCCGATATGCTGCGTGATGCCGCCGGATTCGCCGGCCGCCACATCGGTGCGGCGGATCGCGTCGAGAAGGCTTGTCTTGCCGTGGTCGACATGGCCCATGACGGTGACGACCGGTGGCCGCGACTTCAGGCTGGCCGCATCATCCTCGGCGCCCTCGAGACCAATCTCGACATCCGATTCCGACACACGCTGCGCGCGGTGGCCAAGCTCCTGCACGATCAGCTCGGCGGTCTCGCCGTCGATGGTCTGGGTAGCCGTCGCCATGACGCCGAGCTTCATCAGCTCCTTGACGACATCGGCTGTACGTTCCGCCATCCGGTTGGCCAGCTCGCCGACGGTCAGCGTGTCGGGCACGATCACGTCGCGGACCTGCTTGACCTGCGGCTGCTGGTCCTCGCGCATGCGGGCCTTTTCCCGCTGGCGGCGAACCGACGCCAGCGAGCGCTGGCGGCGCTGGTCGTCACCGGACAGCGCCTGGGTAATGGTCATCTTGCCGGACTGGCGACGGCCGGGGCCGTCACGGCGGGCCGGGGCAGGGCGGCGTGACGGGGTGTCGTCGGCCTGACGGCGGCGGCGTGAATGCAGGTCCGCACCATCATTTGACGGAGCCGGCGCAGACAGCGCCGTCTGGCGCGCCTCGCCAGCGCGGCGCGCGTTCGCCTCGGAATGCTTGCGCGCCTCTTCACCGCGGCGGCGCTCTTCCTCGGCTTCGATTTCCTTCAGTTCGGCGAGCTCGGCGGCGCGGCGCGCCTCGGCCGGGCTGAGCGGCTCTGCCGCCGCATCGGCTTCCGGCCCGGCAGCCGGGGCCTCGGCAGCATCGACCGGCGCTTCGGCAACGGCGGCAGCCGGTGCGTTGGCTTCCGGTCTTTTCATCCCTTCCTGAAGAGCACGAACGCGGGCGGCGCGTTCCTGCGCGGTAAGCCGGTCCTCGGCACCCGCCTCCGGTGAGGGGGCCGGGGCCGCTTCTGGTGCTGCCTGCGGCGGCGCGGCCGCAGGTTCGGCCTTCTGTGTCGCGGCACGATGCGGCGCGGCGGGCGCGCGCTTGCGGCGCACCTCGACCTGCACGGTACGTCTGCCGGCGCCGCCGGGTGTTGCCCGCAGCTGGCCGGCCTCGAGACCGCCGAGTGTCAGCCTGCTGCCAGACAGGCTGAGCTTCTTGGATTTGCCACTATCGTCGCTCATCATGAACCCTTTCCGGACAATGGGCGCAAACCACCCCCATTGCCAATGTGCGCAAGGTGATACACCGGTATCACCCAGCCTGACAAGACGAAGACCGCGAAAAGGCCTCCAGTCTCAGCAGTTCCCGGCGCAGATTTTCCGCCGTTTTCGCGACCCCGCCCCGCCGCACCGCGGCAAAGGCCAGACTGTCACGTCCAAATACCCGGCCAAGCTCGGTCGCATCCAGCTCCCGGCTTGTCCAGTCAACATCGAGACGGCTTTCCAGCCGCCGCATTTCGCGATCCGAGGCGTCGGGCGCCGCCAGCAGCCCGGCGAAGCTCTCGCCTTCCGCAGCCAGCTTGCCGGAACCACCGACAAGATCGCCCGCACGCCGGGCCAGCCCGGCAGACGACAAGGCTCTCTGCCGAAGCATCTGCGCGATCTGCAGGATATCCTCCTCGACCTCGCGGAAGCCGGCGCCGATGCGCCGCGTCAGGAGGTTCCTTGCAGCGACGCGACGAAGGCTTTCAGCATTATTCTCGATCCAGACCCCGCGGCCCGGGAGCTTGCAGGCAAGGTCGGCGACGGCATGGCCGTCCGGCCCCGCAACAAAGCGGATCAGCTGCTCACGCGGCAGGTTCTGCCCGGACAGGATGCAGGTTCGATCCGTCATGCGGCGCTCCGACCATGACCCTTAGCTCGCCGCCGGCTCGTCGCCGGAGGCTGCTTCGGAGACTGCTTCCGGGGCCGCTTCGGTGGCCGCATCACCCTCAGCTGCATTGGATGCCTCGCCGACTTCCGGCTCGTCATCGAACCAGTGGGCGCGCGCCGCCATGATGATGTCGCCTGCCTCGGTGTCGTCCTCAAGACCATGCTCGGACAACAGCGCGACAAGCTCGTCGCTGTCGAGATCGGCAAGGTCATCAAGCGAAAGCACCTCATTCTCGGCGAGCTTCAGCATCATGCCGAGGCTGATATATTCGAAATTGCGGAGATCGTCGGCAACCTTGAGATTGTCGAGAGCCTCGTTGATCCGCTGTGCCTCACGCTCGACGAACTCAACCGCCCGCGCCTGCAATTCCTCGGCGATGCCTTCGTCGAAACCCTGAATGGTGGCCAGCTCCTCGATCGGAGTCTCGGCAATCTCTTCGGGGAGGACAAAACCCTCTGCAACCAGCAGGTGGGCGATCACATCATCGATGTTGAGCGCCTCGATGAAGCGGGTCGAGCGGGTCCGGAACTCTTCCTGACGGCGCTCGGATTCCTCGGCCTCGGTCAGGATGTCGATGTACCAGCCGGACAGCTGCGACGCCAGGCGCACATTCTGGCCACGACGGCCGATGGCAAGGCTCAGCTGGTCGTCCGGAACGACGACTTCCATCCTGCCGGCAACCTCGTCCATCACCACCTTGGCGACTTCGGCCGGGGCCAGCGCGTTCACAACGAACGAGGCGGGATCCTCGATATAGGGAATGATCTCGACCTTCTCGCCCTGAAGTTCGCCGACAACGGCCTGCACGCGGCTTCCGCGCATGCCAACGCAGGCGCCGACCGGATCGATTCCGGGGTCATTCGACAGGACGGCAATCTTGGCGCGGCTTCCGGCCTCGCGGGCAACACCCTTGATCTCGATAATGCCGTCATAGATTTCGGGCACTTCCTGAGTAAAGAGCTTTGCCATGAACTCGTTGCAGGCGCGCGACAGGAAAATCTGCGGACCACGCTGCTCTTCACGGACATCGATGATATAGGCACGCACCCGGTCGCCCTGGCGCAGGTTCTCGCGCGGGATCATCTCCTCACGGCGGATCACCGCCTCGGCACGACCAAGGTCGACCGTGATCGAATAGCTTTCCGCACGTTTCACCGTACCGACAACAATCTCGCCGACACGGTCCTTGTATTCCTCGTACTGACGGGCACGCTCGGCGTCGCGCACCTTTTGCGAGATCACCTGTTTTGCGGTCTGGGCCGCGATCCGGCCAAATTCGATCGGCGGCAGCGGCTGGCGCCAGAATTCACCAAGCGCGAGCGGCGGCTCCTGCTTCGCGCCGTCGGCAACGCTCATCTGCGTGGCGTCGTCCTCGACTTCCTCGACCACTTCGATCCAGCGCTCCAGCGTGATCGAGCCAGTCTTGCGGTCGATCATCGCGCGAATGTCACGGTCGAGACCGTATTTCGCACGGCCGGCTTTCTGGATCGCCTCTTCCATGGCGACCATCACCTCTTCGCGCTCGATCGATTTTTCGCGCGCCACCACATCGGCGACCTGGATCAGTTCCAGTCCTGGGATCGAAGATGTATCCATGTCTCTCTACCTGCTCTGTCTGCTGGTTAGGTTATATTCATGCGGCCCGTTCAGTGCCGCGCGGCCCCCTCGCGGGCCAGAATTTCAATCGGGTCGATACGCGCCGCCTCGATCTCGTCGAAGGCGAAATCAAACCGCCCGAAGGATGTCTCGAGCACCACACGGCCATCCGCGTCGAGCCCACCAAGGCGCCCGTTGAAACGCTTGCGCCCATCGAGCATGAAGCACAGCGTAATTTTCGCCAGCTCGCCGCTGAACCGCTCGTAATCCTCGATCCGGGTAAGCGGACGGTCGATTCCGGGAGAACTGACCTCCAGCGTATAGGCGTCCGATATCGGATCCTCAACATCGAGAAGCGCGGCAACATGCCGGCTCAGTGTCTCGCAATCCTCAACCGTCATCTCTCGTTCCGCGACCGGCTCGGCCATGATCTGCAGCTGGCTGCGGCCACCCTTGGCACCGGAATAGCGGACCCGAACAAGCCGGAAACCGAGATCGGTTACCGCGCCTTCGATAATCTGGCTGATCCGTGATTCTACCACTTGTGTGTCCGCCACCCTTGTCTGGCCTGCCGGCAATTCCGCCCATTGACGGAAATCGCGCAATAAAGAAATCGCCCAATAAAAAAGCGGGCCAGCGGCCCGCCATCGTGATCGACAGCTTGTTTGTTGGTCCCTGTATAGTCCGCCAGCCCGATGAAGGCAAGCAGGAACAGGTGATGGCCCGGCCGTCACCCGTCGCGGCGCTCGAACAGGAACCAGTTCGGCACCCGGTCCTCGCGCTCGGCTTTTTGCATGTAGCGGGTGGGAACCAGGCCTTCGGGGCGGCTGCGCCAGTCGGCCGGCCGCCGCGCCGTCCAGGAAAAGGCGGTGTGCGAGATCGCCGCCTGAAGAAGCCAGCTCTTGGCCACCGGATGATCGCTTGCCAGAACCAGCATGCCGCCGGGCCTGATCAGCCGCGCCAGCTCGTCGAGAACGGCAGGCTGCAGGATACGCCGCGCCGCATGACGGTTCTTCGGCCAGGGGTCGGGAAACAGCACATAGGCGCCGGCCAGCGCCCCGTCGGCCATGCCGCCAAGGATCAGACGCACATCATCATCCCAGATACGGATGTTATCGATGCCGCCATCCTCGATGTGGCGGAGCAGGCTGGCGACACCATTGACGAACGGCTCGGCACCGATGAAGCCCGCCTCGGGACGCGCCGCGGCGATGGCGGCAAGGTTCTCGCCGCCGCCAAAGCCGATTTCGAGAAACAGGTCGTCGGGCGCCCCGTCGAATTGCGACGCCGGGGACGCGCCCGGATCGAGACGGAGTTCGGGAAGGCGCGTGTCCAGAAGCTGCTGCATGGTGACCCGCAGCTTCCGGCCACGCCGTCTGCCGTAGAAATGCGGCGTCTCCGCCCTTGTCATCGGCAAATCCTCAAAACACCGCCTTGGCAACACCGGCAGCTGCCAGCGTCAGGCTCAGACCGCGGCAGCCAGCTTGTCGGCCAGGTCGACAGCTTCCCAGCTGAAACTTCCCGGGCCGGCTTCGCCGGCGACACGGCCGAAATGGCCATAGGCCGCGCTGGGCGCATAGATCGGCTTGTTCAGGCCGAGATGCTCGCGAATGTTGCGCGGGGTCAGCGGCATGCATTCGGCGATCGCAGCCTCGAGGCTGGCATTGTCGACGGTGCCGGTGCCATGCGTGTCGGCATAGACGGATACCGGCTCGGCAACACCGATGGCATAGGCGATCTGTATGGTGCAGCGCTCGGCCAGGCCGGCGGCGACAACATTCTTGGCGAGATAGCGCGCGGCATAGGCCGCCGAACGGTCGACCTTCGTCGGGTCCTTGCCGGAGAAGGCGCCGCCGCCATGCGGCGCGGCACCGCCATAGGTGTCGACGATGATCTTGCGGCCGGTCAGTCCGGCGTCGCCGTCAGGGCCGCCAATCACGAAGTTGCCGGTCGGATTGACCAGCAGGTCTTCCTCGCCGACCATCCAGCCGTCCGGAAGCACGTCGGCGATCAGCGGTGTCACGAGCTTGCGAATGTCGGACTGGGTCGCGGCTTCGGCATGCTGTGTCGAGAGAACCACCTTGTGGGCGCCCGTCGGCTTGCCGTCATCGCCATAGACAAGGGTGATCTGGCTTTTGGAGTCCGGCCCCAGAATGGTGTCGGCATCCGCCTTTCTGACTTCGGCAAGGCGCTTCAGGATCTGGTGCGAATAATGGATCGCGGCAGGCATCAGCACATCGGTCTCGCGGCAGGCATAGCCGAACATCAGGCCCTGGTCGCCGGCGCCCTCGTCCTTGTTGTCGCCACTGTCGACACCCATCGCGATGTCGGTGGACTGCTTGTGCAGGTAATTCTGGAATTCGAGATGGGCGTGATGGAACTCGTCCTGCTCATAGCCGATATCGGCAATGGCGCCGCGGACCGCGCTCTCGATGGAATCCATGATGCCCGGCATCTTGTCCTCGGAGGCGCGCACTTCACCGCCGATGATCACACGGTTGGTGGTGGCGAAGGTCTCGCAGGCAACACGGGCTTCCGGCTCCTGGGCAAGGAACAGGTCGAGGACGGTGTCCGACACCCGGTCACACAGCTTGTCAGGATGTCCTTCGGACACTGATTCCGAGGTAAAGAGGTAAGGCATTAATCTCTCCGGTGTGGATCAATATGTATTTCAGAGTTTCAAATGCCTTATCGATTGTTTGCGGTCAAGGCGGATATTGAAAAGCGCCAGCAACAGAAGAAGGGCCATGAACGGCCATTCCCGCCAGCCGGCATATGCTGTAGGGGGAAGCGACGCCGGCACGGTCACATCGATGAAGCCTGTTTCGCCAAGGCCAATGCGGCCGAGAACACGGCCCGACGGGCCAAAGGCTGCCGTCACGCCCGTATTGGCCACGCGGATCATCGGAATGCCTTCCTCGACGGCACGCATGCGCGCCTGCTCCAGATGCTGCCAGGGCCCGGGCGTGTCGCCGAACCAGGCGTCGTTCGTCAGGTTGACCAGCATCTCGGGTCGCGGGCCCGGACCGCCCGCCACTCCCGGAAACAGCGTTTCATAACAGATCAGGACCTGGATCAGGCCGAAATGCGGCAGTGTTATGAGCTGCTCGCCCGTGCCAGCCGAGAAATCGACCGGACCGGCAATGGCATCGACGAAGGGCAGGATGCCGCGAAGGGGAACGAATTCGCCAAAGGGGACAAGGCGGCGCTTGTCATAGATCGCTTCGATGGTGCCGTCGGCACGCATCAGGACAGCTGAATTGAACAGCCTCTTCTGCGCATCAAAACGCGGCACGCCGGTGATCAGCCATCCATCGAAGGGGAGCGCTTCCCAGGCCGCTGTCTGCAGGATCTCCAGCTCGCGGTCGAGGAGCCCGGCAAAGGATGTTTCCGGCCAGATCACAAGCTGCGGCACGGGTGTCTGCCTGCGCGACAGGGTCTGCAGCCTTTCAAGATGCGAGGGCCGGAGGGACCGGTCCCATTTTTCATGTTGCGGCACAGCAGGCTGCACCAGACGGGTCACCTTGAAAGGGGTTGAAGACGGCGTCGGGGTTTCGGCAAGGCGCCCCCATCCATAGGCCGCCAGCACCGGCAGAAGGGCGGCAAGGCAGATCGCGGGCTTTCGCTGGCCGGCAATCCAGAATGCCGGCGCCAGCCCGGCCGCCAGTGCCAGAAGCGTCAACCCGTAGAGCCCGACAAGGCTGGCCGATTGCAGCAAGGGCAGGTTCGCGGAGAACAGGTATCCCGGCGCGTTCCAGGGAAAGCCGGTAGCGACATGGCCACGCGCCCACTCGCAAAGGGCGAGAAACAGCAGCAGCCAGCCAAGCCTTGCCCCCGTGCTGCGGCCAAGCCGGTGCGCCAGCGCCGCGGCAGGCACCCAGAAGGATGCCAGGATCAGCGGGATGCCGATCAGCGGCAAAGGCAGCAGCGGCCAGTAATTGCTGTCGCCCGTCACCAGCGAAAGTGAAATCCACCAGACCGAGGCAAGGAACCAGCCAAACCCGGTCAGGCCGCCTGCCAGAGCCGCCCGGCGCGTGGTCGCGGCATTGGCGATGATCAGCGCCGGCCAAGACAGCAGCGCAATCAGCGGCACGACACCAAAGGGAGGGAGGGTCAGCGAAGCGCCGGCGCCGGCAAGGCAGCATGCCGCCATCGCCGGCCAGCGGCGGCTGCCGCCATCAGCCACCGGACGGCTGCGCCTGGCGGGGGGCGCCGCGAACCTTGAGAAGCGACAGGCGGCGCGGGTCACCCTCGATCACCTCGAACTGCACCCCGGTCGGATGACGCACAACCTCGCCACGTCCCGGCACCCGTCCGGCGACGGCGCATACAAGGCCGCCGACGGTATCGATCTCGTCGCGGTCATCGTCTTCGAGAAGCCGTCCGGTCAGGATCTCGAGCGCCTCGACCTCGAGCCGGGCCTCGGCGAGAATGGTGCCATCGTCGTTGACGGTGATCTTCGGCTGGACCGCCTCGTCATGCTCGTCCTCGATCTCGCCGACGATTTCCTCGACAAGGTCCTCGATTGTAATGAGCCCGTCGACCCCGCCGAACTCGTCCACGACAAGGGCGAGGTGCCGGCGGCGAAGTCGCATTTCGTGAAGAAGGTCAAGCAGCCGGATCGTCGGCGCGACGAACAGCGCCGGCCGCAACAGGGTGCTGACATCGGGCGCCCTGCCGGCATGCAGGTGGGCGAAGACGTCCTTGATATGGATGATGCCGGCAATGTCGTCCAGCGTGTCGCGCCGGACCGGAAGCCGGCTATGGTTCGCCGCCGTCATCTGGGCAATGATCTCGGAAAAGCTCTCGGACATGCCGACCGAGACGATATCGGCGCGCGGGATCATCACATCCGAGGCGTTCAGGTCACGCAGCCCGAGGATGTTGCGCAGCAGAGTGCCTTCATGCGCGTCGAAACTGGCGCGGTCGGCGCTGCTGTCGGCAAGCAGTGTTTCAAGCTCGTCCCGCCGCGAAGAGGACGGTTTCAGCGCCGGAAACACCATGCCGAGAAGTTTGCGGATCATCACCCGGCCTCCGCTGTATCCTGAAGAGGAACGGTGCCGGCATAGGGATCGGCAATTCCAAGTTTCGCCAGTACGGCAATCTCGCCGGACTCCATCGCCTCGGCCTCGGCCTCTTCGTCATGATCATGGCCCATCAGGTGCAACAGCCCGTGTACCCACAGATGGACAAGGTGGTCATTGAGGGATTTCCCGTCGCGCACGGATTCGGAACGGACTGTCTCGAAAGCGATGGCGATCTCGCCGGCGGCAAGGCGGCCCTCGCCATCAGTCTCGCTCTCGCCGCCTGGAAAGGACAGGACGTTGGTTGGCTTGTCCTTGCCCCGGAACCGCCCGTTCAGGCCGGCGATCCGGCGATCATCGCAGAACAGCCCGCCAACATTCAGGGGCGGCAAGTCGAACATGTCGCAGGTAGCATCGGTGGCCGCGCGCAGCCTGTCGCTGGCAGCGGCGATTTCATCAGCCGGCCAGATGGTCCGGTCGATGATCATTTCCAGATGGCTTCCGCCATCGGTGTACCAGTCTTCCGACGCGTAATGTTCGTCGTCGTCCGGACTGTCAGGCTCCAGGGGCATTTCACTCATGCCGGTATTGTTGCACATCGCATGCGAGTCTCTCGGCGTGTTCGCCAGCTGTCATTTGGACTGATTTTGGCGTGGCTGTCCAGTCGCTAGCGCTATCTAGGAGCCGGATTCGTACGCCGCAAGGATTCGCGCGACGACCGGATGTCGCACAACATCCTTTCCCGACAGGTGAATGATGCCGATGCCCTCGACGTCATCCAGCCGCTGCACGGCGTCGGCAAGCCCCGACGGATGGCCGTCAGGGAGGTCGATCTGGCTGAGATCGCCGGTAATCACCATGCGCGAATCCTGACCAAGACGCGTCAGCACCATCTTCATCTGAACAGGTGTCGTGTTCTGCGCCTCGTCGATGATGACATAGGACGAGCTCAGCGTACGGCCGCGCATGAAAGCCAGCGGCGCGATCTCGATCTCGCCGCTGACGAGCATCCTGTCGACCTTGTCGGCCGGCATCATGTCGTAGAGCGCGTCATAGAGCGGCCGCAGATAGGGGTCGACCTTTTCCTTCATGTCGCCCGGCAGGAAGCCCAGCCGTTCACCAGCCTCTACCGCCGGACGCGACAGCACGATCCGCTCGACCTCGCGCTTCTTCAGCGACTCGACCGCCTTGGCGACAGCGAGATAAGTCTTGCCGGTGCCGGCAGGGCCAAGTCCGAACACCACCTCGTTGCCGCGGAGAAGCTTCAGGTAGGCCGTCTGCCCCGGTGTCTTGGCGATGATTTTCTTTTTCCAGGTCTCCAGACCCTGGCCGGATGACGGGGCCGCGTCGCCCGCCTCCACCCAGCGCACCGCGTCACGGATGAGCGAGCTGTCGGCCGGCACGTCACCGCCCTTCTCGCCAAGCCGGCGGTAGATATCCTCCAGCGCGCGCTGCGCCTTTTTGGCCTCTGCCGCAGGTCCGGTGATGGTGATGCTGTTGCCGAAACTGTCGAGCGACACATCGAGTGCCTGCTCCAGCTGCGCGAGATTGGCATTATGCTCGCCGGTCAGCAGGGCAAGCGTGCCGTTATCCTCGAACTCCATGCGAATGGAGGTGGGTTTCGGAGTCTTCACGCCATTCCTCCAGTCACAGGACGGATCCGACGATGCTGTTCTGCTTCGCCTCGGCGACCTCGCAGCTGACGATGCGGCCGACAAGGGATTCATCGCCCGCCATGTTCACAGCCTGCATATAGGGGCTGCGGCCCGCCACCTGGCCCGGCCGGCCGCCGGCACGTTCGACAAGAACATCCATGCGCGCGCCGAGCGTCGACTGGTTGAACGCATATTGCTGCGCGTTCAGCAGCTGCTGCAGCGCCTCGAGCCGGTCAGACTTGACGTCTTCGGGAACCTGAAGGTCCTCGCCGGCTGCCGGGGTGCCGGGGCGCGGGCTGTATTTGAAGGAATAGGCCGAGGCATAGCCGACCCTGTCCACGAGCGACAGCGTGTCGGCAAAATCCCGGTCGCTCTCGCCGGGGAAGCCGACGATGAAATCCCCCGACAGGGCGAGGTCCGGCCGCACGTCACGCAGGCGATCGATGATCCTGAAATAGGCATCGCGGTCGTGCCGGCGGTTCATCGCGTCGAGGACATGGTTCGAGCCGGACTGCACCGGAAGGTGAAGATAGGGCATCAGCGCCGGTATATCGCGATGCGCCAGGATCAGGTCCTCGTCCATATCGAGCGGATGGGACGTGGTGTAGCGGATGCGATGGAGGCCGTCGATCTCGGCAAGCTCGCGGATCAGCCGCGCAAGGCTCCAGCTGCCGCCGTCCGGCGCTTCACCGTGATAGGCGTTCACATTCTGCCCGAGAAGGGTCAGCTCGCAGGTGCCGGATGCCACAAGGCGGCGCGCCTCTTCAATCACGCCCTGCGCCGGCCGCGAGAATTCCGCGCCGCGCGTATAGGGCACCACGCAGAAGGCGCAGAACTTGTCGCATCCTTCCTGCACCGAAAGAAAGGCCGCGGGCCCGCGCGGCGCATGCTCGCCGGGCAGCTGGTCGAACTTGATTTCCTCGGGGAATTCGGTGTCGATGGCGCGGGCGCGGGCTGCCGGATCGGCGCGGCTCACAAGCTCCGGCAGCCGGTGATAAGTCTGCGGCCCGACAACGATATCGACCCATGGCGCGCGGCGGGTGATTTCCTCGCCCTCTGCCTGGGCGACGCAGCCTGCAACAGCGATGGTGACGTTGCGTCCCTGCTGGTCGCGGGCATGTTCCTTCATCATCCTGAGACGGCCGAGTTCGGAGAAAACCTTCTCCGACGCCTTCTCGCGGATATGGCATGTGTTGAGGATGACCATGTCCGCCCCGTCCGCCTGTGATGTCGGCGCATAGCCGAGCGGCGCCAGAACATCTGTCATGCGATCGGAATCATAGACATTCATCTGGCACCCGTAGGTCTTGATGAACAGCTTTTTGGTCACAATCGCAGCCTTCCCGGAGGGGTTGATAACGCCGGTTGTTCTAGGCCGGACAGCAGGACGGGTCAAGCACCCGCCTCTGGCGGCAGGGCGGCAAAGCACCGCGTTTACAAGGTGCGGCGCATGACCAGGGCATCGACCAGCTCGCGGTCCCGGCGATAATAACCCGGACGACGCCCGACCTCGCGGAAATCGAGCCGTTCATAAAGTGCCCGGGCCGGCGCATTATCGACGGCGACCTCGAGGGTGATCTCCTCGACGCCTTCACCTGCGAGATCGGCAAGCGCGAACAGCAGAAGCCGTGTCGCCACACCGCGCCGCAACAGCTCCGGCGCCACCGCCACCGAAACGATATCGGCGCTCCCCCCGCCGGCGAGAACAATCACATAGCCCATCGGGTCGGCACTGGAATCCGGAACGGCGACGAACCCCCGGAAGGCAGGGCGAGACGCCAGTTCCTGAAGATTGCGAAGGTTGAGCGGATTGGGAAGCTGCGCCGCCTCGATGGCGGCAATGACCGAAAGGTGCCGGGATTCCAGAGGCACCGTGATCACGGTTTCGACGGTCCCAGAAAGGCCGGCGCGACATAGAGCGGAAGCAATGGCTCTTGGTCGAGGCCCTTTGAAATCCGGGTCTCTGCAAGGCGCGCAACCTGCAGCGAATCGATCGGCGGTGCCGACAGATCCGGCCGCAGTCCGGCATCGTCAAGAGCCTCGGCGAGGGGGCCGGCCCCGGCACCGATCACCATCGCGCCGTGCCATGCGCCGGCAAGCGGTGTGTGATCCTCGGGATCAATCTCGATGATTCCGGACAGCGGGTCTGCGGCGGCTGTGAACAGCTGCGCAAAAAAGCTGCCGCGCCGTGTGTCCGCGGTGGCGATGATATGCCCGCCATCGGCGCGAGGAGACGCGGCATGAGCCGCCGCCGCAAGACAGGAGACGCCCGTTCCGGAAGCGCCCGTCGCGAGGGAGAACCCTTTTGCCGCGGCCAGTGCGACCCTGAGACCCGTGAATGAGCCGGGACCGCGTCCGGCGGCGACATGGGTGATCTCATCCGGCACGACACCTGCCTCGGCAAGTGCGGCACGGGCAAGCTCGCTGATGAGTGCCGCATGGCCATGGCGAGCCTCATTCAGATGCTGGATGCCCGGCATTCCCGTCCGCACCACGGCGGCCGAGGCCCGGTCGGCACTTGATTCGAGTGCCAGAATCACAAAATCGTCCCGTCTGTCCAGCATCCTGCCTGCCTGTCCTTCAAATTCAGCCCGAACATCAACTGGCTCTGGCACGTCCATGCCTAGCACAGTATGATCGCGCCATCATCCACCTGTGAACGGCAAGCAGATGTTCAAGTTTCCATTCCGGCGCCGCGCCACCATTCTGGGCCTCGTCACGGCAGCACTGCTTGCCGGACATGCGGCGCGCAGCCTCGCCGCCGACTATGCCACCATCCTGATGTATCACAGGTTTGGCGAGGACAGGTATCCGAGCACGAATGTGACGCTCGAACAGTTCGAGGAGCATCTCGAGATCCTCGCGTCCGGCCCGTATAACGTGATGCCGCTCGATGAAGTGGTGGAGCATCTGCAGGCCGGCAAGCCGCTTCCCGACCGTTCGGTCGCCATCACCATCGACGACGCATATCTCTCGGTTTTCGAGGAAGCGTTCCCCCGCCTGAAGGAGCGGGGATTCACCGCGACCCTGTTCATTGCCACACGTCCGGTGGACAGGAACCTTCCCGGCTATATGGACTGGGACCAGATTCGTGAATGGCAGGCGGCCGGGTTCGGTGTCGGCAGCCAGACCCAGACACATCCGCATATGCACCAGATCCCGATCGAGGACAGCCGCCGGGAACTGGAGGTGTCGAACGAGCGGTTTCTTGCCGAGCTGGGCCTTAGGCCAACGCTGTTCGCCTATCCTTACGGCGAATATAACCGTGCCGTTCTGGAACTGGTCAGGGACACGGGGTTCGAAGCGGCCTTCGGCCAGAATTCGGGTGTCGCCCACGGGTATAACGGGTTTTTCGAACTGCCGCGATTCGCCCTGAACGAGCAATATGGCGATCGCAACCGTCTGGAAACCGCCATCAACGGCCTGCCGCTGAAGGTGAACCAGATCGTGCCTGAAGATGTTGTTCTGACGACGAACCCGCCGCTTTACGGTTTCACGCTTTCCGCGGATATGGACCAGGAGCGCCAGCTCCGCTGCTTCAACAGCAAATATGGCAAGCTCGACGTGGCCATCATCGGCCGCCGTGCCGAAATCAGGATGCCGGGACCGCTGGTTGGCAAGCGTCCGCGGGTGAACTGCACCATGCCGGGGCCAGAAGGCCGCTGGCGCTGGTTCGGACGTCAGTTCCTGCCTGAATAGACTGGCGAAGTAACAGGCTAGCGTAGTTTCGCGGTTTCGAACCTGCCGAAATCATTGGTGCGGATCAGCGTCCGCAGCTTGTCCACGTAGGCGGTGCCGATTTCGGCATAACCGTCCAGATGGCTGGCCAGCTGGAACCCGAGGTCGGCACGCGGCCGGCCACGCATGATCTTGCGGCGCTCGCGGAACGACGCATAGCTGGCATGTGTATTCAGATTGTGCATATAGGCCCGCACCGAGCCGAAGAGATTGGGAAAGCTGCGTACCACGGCACGGCTGTTTGAGGCCTGTGCCGGCTTGATGCCCTGGCTTGCCTGCCACGCCCACTGACCGAAAAGCGCATTGCCCTGCCTTGCAAAACGCGATGTTCCCCAGCCGGACTCGATCGCCGCCTGGGCGAGCGCCAGCGAAACGGGAATGAAATCCGCGCGGTCCAGGATGTTCGTCCTGATCTCTTCAATGGATCTGCCGTCGGTATTCACGCGGTAGAGCTTTGCCCAGCGCTGCAGCGAATCCATATCCTGCGCATCAGCCGCCCGCATGATGGCGCTGCGCCGCTGACCGATTTCTTCATTGGCGGCGAGGATCAGCGGCAGGACGATGGACACAAAACTGTCTTTCTGCTGCTGGACCGGAAGGCCGATATGCGAATCGGGGATTTTGCGGGTCAGGGTCCGCGCGACAATCACCGGAACAGGCGCTGCCTTGCTGACCTTGGGGCTGGCGGCGGGTGGAGCAGCCGGCGCTTTCGCCGGACGCAGCTTTGCCTCGGGCTTGACCGGTGCGGAAGGCTCGCGCCGGGCCCTGACCGCCGGAACCTCTGGCGCGGTGCCCTGCTGCAGGGCCGCAAGCCGCGTGCCGGCAGCGCCGGCATTCGGGCCGCGAAGAGGCTGGGTCGCCGAAGTCTCTGGCGAAGGCGTCTCGACAAATTTCACCGATTGCGCCGGAACCACATCCTTGGCCACCGGCGGTTCGACCGCAACAGTGACAGTCGCCAGCGCAGCCTGCCGCGGCTCTTCCGGCAGAGCAACCTCGCCGCCCACCTCGGCAGGCGGCGACAGCACCTCGACAGACTGCTCAGGCGCGTCGCTGCCAAGCCATTGCGGCGGCTTCAGCTGAAACAGGCCGGGGCCGATCACGCCGATGACCGCAAAGGCCATGGCTGCGCGAAGAAGGTGGCTGTTGTTAAGTGTAATTCCGGTTTGCTGAATCACAACTGTCCCGCTGGATGATGGCCCGCTGGATGGCGGGCAGTAAAAACTTGATAGAGGCAGCGCCCTAGAAATCCGCCGCGCGAACCTCGCGCACATCGGGGATATAATGGCGGAGCATGTTCTCGATGCCCATCTTGAGCGTGGCAGTCGAGCTGGGACATCCCTGGCAGGCACCGCGCATCTGCAGTGTGACGACGCCGTCGTCAAATCCCTGGAACACGATATCGCCGCCATCCATGGCAACGGCAGGGCGAACCCGGGTGTCGAGGAGCTGCTTGATCTGGCGGACGATGTCGTCATCCTCCTCGCCGTCATCCTCGTCAGCCGCGCCGGTGGATTCAACAACCGGCATGCCCGATGCGTAATGTTCCATGATACCGGCAAGGATCGACGGCTTCAGCGCGAACCAGTCAAGCGCCTCTTCCTTTGTGACCGCGACGAAATCACCACCGAGAAACACGCCGCGGACACCGTCGATCTGGAACAGGCGGCGCGCCAGCGGCGAATTTGTCGCGCTATCCGCTGCGGGATAGTCGGCTGTGCCGGTCTCCATCACCGGCACGCCGGGGATGAATTTGAGGGTCGCCGGGTTCGGCGTGTCTTGAGTCTGGATAAACATGATGATCTGCCCCTTCTGATCCGGCGTCTCCGCCGCAATCCCGATCGTCGGCCCTGTTCGGGACCATACCGGTCATTAAGTGCATATAATGTTAACAGTAGCACATTTCAGCGGCCGAAATGTGGGAAATTTGCGGCAATGTCGCCTGTGCTGCCGCTTGTGCCGGGTCGACAGCCCTAACCCGACTTTGCCCCTGCTCCGAGAAATCCGACAATATCATTCACCTGATCGATAATCGGCGCGGCAATTTCCTCAGCCCGCAGCGCACCATCGGCAAGCGCGGCATCGATATCACCCGGATTGGCGAGCAGTTCGCGCATGCGATCACCCATCGGCGCCAGCTTGGCAACGGCCAGTTCGGCAAGTGCCGGCTTGAACTCGCCAAAGCCGCGACCACCAAAATCGGCAAGCACGCTGTCCACGTCGCTGTCGGCAAGCGCGGCGAAAATGCCGACGAGATTCTGCGCCTCGGCCCGGCCTTCAAGGCCCGCAATTTCTGACGGCAGGGCGTCCGGATCCGTTTTGGCCTTCCGGATTTTCTGCGCGATCAGGTCGGCGCCGTCGGTCATATTGATGCGCGAGTTGTCTGAAGCGTCCGACTTGCTCATTTTCGAGTTGCCGTCACGAAGGCTCATCACCCGGGTCGCGCTGCCGAAAATCTGCGGCTCGGGCAGCGGGAAGAATTCCACGTCATAGGTCTGGTTGAAGGCCTGGGCGATATCGCGTGTCAGCTCGAGATGCTGTTTCTGGTCCTCGCCGACCGGCACGTGCGTGGCCCGGTAGGCGAGAATGTCCGCCGCCATCAATGTCGGATATGAATAGAGCCCGACCGTCGCGTTCTCACGGTTCTTGCCAGCCTTCTCCTTGAACTGGGTCATCCGGTTGAGCCAGCCGAGACGCGCAATGCAGTTGAACACCCAGGCGAGTTGCGAATGCTGAGGCACGCTCGACTGGTTGAACAGGACCGAACGCTCGGGAGAAATGCCGGCGGCAATCAGGCTCGCCGCCACCTCGCGGGTGCTCTGGCGGAGTTGCTGCGGGTCCTGCGCCACGGTGATGGCGTGCAGGTCGACGACGCAGTAGATGGATTCGAAATCATCCTGCAGCGTCACCCAGTTCCGGATCGCGCCAAGATAATTGCCGAGATGCAGGTTGCCTGTCGGCTGGATGCCCGAGAAGATCCGCTTTTCCGGCATGGGAAGAAGGCTTGTCATGGTCGCGTCCCGTGGTCGGTCCTGTCGTTGTCGCTTGCAGCGTTGCCGCTCTGTCGCCTGCGTTATGATGGCTGGCGTGGCGGCGGTCAAGTCCGGGACCGGCCACGAGGCAGGTTGCCCGTCACCGCCGGAGGACGGCTAGCGCCGGAAAAGCTGGCGCGGCACAGCGCCGAGGGCGGCGGCTGCGACCAGATAGGCGCCGCCGCCGCCGATGACGAGAATGCCAAGCTCGACGGCCGGCGGAAGTGCCGGCAACAGCCTGCCGATGCCGAAGAGAACCGCAGCCATCACCAGACAGCAGGCCACTGTCCGCATTGTCTCGATCGGCGGCGGCAGGCGCAGATGTCCGCGTCGCGCCAGTGCCGCGGCGAGTGCCGTCGCGGCGAGCAGGCCGGACAGCGAGGTGGCAAGCGCAAGGCCGACATGACCCAGAACGGGCATCAATGTGATCGACAGGCTGACATTGGCAACAACCGTCGCGATCGATACGCCGAGCACAAACCCGCCCCGGCCGGTGGCGTAAAAGGCAGGCTGCAATATCTTGACCAGAATATGCGCCGGCATGCCGATGGCGTAAGCCGCGAGGGCCGAGGCGCTTGCGGCGACGGCGGCTTGTGAAAACGCCCCATAGCCGAACAGCCCGCTGATGATCTGCGGCGCGATGACGATCAGCGCGACCATTGCCGGCACCACGAGGAAGGCGGCGAGGCGCATGGCCTCGGCAAGCGAGGCGCGCGCCGCGGCGGGGTCGTCTTCACGGAACTGCGCCGACAGCCGCGGAAGCAATGCCGTGCCCAGCGCCACACCTATTATGCCGAGCGGCAGCTGCGCCACCCGGTCGGCGAAATAAAGCCATGAAATCGCACCGACCGGAAGAAGCGACGCCAGAACGAGATCGACAATCAGGTTGACCTGCAGGGCGATCGCGCCGGCGGAGGCGACGGAAAATTGCCGCCACATCGCCCGGACCGGCGCGGCGAACCGTGGCCATCTCCATGCCGGCATACGACCGGTCCGGCGGAGCAGCCGCGCCATCACAGCCATCTGTAACAGGCCTGCCACCAGCAACGCGGCAGCGAGCGGCATCGCCTTTTCAACAGCGAGCCACCCGCTCGCCACCGGGATCAGCAAGGCGCCGCCGACAAGCAGGATGTTGAAAATGACAGGCATCGCAGCCGCCGTCATGAAGCGTCCGTCCGCATTCGCGATGGCCGCCCAGAAAGCGACAAGCGAAATCATGGGCAGATAGGGAAAGGTCACGCGTGCCAGTGTGATCGCGGCATTCATGCGATCCGGCGTGTCGGCAAAGCCGGGTGCCAGCAGGCCGATGACGGCCGGCATGAAGATCTCGCCGAGAATGACAAGGGCGACAAGGACCATCGTCAGCGTCGTCTGTGTCTCGCCGGCAAGGGCCATGGCCGCCGCCTCGCCATCCTCCCGCCGCGCCCTTGCAAAGGCAGGCACGAAGGCGTTGGACAGGGCCCCTTCGGCGGTCAGCCGCCGGAACATGTTCGGCAATTTCAGGGCGACAAGGAAGGCATCGGCCGCCGGCCCGGCACCGAGCAGCGCCGCAAACACGACATCACGGACAAATCCCAGCACACGGCTGACGGCCGTCATCCCCCCGATCTGGCGGAAGGCCCGTGCCAGCGGCTGGGCGCTCATTCCGCCGCCTCGCCGACCTGGTCGAACACTTCCAGCAACCGGTCGCGGATTGTCGTCAGGCGCGCCTCGTTATGAACCTGAAGCCCGAACAGGTCCTTCACATAAAAGACATCGACCACGCGTTCGCCATAGGTGGAGACGGTCGCTGTCTGGATCTGCAGGCCAAGCTCGGCAAGTGTCCTTGTCAGCCGGTGCAGGAGGCCGGGCATGTCGCGGCCATTGACCTCGATCACCGTATGGGTCGAACTGATCCTGTTCGACAGGATCACGCGTGACGGCACGGGGAGATGGCGCACGCGCTCCGGCAGGCTTTGCCACCTTTCGCGAAGCGCCGCCTGCGGCCGCAATGTGCCGGAGACGGCTTTCTCGATACTTGCCTTCACCCGCCCGAGAAGCCGCTCGTCGGTGACCGGTTCGTTGGACGTCGTCTGCAGCTGGAAGACATCGAGCACCGTACCGTCGGCACATGTCGTGATCCGCGCGCCGGCGATGTTGATGCCGTGGCCGGCCACCGCCCCGGCAATTCGCGAGAACAGCCCCGCATCATCGACGGTCAGCAGCGTCAGCTCGGTGACATTCTTGTCCTCGACCTGGCGGAAGTCGGCGAGAAGCGGCACGTCCATCGACCGGAAGGTGCGGCCGAGCCCGGCATGGCGGAGCTGTGATTCGGTGTCGAACCCCGTCCAGTATTGCCGCGGCATCATCGCGGCATAGGCGTTGAACTCCTCGTCGCTCCATCCGTCGAGACGCTCGCGAACGGCCTCGCGCGCGACCTCGGCGTTTCCGGCGGCGATGACGGCGGCATCCGCACCGCGCAGGACGGCGTCTGTCTGATAGTAGAGATCGCGCATCAGCGCTGCCTTCCATCCGTTCCAGATGGTCGGCCCGACGCCCCTGATATCGGCGACGGTCAGCACCAGGAGCAATTTCAGCCGTTCCGGCGATTGCACGATCGCGGCGAAATCGTCGATGGTCTTCGGGTCGTTCAGGTCGTAGCGGAACGCCGTCTTGCTCATCAGCAGATGATGCCTGACAAGCCAGCTGACGGTCTCGGTCTCTTCCTGGCTGAGGCCGAGCATGGGGCAGAGCTCAAGTGCGAGTTCGGCGCCGAGTTCGGAATGGTCGCCGTCACGGCCCTTGGCGATGTCGTGAAGAAGGGCGGCGACGAACAGCACCAGACGCGATTCGATCTCCGGCATCACGCTGGTCGCCACCGGCGCTGTTTCTGCAAGTCCGCCCGTCCCGATGTCGTGCAGCACGCCGATCACCTTGATGGTGTGCTCGTCGACCGTGTAGCTGTGATACATGTCGAACTGCATCATCGCGACGATCTTGCCGAAGTCGGGCAGGAACCTGCCGAGAACGCCGCTCTCGTTCATCAGGCGCAGCACACGTTCGGGATTGCGCCGCGACGTCAGTATGCCGAGGAACTCCGCCGCGGCCTCGGGATCGCGCCTCGTCGCTTCTCCCAGCCAGGGAAGGCCGCGGGTGATCCGCTGAAGCGCCTGCGGATGAATGTCGGCATTCTGCTCGAGCGCCAGATGAAAGATCTGCAGCATGCGCAGGGGCTCGTCACGGAACATCAGGTCCTTGTCGAGATTGATCCTGCCGGCGCGGATGGTGAAATGACCGAAATGCTGGCCCGGCCGGAAATCCTCGGCAAGGGATATGCGGCGCTTGCGAAAATCGGTTTCCATCGCCGCGCAGATGATCCGTGTCAGGCTGCCGACGTCACGTGCCGCGAGATGATAGCGTTTCATGAAACGCTCGACGTCGCGCATGCCCCCGCGCGCGGCAAAGCCCATGCGCGGCGCGATCGACATCTGCGCATCGAAATCCAGCCGCTCCTCCGGCCTGCCGGCAAGAAGGTGGAGGTGGCATCGCACCGTCCAGAGAAAACGCTGCGCGGCAGCAAAGCGGCGGGCCTCGGTTTCGCGAAGAACGCCCTTGTCGACGATGTCGATGATGCTGTCGGCGCGGTAGGCCAGCTTGGCGATCCAGAACAGGGTGTGAAGGTCGCGAAGGCCGCCCTTTCCTTCCTTGACGTTCGGCTCGACCATATAGCGTGTGGCGCCGTGCTTCTGGTGACGGGCATCGCGTTCGGCGAGCTTGATCTCGGCGAAGTCACCGGGCCTGATCCGGCCCAGCTCTTTCTGGAAAGCCGTCTCGAGCTTCCTGTAGAGCGCCGCGTCACCGCCGATAAAGCGCATCTCGATCAGGCCGGTCAGGATGGTGTGGTCCTCGCGCGAGGACCGGATGGTGTCGGTCACGGTGCGTTTCGCATGTCCCACCTTGAGACCCAGGTCCCAGATAAGATAGAGGAGCTGCTCGACAATCACGTCGGCGGCGGGGTCGCTTTCCGCCGCGGTCAGCACGAGAAGATCGATGTCCGACAATGGTGCCAGCTCGCCGCGGCCGTAGCCTCCCACCGCGACAAGCGCAAGTCCGGCATCGCCATGCCGCGCCATGATGACGGAAAGAAGCGCTTCCAGAAGCTGGTCCATTCCCAGCGAATGCCGGCCCACATAGACAGCCCCGTCGCGCCCCTGTTCGAATTCGGCGGCAAGGTCGTCTTTCAGCGTGCTGTGGATATCCTTTGCCGCCGCGAGGAGGGCGGCACGGAACGCCTTGTCATTTTCGTCACCGGCGAGCCGATGCAGGGCAGACAGCCGGTCCTGCGGTATCGGCAGCTCGCCGTCCCGCGCCGTCTGAAGCGGCTGGACCCATTGCCGCCACCTCATGATCTGGCCGGCGCTGTCCGGGCTGGAAGGCCGCCCTGTCATTCGTTGTCCCCCGGGACGGAATCGGTTGGGGCCGGGTCCAGCAGCTCGCGAAGCTCGTAAAGAAGTTCCAGCGCGTCACGCGGGGCCAGCATGTCGGGATTGATCTCGCCAAGCCTGTCGCGAAGCCTGTCATCCTCCTGCGGGGCGGTGGTGGCCGGCGGAAGCTGAAGGTTGCGGTCGAACAGCGGCAGGTCGGCGGCGAGCCGTCCGGCGTCGATCACGCCGTGGCCGCCCGATTCCATTTCCGCCAGCAGGGTCTGCGCGCGCGCGATCACCGGAGCCGGCAGACCGGCAAGACGCGCCACATGCACGCCGTAGGAGCGATCCGCCGCACCGTCGATGACCTGGTGCAGGAAGATGATCTCGCCTTCCCATTCCCGCACTTTCATCGAGTGGCAGGACAGCCTGTCCAGATCTTCGCGAAGCGCGGTGAGTTCGTGATAATGGGTGGCGAACAGGGTGCGGCAGCCATTCACCGCATGCAGATGCTCGAGCGTGGCCCAGGCGATCGCCAGCCCGTCATAGGTCGCCGTGCCGCGGCCGATCTCGTCGAGGATTACAAAGGATTTCTCGGTGGCGCGGTTCAGGATCGCGGCCGTCTCGACCATCTCGACCATGAAGGTGGAACGCCCGCGCGCCAGGTCGTCGGCCGCGCCGACACGGCTGAACAGCCTGTCGATCACGCCGATGACGGCGGTTTCCGCAGGAACGAAAAGCCCGGCCTGTGCCATCACGGCAATATGGGCGTTCTGACGAAGAAAGGTCGATTTGCCGGCCATGTTCGGACCGGTGACAAGCCAGATGTCGCCCGCTTCGCCGAGATGGCAGTCATTCGGAATGAAGCTCTCGCCGGCGGCGAGCATGGTCTCGATCACGGCATGGCGGCCACGGGTGATCTCGAAACTGCGATCGTCGCGGACCTCGGGCCGGCAGAATTGCCGCCGCGCCGCCAGCGCCGCCGACGCCAGCGCCACATCGATGGCGGCCAGAGCCCGCGCCGCAGCCGACAACCTGTCGGCCGCCTGCAGGACCGATGCGCGCAGACCGTCGAAAATCTCCAGCTCGCGGGCGAGGGCCCGGTCGGCGGCCGTCGACAGGTCGCGTTCGAGTTCGGCAAGCTCGGTCGTGGTGAACCGCACAGTCTGCGCCGTTGTCTGGCGGTGGATGAATTGTTCGTCCTGCATCAGCTTTTCGGCATGCGTGTTGCGCACATCGACATGATAGCCGAGGACATTGTTGTGCTTGACCTTGAGCGAGGAAATGCCGGTCGCCTCGCAATAGCGCTGCTGGAGGGCCGCGATCAGCCGCCGGCTTTCGTCACGGAGCCCGCGCAGCTCATCCAGCGCGGCATCAAAGCCGCTGCGCACAAACCCGCCGTCCCGTGCCAGCAGCGGCGGATCATCGGCCAGCGCCGGCGCCAGCTCTGCTGCCAGCGGGGTCGGCGCCATCACCGCGGCGTGCAGGCCGTCAAGCTCGACGGGCCCGTCAATGCCGACATCGCCCGTGGCGGTCCCGACCAGGTCCGAAGCGGTGCGAAGCGCCTGTGCCAGCGCCAGCAGGTCGCGCGGCCCGCCATGCCCCATCGACAGTCGAGACAGTGCGCGATCGATATCGGGAAGCCCCTTGAGCATGGCCCGCAGATCGTCACACAGATCCGGCCTTCCCAGATACCAGGACACCAGATCCAGCCGGCCGTTGATCAGCTCCGGGTCCGACAGCGGCGCGCTGATCCGCGCGGCGAGAAGACGGCCACCGGCCGCCGTCACCGTCATGTCGATCGCCGCCAGCAGGCTGCCACGGGTCTCGCCGGACAGGGTGCGGCTGAGTTCAAGCGAGCGCCGGGTGGCCTGGTCGATTTCCATATAGCCGGACCCGGCAACAGCCTGGAGCGGGCGCATGCGCGGCATGTTGCCCTTCTGCGTCAGGTCGATATAGCCGAGCAGGGCGCCGGCGGCCGCCAGCATGGCGCGGCTGAACTGGCCGAAACCGTCGAGGCTGGCAACCCCGTAATAGCCGCACAGCGCGCGCTGCCCGGCCGCTGAATCAAACAGCGAGGGCGCCTGTTCGGTCAGCAGGAGGCCGAGCCCCCCGATCCCCTCTGGAACATCGGCATCGAACGGCACGACCAGCTCGGCCGGCATCAGCATGGCGAGAAGGCTCTCGAGCCGCTCCGGCGCGATCTCCTGAACGGCGAAATCACCTGTCGACATGTCGGCCCAGGCAAGCGCCGTCGCCGTGCCGGACCGGCCGAGGGCGGCAAGGTAATTGTGATCCCTTGGTGGCAGAAGATCGTCTTCGGTCAGGGTGCCGGGGGTCAGGATGCGGATGACCTCGCGGCGCAGCGGTCCCTTGCCCCCGCGCTGTTTCTGCGTTTCTGGGTCCTCGACCTGCTCGCAGATGGCGACCCGGTGCCCGGCGGCGATCAGCCGCGAGAGATATCCGTCCACGGAATGCACCGGCACCCCGCACATCGGGATGTCGCCGCCGTCACTCTTGCCGCGCTTTGTCAGGGTGATGCCAAGCGCCGCCGCACCGGTTTCGGCATCCTCGAAGAACATCTCGTAGAAATCGCCCATCCGGTAGAAAAGCAGCGCATCAGGGTGCGCCTCTTTGACCGAGAGGTATTGCGCGATCATCGGTGTCGGCGACTTTACTTTCGCGGTGCCAGATGCTGATAATGGCGGCGTCATTTGCGTTCCCTGATTCACCCGCCTCAGATATAGCAGATAGGGGTTTCGGTGGGGCAAGAATCCGCTATCCTGACCTCAGGTCGGGATCGCTTCCTACCTTATCGCCGCTGAACGCGGACAACTGAACAGAAAAATAACCGGTGTCATGAGCCAAAAAAAGTCAAAGCTTGACCAGGAAGCCCTGGCATTCCACGCCAATGGCCGCCCGGGCAAGCTGGAAATCACAGCAACCAAGCCTCTGATGAGCCAGCACGACCTGTCGCTGGCCTATTCCCCGGGGGTCGCGGCGCCCTGCCTTGCCATCGAGGCGGACCCCGATACGGCCTATGACTACACGGCCAAGGGGAATGTGATCGCGGTGATCTCGAACGGCACGGCCGTTCTCGGCCTTGGCGATATCGGCGCCGCCGCGTCGAAGCCGGTGATGGAGGGCAAGGCCGTCCTGTTCAAGAAGTTCGCCGATATCGACGGGCTCGATCTCGAGGTCGATACGAAGGACACCGAGAAATTCGTCGAGGCCGTGGCCATGCTTGCGCCGAGCTTCGGCGGCATCAATCTCGAGGATATCAAGTCGCCGGAATGTTTCATCATCGAGCAGCAGCTTCGCGAGCGCCTCGAGATTCCGGTCTTCCATGACGACCAGCACGGCACCGCCATCATCGCGGCGGCAGGCCTGATCAATGCGCTTCACCTGACCGGACGCGACATTTCGGACATCAGGGTGGTGTCGAACGGCGCCGGCGCCGCCTCCATCGCCTGCGTGGAGCTTTTCAAAAGCATGGGCGTGCCGCATGAGAACATCATTCTCGTCGACCGTTCCGGCGTGATCTATCAGGGCCGCGAGGCATCGATGAACCAGTGGAAGTCGGCGCATGCGGTCAAGACGGATGCCCGCACGCTGGAGGACGCGCTTGTCGGTGCGGACGTCTTTCTCGGCCTGTCGGTTGCCGGTGCGGTAACGCCGAAAATGGTGGAAACCATGGCAGAGCGACCGATCATCTTCGCCATGGCCAACCCGGTGCCGGAAATCATGCCGGAAGATGCCAAGAAAGTCCGTCCCGACGCGATCATCGCCACCGGCCGTTCGGACTATCCGAACCAGGTGAACAATGTCCTGGGCTTCCCCTATATCTTCCGCGGCGCGCTTGATGTGCGTGCCAGCAAGATCAACGAGGAAATGAAGATCGCGGCCGCCGAGGCCATCGCCATGCTGGCCCGCGAGGATGTGCCGGACGCCGTTGCCGAAGCCTATGGCGGGCAGGTGCTGCAATATGGCGAGGACTACATCATTCCGGCGCCGTTCGACCCGCGGCTGATCTCGGCCGTGTCATCCGCGGTTGCCGCCGCGGCGATGGAGAGCGGCGTTGCCCGCAAGCCGATCGAGGATCTGGAGCGATACAGGCGGGACCTGTCAGCCCGTCTCGACCCGACGGCATCGACTCTTCAGGTGATCTTCGACCGCATCAGCGCCAACCGCAAACGCGTGGTCTTTGCCGAGGGCGAGGAAGAGAAAGTCATCCGCGCGGCGATGGCGTTCCGCAACGCAGGCTATGGCGAGCCGATTCTCGTCGGCCGCGAGCACCGCATCCGCGAGACGATCGAGAAGCTGGGGCTGGAAGGCGCCGAGGACATTCCGGTCACCAATGCCAAGGTCTCGGACCATAACGAGCAATATATCGACTTCCTCTACAAGAAGCTGCAGCGCGAGGGCGCGCTTCGCCGGGACTGCCAGCGCATGGTCAATCTGGACCGGAACGTGTTCGGCGCCTGCATGGTTCTCAAGGGGCATGCCGATGCCATGGTCACCGGCGTGACCAGATCGTTCCAGCCGAGCTTTGATCAGGTCACGCGCGTGATCTCGCCGCGCAAGGGCAAGGATTTTCTCGCCACCTCAATGATCGTGTCGCGTGGAAGAACCGTCTTCATCGGAGATGTGTCGGTGCATGAGCGACCGAACGGCGAACAGATTGCCGATATCGCCGAGGCCATAGCCGGGAAGGCGCGGCAGATGGGCCACACCCCGCGTGTGGCCATCCTGTCATTCACCAATTTCGGAAGCCCGCAATCGGACATCACGGCGGAAGCCCGCCGCGCCATCGAGATTCTCGACAAGCGCAAGCCGGACTTCGAATATGACGGCGAGATGTCGGCCGATGTGGCGCTTGATTACGAGCTGATGAAATCGCGCTATCCGTTTTGCAGGCTGTCCGGTCCGGCCAACATCCTGGTGATGCCGGGCCTGCATTCGGCAAACATCGCGTTCGAACTGATCCAGAACCTGACCGAAGGGTCGGTGATCGGCCCGATCATGCTGGGGGCGGAAAAACCGTTTCAGGTGGTGCAGATGGGCGCGTCGGTCAACGATCTCGTCCAGGCGGCCGCGCTGGCAGCCTACGAGGCGCTTCGCTGACAGGCCGTCGGGCCTGGCCGGCCGCCAGCAAAATTCCTCTAGAGCTTTTCGGCCGCGATCATCGCCGCGACATCCGCCTGCGGGCGCGCACCGATATGCGAGATCACTTCGCCTGCGGCAAAGCTGGCGATCCGGCTGGATGCCAGCGGGTCGCGGCCGTTGGTGCGGCCAAAGAGATAGCCGGCGGCGAACAGGTCGCCTGCACCCGTCGTGTCCTCGACCCCGCCAAAAGGCTGGGCCGCGCATTCGTGCCGGACGTCCCCGCTGCCGACAAAGGCGCCATTTTCACCGCGTGTGATCACGGCTTCGTCGACCTGTCCGCAAAGCGTTTCCGTGGCGCTGGCGATATCGCTGTCGCACAGGCTCGCCGCCTCGTCCTCATTGGCAAACAGGATGTCGACATGGTCACGGACAAACCGCCCAAGCGCCTCGCGGTGCCGTTCGGCGCACCAGGGGTCGGAGAGGGACAGCGACACCTGAACGCCGTGGCGGGCGGCAAGCGCCGCCGCATGCGCGAAGATGTCGGGCCCGGCCGGCGCGTCAAACAGATAGCCCTCAAGATAGATCACCTTGGAGGCAGCGACCTCATCCTCGCGGATATCATCGGGCTGAAATTCAATACAGGCGCCGAGATAGGTGTTCATCGACCGCGACGCGTCCGGCGTCACCAGAATGATCGACGAGGCGGTCGGCGAGCCGTCCTGTTGCGGCGGGGCACCGAAATGAACCCCGGCGGCGGCGATGTCGCGAATGAAGGAATGGCCCAGCACATCGTCATGGACCCGCCCAGCAAACCCAGCCTTGCCGCCAAGGGCCACAATGCCGACCGCCGTGTTGGCGGCAGACCCGCCCGAAATCTCGCGCGCATCGGCGATGTCGGCATAAAGCGACGCCGACCGGTCGGCGTCGACAAGGTTCATCATCCCCTTGCCGATATCGCGGTCGGCAAGGAAGGCGTCGTCACAGCGGGCGAAAATATCGACAATGGCGTTGCCGACGGTCAGGACATCAAGAGACAGTGGCATCTGGGCCTCAGGGGCAGGAAACAGGAAATCGCGCAGGTCGGTTTAGAGAAAAGACGGCCCGAGAGCAAGCGGTGGCTGAGATTGTCAGCCAATTGCGCAGGCAGGTCGACAAGTGGTTTGCACTTGCCTGTCCGGCTGGTCTAAGGTTCCGGCACGCACCCGTTCCCGTCCCTGTTCCGGCCTTTCCATGCGGTCTAGTCTTCCGATCCCGGCGCTCGCCTTTCTTGCCCTGGCCCTTGCAGGTTGCGAGGTGCAGCCGGTTGTTTCGAACATCGCGCCACCGCCTGCCGTTCAAGCGGAAACGCCCGCAGCGGAAACAACAGTGGCCGAAACAACGGTTGCCGAGACCGGTTCCGAAACCGGCGGCGGGGCGGGCGTGCCCGAAATTGTATCGGAAGCCGAGCCGGAAGCCGCAATCGAGGAGACGGACGCGGTTGCTGATACTGCGGCCGAACAGGATGACGCGGCAGCCGAAACCGCGGACACAGGCCAGGCCGATTCTACCGAGCCCGAAACAGCGCCGGCCATACCGGCGGCCACGGCAGAAGATACAGGCGAAGTGGCAGGCGTTGCGCAGACCGGGGCAGGCGAACAGGCAGAGGAAGAGCTGCCGCAAACAGGCGACCTTGCGATGGCGACACCGCCGCCGCCTGCACCTCCGTCTCCGCTTCCACCGCCACCACCG
>ENA-OSEY01000084-OSEY01000084.1-marine-metagenome-genome-assembly--contig:-NODE-84-length-63269-cov-5.046351_pt1 | contig 63269 bp, 45 predicted proteins | sample MGYA00248465_ERZ534230 | MGnify/ENA primary metagenome ERZ534230 (study PRJEB26409, sample SAMN06344110) | marine metagenome | isolation source: Sea water from surface | place: Atlantic Ocean:Southern... | reverse complement strand
GTTTGTTATTTTTCCACCCTGGATAAAAATTTGAAACTTTAGAGACAGAGAGTATTTTTGGTTGGTCAATACTGATATCAACCTGTTCACCTTTTTTTAGATCTATAGATTTCGTTTTATTTTCAATTTTTACCTCACCTTCATTAACTCCAATTTCAAATCCATCTTCTCTTGAACGCACATTGAATTTTGTTCCAAGTACTGTCACTTTTGCAAGGTCGGTTGAAATAATAAAAGGGCTAGAGCCTTTTTCAACTTCAAAATAAGCTTCTCCATTTAAAGTTACTTCTCTGCTAGTTGAATTAAAATTCTTTGAATATGATAATGTAGTGCCAGCATTCAAATGAACTTTTGTACCATCATTCAATGAAACAGTTTTTGTTTTATGACCATAACTTGAATGAATATTTACAGTATTAAGCATTTTTATAGTTGGGATAGAAATTAATATTGTAATAAAAAACGCAGTTATCAGCCTTGGGAGTAAAGTTCTTTTAAAGATCGGAATTTTATATGTTTTTATTTTTTGAGGTTGAGCTGAAATTTCAATTTGTTGCTCTAAACGCATCCAAACATCTTGCTTAGAAGGTGCCTTTTTGTGCTCGATCTTTGAGCACAAATCCCATATCAATTTCTCTTTTTTAGTTAGTTTTAACATTTGTATAGTTATTAACGATAGTTAAGAGTGTTTTACTCACATGTAATTTTTTAGTTTTTTTCTTAAGATTTTGATAGCTCTATAAACTTGATTTTCAACAGTCCGAATACTTATACCTAATTTCTTTGAAATTTCGTTGTTTGACAAATTTTCAACTCTACTCAAAATAAAAACTTGTCTACATTTTTCTGGTAAGTCATGTTCTACAATTTTTTGGATTTCTTTTTCCAGCGAGCTGCCTAGAATATCTGCTTCGGGTTTATTGGTATTTATATTTTGATCTACGGGGATTAGCGATTCATGTCTTTGTCTGACCTCAACGTGCCTAAAGTGGTCATAGCATAAATTTGTACTTATCTTGGCAATTAAAGAAAAAAAAGCTTTATTCGGTTTAAGTTTATGTCTCGTATTCCAAACACGCAAAAAAGTTTCCTGAGTAATGTCTTCAGCAATGTCATCATCTTGTATCTTGTATAATACAAATCTGAAAAGCGTGTCATGATAACTAAAAAAAAGTTCTTTGAATGCATTTTTATCAGACTCTTTAACCTTTTTTAATAGAATTAAATCTTTTTGGGGCATGTGCTACATTTGGGGGAGTTATAAATATTTCTAAAAATTATATATCATTAAATAGTAATTTAATATTATTTGTTATTTGTAATGTTGAATTAAAAAAGTCATCCAGGATTAAGGACCCATAAATGAACGTAAATTTGAATAAATATGAGAACATGGTCATAACTGATCATAATATAGAGGTCCCTCTAAATTATGATAGGCCCGAAGATAGAAAGATTAATATTTTTATTAGAAAAGTTTCAAGGCAAGAAAGTCTTCAAAAAAGTTTACCGTATTTGATTTTTTTCCAGGGCGGTCCAGGATATGAATCTCCTAGGCCAATAAGTGATTCTGGATGGATAAAAAGAGCTACTGAGGATTATAATGTATTATTAATTGACCAGAGAGGAACTGGTCTAAGTTCGCCTATATGCTCAGACTCAATTAAAAACATGGAAGACAATTATCTAGCTGAATATTTATCATTTTTTAGGGCAGATAATATCATAAGAGATGCAGAGTACATTCGAGAAAATATTTTTAGTGTTAACAAATGGTCTGTTCTAGGTCAAAGTTTTGGGGGTTTTTGCGCTATGAATTATTTATCTTTTTTCCCTGAGCATCTAGATAAAGTATTTATTACAGGAGGAATTCCGCCATTAAATGCCCATCCAGATGAAATATACCGTGCGACCTATAAAAGAGTATTGAAAAAGAATAAGCTATTTTATGAAATTTTTCCTCAGGCGAAGATCAATGCTAAAAAAATTGCAGATTTTATTTCTGAAAATGATGTAAAACTTCCTAATGGAGATATTTTGTCTTTAAGGAGATTTCAGCAACTTGGGCTTAACCTAGGTTTTAGTGATGGTATGGCGACACTTAATTTTTTATTTGAAAGAGCATTCGTTAATGGGAAATTGTCTGAATACTTTTTGAAACAAGTCTTATGCTTACAAACTTTTGATACGAATCCTATTTTTACAGTTCTTCATGAAGCATGTTATGCTCAAGGCTTTTCAACTGAATGGTCTGCACAACGTATATTAAAAGAATATCCAGAATTTATGTATGATAAAAATGGTGATTTCTTTTTTACAGGAGAAATGCTATACCCTTGGATGTTAGATGATTATAAATCTTTAAGGCCCTTTAAAAAGGCAGCTGATATACTTGCTAAAAAACAAAACTGGCCTTTATTATATGATGAAGAAAAACTAAAGAAAAACCAAGTGCCTATTGCTGCTGCAGTCTATACAAATGATATGTATGTTGATAGAGAATTTTCGATGGAATTAGCTGATATCATACCAAATATGATTGTGTGGGAGACAGAATTTTTTGAACATAATGCACTACGTAGCAATGGTAAAAAGGTATTAGATTCGCTTTTTGCGCGGATAAAATAAGTACAATTTAATTTACAATCTGAGGTATAATATTATTTTAGTTTTCTCTAAAAGAAATTTGATCCTAATTAGTGTTGCCTTTACAATTTGGTTAACCGGATGTTCATCTATGAAAACATCGAGCTATCCAGAGGTAATATATAATTATAGACAGCCAATGGTGTCTGTGTCATATGAATACGGGGAAATTGATATAAAAGCACCTCTAGTATTCCCTGGAATAGTTCCAGAGGAATTATCATATCAAATTTTTGCTAATGGAGACAGTATAAATCCATTAATTACAATTAAAAGTAAAACCACTGAACTAGCAAGAGCTTTTTTACCTCAAGGAGTACTAAGTACTGAGGGGAGAAAGAATTTTATCCTTATTATACCTCATCATCCTGATTTCAGTAGTAAAAAAGTAACATTTGAAGGAGTTGATTTTGGAGAAATTTTTCTCGACCCTATTCACATTGTGCAGCAGCCTCTAACTATTGCAGGTTTAGTCTCAAATACGCTTACTGATGAAATATTACCAGATATAGATGTCTCAATATTTTTAGAAAATGAACTACTGCAAAAAGTTTATTCAAAAAATAATGGAGAATATATTCTTACTATTTCGGGAGAATATAAAGATGAAGAAGCTCTAAGGATCATCGCTGGCGAAAAACTAATTTTTGCTCCATTTCGTAGAGATATAAATTTTGAAAATACAAAAAACTTAAAGGTTGATATAGGCCTTGGCCCGAGCCAAGAGTTAGCAGATCTAGGGAACTTGTATATAACCAATAAAGCTAATGTGCATTTCAGAGATAAACCTCATATTGGTGGATCTACACTTTTTTTATTGCCGAAAGGTGAGCCTATAGCCGTGGAACAAGTTTCAAAAAGTCTATACTTTGGAACAATAGAAATTTTAGTTTCATCTGGGAATAGAGTCAAAATGAGTGGTTGGTTAGAAAGAGAAGATACTGATCTATTATTTTTTGATAATATTTTTAAAGAACAAGAGCCTAACAATAATGCATTATAAACTGTTTATTCTCGCTCTGGTAGGCTCATATACTTTTGGGCAAGGTGGGTTCATGTTTAAAAGACCTAAGCCTGAGCTTATTGAAAAAAAACCACCCTTAATTAACGAGATTAATGTTGACTCAGTATCATTAAAAATTAATGATAATCTTAATTTAGTTTTAAAGAATGAGAGTGATTCTCTTACTATCAATGATAAAAAAGAGGAGAAGATAGTGGGTAAGGGTTTTCCTAAAACTGAGGTTCTCTTAAATATAAATACCATCCCAGAAAGAGTTGAAGTATCTATTGATGGGAAGTTGATAGGTAAAACACCGATCCTAGGAAAGAAGATAATATCAGGATTTCATACTTTTGAAATTAATAAAGAAGGTTTCGCTCCTATTTCTTATGAACTAAATGTAAACCCTTCAAAATCTGTTAATTTAGATTTTTTTATGAACCCCGTTTACGATATAAAATTCAAAACTGATGAAGCAGGTTTAATCTTCGAACTCAATGATGAACATAGATGGACAGAAGATGCTATAAAAATGAAACTTGAAGCAGGAGATCATAAGCTAAGAGTATATAGACTAGGTGATATTATTGATGAACAGACTATTGTTGCAGACCAGCCGCTCACATTTCAGTACTATTTAAAAAGAGGCGTGATTATTCAGCCTTAGGCAATGTAATGAAATTTCTTTTTTTGATATTTTTTTCTATTGAGGTTATCTATTCAAATGTTGAGAAACCTTCGATTTTAATTTTTAATCAATATGATGAAGATTTAATTGGTACATCAGTAGCAAATCATTTTCCAAGTAAAAATTTTGTAAAAGGGGAAAATATTAATCCTTTTTTGGGCTCATTAGACAGTTTGACAAATCCTGCATCAGGGCGAATGTTCTTAGTGAAAGACCTAGGGTCTGAGCTTGATGTTGATTATATACTCTTTCATCAAATTAGCGGAGATAGCAATAGATTTATGCTGGAAGGGCAAATGTTCAATACAAGGTCAGGCGGATTAATAAAAAGAAGAATAGTGGATATTACAAATTATTATAAAGGACAGATGAATGAGTTGAAACTTTGGATCGGGGATGTTTTCAGGGAAGTAGATAAAGAATGGGTCAGTCAAAGAAAACAGGTTTTATATAATGAGCCATCTCAAATCATTCAAGATAAAACACCTGAAGGTGCTATGGCAAGGTCATTATTATTACCAGGTTGGGGTCAGTTTTATTCTGATGCATATAATTCAGGAATTGTTTTTTCTGGACTGGAGTCAGTTCTTTTAACGTCTGTTTTAGTCAGTTATTTGAATTATAATAAGTCTGTTCAAGAATTCAAAAAATACTCAAAATTATATGAAGAATCTTCTGAGCAAATCGAATTTGATAAATATAGAGTTTTATCAAACAGTGAGTGGGAAAAACACAAAAAATATAATTCAGCTTTAATTTATACTAGCATAGCATCAGGTTCGTTGTGGTTAATTAATGGTATACATGCATATATTGTTGGCCCAAGACCTAAAAAAGATATTATTCAAAAATGGGATGTTGCGATCCCAAAACAAAAATAACAGATCAGGTGCGTCTTTATTTTACAGTTATTTTAATTCTTAGTTTTTTAAGTTGTACTATTTATGATAATAACTTAGATAATCCAAATGACAACGAGGCAAATGAAGAATTAGGTGTTTATCCACCATCCTTAGTCTTCTTCCCAAAACAGCAAACTAAAACACTTACAGATACTATTAGACTAGGTGCGTATATAGTTTTTTCTGATACATCAATTATTTCTTTTTCAGGGGCACATCTAAACATACAATATGACAACTCTATGCTAGAAATTGACTCTCTGGCTCCTGGATGGATCGGACCAGGAAGTATGACGGACTCAAATAGGACAACACCGCTTTTCACCTACACAGAAAATTCGGGTCAATTAGATATATATGCATACTATTTAAGTACTTCTGATGTATCTATAGACAGTGTAACTCATATTGCAGAAATTTGGTTCAAGCCAAAATCAACTGGTACTAGTACTGTTAGCTATGATACTTCATTATGTGAAATAGTCAAATTTGATGAAAATTTCATACCTATCAATGGCACTAGGGAAGCTTCCATAATTATTCAATGATGAAAAAGCTCTTTGTTGCAGTTCTTTTTTGGAATTTTTACCTACAGGCAGATGTATTATTTACTGAAACATTTGACAATGAAGGAACTTGGCCATCTGGATGGACTTTTGACCAGTATATAGATCCTGAAACAGGGGAGGTCTATACTTCTTTCGGTCAAAATAATTGGAGAGTTGCTAGCGATTTTCAGTTTGAACAAGGGTTTACTCCGCCAGCAGCAGTTTTTCATTATTTCCCTAGAATACCCTTGCCAAATAATGTTTACATTGGGAGCACACATCCTGATGAGGCAGTTAACGATCCTCAATCTGCTTTGGAGACCTCGTATGAATTAAGTTTGCAAAGCCCCGATATCAATGTTGGTAGTAATACAGCTGTAATGGTAGAGTTTACATTCTCATTAGATTATTGGGATAATCCTACGGCTCATATAAATGGTATGGCTATCGAAGCAGATGGCGGAAGTGGTTGGATAGAGATGCTAAAATATGAAGTTGGAGGAGTAGGCGCAGGGCAAGATTTCGATGCGACTTTAAGAACTGAAACTTTTATTGTGGACACAGAATCTGGAGTTTTAAAACTGAAATGGAGAGCTTATGGCACTGACTCATATTTTATAGATGCATGGATTATCGACAACGTTAAAGTCATTACTCTACCTAAACTATCTTATGTTAACATCCAATCCAATAATTCGACAGATAATCAGTCTGCTGTTGAAGGAGATGAGGTCACACTTAGTTTTACTAGTGAGCAAGATCTTCTTACATTGCCTTATGTACAAATTAACGGATCTGAGACAGTTGTTGTTCCGCAAGGAGGGAATGCATATTCCACTCAGTACATTGTAAATAGTCTTGATGATGATGGGCCTTTGACATTTTCCATTGATTTTACTGCTTTGGATGGTGCAATTGATGGTGCTACTGTTAAAAATACGACTAATGATAGTAGAGTAACAATTGATAGAACTCCACCACCACCATTTGATGTTGCAGATATAGTAACTACTCAAGGAGGGAATGTTTTTTCAGGGAAGTGGAATAGTACAAATACTGGTTTAGATATTGATGTGACAGTACCTGAAGATTCTGCTGTGATTGATTTTAATTATTTTCAGGGCAATTCAGTAGCCTTTGATGGAGTGAATGATCGAGTAGTGGTAAGTGGAAATTCAATTTATAAATTCTCAAACCAATTCACAGTGGAAGCTTGGATAAAGCCAAACAGCACAGGTTCAGATAATTATAGAGGTATAATTAGTTTTGGTAAAGATGGGAGCAGCCAATACGGTTATGGTTTTGCTTATTATGCTACCGGCTGGAGGTTCTTCATAAAAACTCAATCAAATTCAGTGTCTCAATGGACCAGCTTACCATATGCTTCAGCGCCTGCAGGGCAGTGGACACATCTTGCAGCAACCTATGATGGATCAAAACTCAGATTATATAAAAATGGAGCCTTAGCAGAAGAAAAAAATATTTCTGGTTCAATTGTCTGGGCGGATAATCCTGGAGAATTATATATAGGGTCATTTAATAAAGGCGATATAGATTATTACTTTAGTGGCAGTATAGATGAAGTCAGGCTTTGGAACACGTCTCGCTCAAGCTCTCAGATCAAGGGGAATAAAGGTATTTCTCTTGAAGGGGATGAAAACGGTTTGGTAGGTTATTGGAAGGCTGATGAATCGTCAGGGCTTAACCTTAGTGATGAAACAAGTAATCAGATAGATGGAACATTAAATGGCGCATCTTTTTCAACTTTGAATTCTCCAATTAATTTTTCATCTCCAGTTTATGATAATACAGTTATTATTGGATCTAATTACAAACTAAGAGCAAAAATTGGCACAAGTGAATTTGAAACTTTTGATTCTTTTCAAGAGATAACATTATCTGATTATAATGCGAATCAAAAAAATATTTCTGGGGCATCAAATAATTTTTCAAATGTCGCTGGGTATCAACATGGAGAAAATGCAATGATATCTGCAGTGTTATATGACCAGTCAGGTAATCAGTCTCTAGGCGATACAAGCGCTATGGTTTTAGAGATAGATTTAATAGCAAATGAACCTACTTCAGTCAATATTATTTCAAACAATTCCAATTCAATTTATGCAAAAACTGGTGACATTGTTACTTTGACCATGTCTTATGATGAAGATATAATTTCTACTGAAAGTTTAATTGAAAGTAATGGTGCAATAGACTCTAATGTAGGAGGGGAGCAATTTAAAGCAGAATACACTTTGACAGGCTCAGAACCTGAAGGAGTTCTTGATTTTATAATAAATGCTACTGATTACATGGGGAATCCAGGTAGCTATGGTAGCACTACTGATGGCTCTCAGGTAACCTACGATAAAACTCCCCCGCAACTTACAAATGTAAATGCTGCTTCAAATAATGCAGACATTGCTTGGGCAAAAGTTGGCGATTCAATAATAATATCCTTTACATCAAATGAAGAGATCTTAACCCCAACTGTTTCTATTTTAAATCAAACTTCTATTGTTTCAAATCCTCAAGGCAATAATTATAAAGCTATTTATGTCCCTAATGATTCTGATATAGAAGGCGAAGCAAATTTTGAGATTCAATTTTCAGATCTTGCTGGTAACGAAGGAACTCCAATTACTGCTTCAACAAACAACACAAAAGTTATCTTTGATAAAACGCCTCCTGCAGATTTTACCGTTGGTCTGCTAACACCTACGGGTGGTAATCAGGTAGATGGGATGTGGAATTTGACAAATACAGGAATGGATATCATTATCCCTGTTGCAAATGATACTACTTTAAAAAACGGAACTGTTCAGCTTTATGGCAAGGTTGGATCTAATAGCTTCGAAGTTCTTGGCTCTATCTCAACTATTCTTTCAAATGAAATAAATGCAAATAAAATAATTTCTGTTTCAGGTACACTCATTGAAGGCTTAACAGGTTTTTCAGAAGGCCAGAGAATTTATGTTAAAGCTGTGATGAGTGACCGCCCTGGAAATATCACTGAAGGTTCACAAAGTATTACTGAAATCTTAATTGATGAGACTCCTGCAAGTATTACGCCGATATCAATTCTTTCAAGTAATAATAATACTGCTTTAGCTAAGGTAGGAGATACAGTTTCAGTATCATTTACGACTAGTGAAAATCTTATCGATACTGCGGCAACCATATCTGGTCAGAATGCGATAATTACAAGCTTAAGCGGTAATCAGTTCGTAGCAGTGTATGTGATGGATGAAAGTGATTCTGAAGGTTTAATAGAATTTGAAATTTCATTTATTGATGCACAAGGTAATCCACTAAATGGTAATAACTCTACCACTGATGCTTCCCAAGTTGTTTTTGATAAAACAAAGCCAACACTTAGTCCTGTTACAATTATTTCAGATAATCTTTGCTCATCTGGATCGATAGCAAAAGCAGAAAATATTATTACAATAAATTTTACCAGCCTAGAGCCTTTGCTATCTACATTTGCTATTGTTATGAGTGATACAGTTTTAGTTATAAATGAGGGATCTGACAACTATAGAATCGATTATCAGTTAACATCAGAAGACACTGAAGGAGATGTGTCATTTTTAATTCAGGTTACAGATCTTACTGGAAATGTAAGTGATGATATTATAACTACGACAGATGGTTCTAGTGTAAATCTTGATCAAACTTTACCTATACTTGATTATGTACATATAGAGTCAAACAATAGTTATTCATCAATAGCCGTATTAGGTGATATAGTAACACTTACTTTTGAATCAGTTGAACCACTTTCATCTGCGGATGTAGTAATGTCAGGTGCTTCTGTTGCAGTTACAGAAAGTGGAGGAGTGTATTCAGCTACTTATACCATACAAGATTCAGATATGCTTACTGGAGGCTTTTTACCATTTACTATTGATTTCATTGACTGTCCAGGTAATATCGGCTTGACTGATAGCACCACATCGGATGAGAGTTTTGTAAGTATTGACATTGGTCCTCCAGAAATGGTTTCGGTGAAAATGTTTTCATCTAATCAAGACTCTTCATGGGCGAAAGTTGGAGATAGTGTATTTGTTTATTTTGTAGTAAATGAGCCTTTAAAAATAGTTGGTTCACCTGCTGATGCCGTAGCTCCATTTTCATCTTTAAAGATTGGAGAGAATTCTGTTGAAGTCAGTAATGTTCCAAATACAACTACATATAATGGGTTTTATATTATGGATGAATCTGATATTGAGGGTAGCGTGCCTCTAGAGATATTATTTTATGATATTGGTAGTCAAGCTGGAAATAACGGTTCACCCGTTCAAACAACTACGGATGAAAGTAAAGTTATATTTGACAAAACCAAACCGCGTATAACTCAAGCATCATTTTTATCAAATAATACTTATGGTGATTCTTTAGCAAAGGTGAATGATGTAGGTACAATTAGTTTTGTACTTGATGAAAAGCTTAGATCTATTTCAACCATAGTAGATGGAGATAGTATTATAATGAATGGGGCTGATCAAAATTTTTCATATAACTATTCATTCTCTGATTCGAATGATAATGGCAGAATTTTATTAAGCATGCTTGCATTGGATTCTGCTAGTAATCAAGCTGATACTATTATTGATAGAATATATTTTGACAAGACAGCTCCACAGTTGTCTGCAATTTTTGAAGGTTCAATAAACGAAGATAAAGTATATTCAAAACATGGAGATTCTCTACAACTTTCTTGGCAGAAAGTTGAATTAGAATCTGGACTAAAAAGAGCATATATTGGTCTTGGTTCTGATTCTGGATTGGTTGATGTCGTTAATTGGACTATAGCTAGTGGAGATGATGAATCATCATTAACATCTATTAATTTGCAGAACAATTCAAAGTATTATGGATCAATTTATTTAGAGGATAATGTAGGGAACATATCTGATTCACTTTGGGGTAATGGAATAACTATAGATTTAGTACCTCCGGTTGTTGGAGATGTATGGGATGGGTTTTTAGATGAAGATATTGACTATACCGCGGATTCTACGCAGCTGTTTATACGATGGAAAGATTTTACTGATAATCAAGCAATTGATTATTATGAAACGTCAATTGGTACTAATAATGATACAATAAATATTGCAAATTGGCAAAGATCCAACTTTTCAGATAATATGCAAATTCAGGGTTTAGACCTAGACCGAGATGTACGTTATTTTGCATATCTAAGAGCTGTAGACTCTGCTACAAATGTTTCAGCTGTAATTAAGAGTGATGGTGTAGAGTTTGATAATACCGCACCAGACATAAAATCAATTTATCCTTTATTTGATTCGCTACAAGTTTTATCTGTATTGAATAATGATCAGATAAAAATTGGGTTTAACAAACCTATTTTAAAGTTTGGCTTTAGAGTAAGCGCGTCTCAAGATACAAATCTTAACTACTCCTCAACAATCCAAGATTCTGGTATAATTATATCAATACTCGACATTCTTCCTAGTTATGAAACTATTACTGTGAATATAGATACTGCTTTTGCTTTCAATTTATTGAATTACACTGATACTATTATATTTAAAACTAAACTTTGGGGAGACTTGAATGGGGATTATAAGATTTCAGTGGAAGATGTTTTAGCTTTTAATCAAGGTTGGTTACAATCTGAAACAGATTTAGGACCAATAAGTGGCTCGCCACCATATTTGTTCCCTACCCCAGATAATAAGTTTGAGCTTAATGACCTGGTCGCGTTTGGGAAAATGTGGATATGGTATTACCATGAATACCAAGCAGACTCAGTTTTTGCCTTTAATCATAGTCAAAATGATGATGTGAAAATAGATTGGGAACGCGATAAACTAAGCTTATCGATTCCTAATAGTTCATATGGTGCAGAAATTACATTTTTTGATTCGAATTTTGATATCAATGACCTTGTTATTAGTAATGTAAAAAGTAGTACGTTTTCTTTCACTGCAATTGATTCTAATTATAATTCTACTAGTTTTATCATAGCTGATAAAAATAGTTTAGGACCTAAAATCAGTTTTAAGCTAAAAGATAGGTCACTTAAAACAATCTCATCTTTAATGAAATACAAATTTATCGATTCAGTCTCAACTGAAATATCAAATGGTGTGGAAAAAATCAATGTGGAAGTATTGCCGCAAAAATTTTCTCTTATTCAAAATTACCCTAACCCTTTTAATAATGAAACCACCATTAAGTATGAAATTCCTTTAACCAGCGATATTGTAATTAAAATTTATGACATTGTTGGAAGAGAAATTTTTTCTAAGTCATTTTACGATCAGAAACCAGGAGTAAAACATTTTAAGTGGGAAGGTCATGATAAAAAAAGTGAATTAGTTAGTTCAGGAGTTTATTTTTTCCAGATAAGCGATGGGGAGAATGTTAGAAGAATGAAAATGATATTATTAAAATAAAGTTTTTACATTTTTTCTGGAGCACTTATACCAAGTAAAGTCAATCCGGTTGATAGAATTATTTTTGATCCATGTATTAATCCTAATCTAGCATGGGATAGTTTTTTATCTTCAGTAATAACTTTACAATTACCATAAAACTTATGAAAGGAGGATGCAAGGTCTTGGAGGTAGTTTGCAACTATTTGAGGCTCTAATGTTTTTAGTGTGGTTTTCATCATTACTGGAAAGTTGGCCATCAGTTTTAATAGTTTTATTTCACTAACCTCATTTAATAAAGACGAATCAAATTTTTCATAAAATTCAAACCCTTGGTTTTCTCCATGACGAATGACATTGCATATTCTTGCAAAAGCATATTGTAAATAAAAAACAGGATTTTTATCTGATTGGTCTTTGGCCAAGTTTAAATCAAAATCTAAATGAGTATTCATACTTCTCATAATAAAAAAATACCTTACAATGTCTAAGCCCAATTCATCAATTAAATGATCTAATGTAATAAAGTCTGCTTTACGAGTGGACATTTTAACTTTTTCACCATTTTTAATTAGAGTTACAAACTGATAGATCAATATTTTTATATGCTCAGTATTTATGTCTAAAGCATTAAGAGCTGATAGTACATCTGGATATGTATCAGTATGGTCTGCACCAAAAATATCAACAATAAGGTCAAATTTTCTGTCTACTTTATCTCTATGATATGCGGTGTCTGGTAATCTATAAGTTGGTTCCCCAGAGCTTTTTATATAAACCTTATCTTGACTAGCTCCAACTGCTGTAGCTTTATACCAAGTAGCATTTTCTTTTTCATATATTAATTTTTTTTCTTCAAGGTCTGACAACAACTTTTTTATTGCACCAGATTCATAAAAAGATTTTTCATTAGCGAATGTATCAAATTGAATCCCTAATGAATTAAGACTATTTTTTATTTGTTTAAAAATTATTTTCTCAGCATACGATAAAAACTTTTTATCTTCCTTTTCAAGTTCTTTGCCATAATGATTAATAATTGATTTAGCTATTTCAATAATATAATCTCCTTGATATCCATCTTCTGGGAATTCAAATGGTTTATCAAGAAGTTCATAATAGCGAGCTTCTACTGATTTACCTAAAGTGCGCATTTGCTTTCCTGCATCATTATAGTAGTACTCCCTTGTTACATCGTATCCGTGCCATTCCAATATGTTTGAAACAGTATCTCCGATAACCGCATTTCTTCCATGTCCTACTGTCAAAGGCCCAGTTGGATTTGCACTTACAAACTCGACATTTGCAGTTCTTTTTTTTACTGAAAGGTCTTTTCCAAACTCAACACCATTTTTTATGATCAATTTCAGATTATCTTGATAGAATTTTTTATCAATTACAAAATTAATAAACCCTGGAGGAGTTACTGTTATATCATCAATATAATCGATATTACTATTTATAAGATCTTGACATACTTTTTCAGCTATTTCTAGAGGATTTCTTTTAATTTGTTTTGCTAAGATCAGAGCTATGTTAGAAGACAGATCTCCAAATGATTCTTGCTTAGGCGGAGACAAGTTCAAAGCTTCTTTGCTTAAGTTGATATCAAATTGCCCAAGAGAATTTTGAATATTTTCTTTTATATTTTTTGTAATTGTTTTAATAGTCATATTCTTTCTTTGGTGCGTCATCCCACAGTTTCTCTAAGTTATAATATTCTCTTTCTTCTGTTCTAAAAACATGAACTAAAACATCAACATAGTCTAGTAAGACCCAAGATAGTTTTTCATAACCTTCAATATGCCAGGGCTTATGAGGGGTTCCTCTCCTTATGTTATCACATATTGCTTTTATTTGAGGCTCTGTATTTGCAGAGCAAATAATGAAGTAATCAGCAAGGGTAGTTAAGTTATAGACATCTAATACAAGTAACTTTTCTGCTTTTTTTTCGAGCGCACAATCAACAATATTTTGAACTAGCTCTGAAGATTGTTTTTGTGTTGTTGATTTATTGGACAAATTAATTTTTTGCAGAAATATAATTGTTCAATTCTGCGAAAGATGTATAGTCTTTTCCTAAGATTATAGTAACATCAACTCCTAAGCTTTCATCAGGAATTATTTTTATTCTAGTACTATCGCCTAAATACATTCCAAAAGACTCAACTATTTTTTTCAAACTTTTTACGTTCTCATTTCTTTGAATGATTAAAGTGTTTTTATAATTATGATTATCAGCATTATCTGAATTGATAACATCTATTTGTTTTGTTCTTAAATATTCAGTCGTTTTTAAAGCAAGAGCAGATACTCCGCATCCATTTAGTACTTCAACTTTTATGTCCTCAATCGGGTTTTGAATATAGATATCTTTTGCAAGTATAGGCTGGGACGAATTGTAGTTAACTGTCGGCTCTATTTCAATACCGTCATGTAATTGGTTTTGAGAAAATGAATATAAAAATCCTAAAAGAATAACACCTGAGATCGCAATTGCAGAGTTAAGGGCTATTTCTAGCCCATCTGATTTGTTTTTATTTTTTTTAGGCAAAATTTTAGTTTGGCAAAAAGTTACTATTATTAAAGTGGTTATTCATAAATACTCTATTATTTAAACCATTTACAATGCCAAGTTTTGGGAGTTTTTGAAAATTTAAATGTATATATGAATTTTTAGATGGTTTATATGTAATTCCAGCATCATAAGCTAACTGCGGGCTAAAATTATTATTAATCTTATCTATACCTGTGGGTGCATACAGTAAAATATTTGCATTTATTTTTAGACTGTTACTTGCCCAATAAGTGATATTGTTTGAATAGCTTGCGATAGAAGTAGGTTTTGATCCAGAAGACATCATGGACATAGAGAATCCTTGATTAAAACTAAATCTGTCAGGACTGAAAAGGGGCATATCACTATAATTCAATTGTCCGTGAATGTTATTCGGCACAGTTCTATCTATATGATCAGAAATGAATTGTGCTGAAACAATATTTATTGTAAAAAGTAAAATTAGTTTAATTGATAAAATTCTTGTCATATACTATTTTAATTTAACACAAGTATATTTGTTCCAAAAATAACTTCCTATTATTTTATGATATATTTTTATTAGACCTGGTTTCAATGTATCCGCCTCCAATACATGTGTCACCAGCATAAAAAACAATTGATTGCCCAGGAGCAATCGCAAATTTTGGATTTTCAAATTCAATAAAAGTATTTTTTGAATCATGCTCTAATTTGCATGGGGTATCATTTGACCTATATCTTATTTTAGCTGTAATACTCAAATCTTCATTCGGGGCATCGCCAGAGATCCAATTCACATTGGATGCTTTTACATGCGTATGAAATAAAGATGGGTGATCTTGACCTTGAACAACAACTAATCTATTTTCATCAATGATTTTATCAGAGACATACCAGGGCGCTTCTTTTTTGCCATGACCGCCACCAATTCCAAGACCTTGCCTCTGTCCATATGTATAATACATTAATCCATCATGTTCTCCAATGACCTCGCCATCTTCTTTAATGATTTCTCCTGGGTATACATCAAAAAATTTTCTCAGAAAATTTTTATAATTCCTTTCTCCTATAAAGCATATGCCTGTACTATCTTTTTTATCATAGTTAAGAAGGTCTAAGTCTTTGGCTTTTTTCCTAACAATATCTTTGCTCAACTCTCCGATTGGGAATATGCTCTTTGAAATTTGAAATTGATCTAATCTGTGTAGAAAATAGCTTTGGTCTTTATTTATATCTTTTCCTTTTTTTAGCTGATAGAGTTGATCTTTTTCCTCTATTATTGAATAATGACCAGTAGCAATTTTATCTGCTCCTAATTCAAATGCAAAATCGAGGAAAGCTTTGAATTTGATTTCTTTATTACAGAGTATGTCAGGGTTCGGAGTTCGCCCAGCTTTGCATTCTTCTAAAAATATTTTAAATACTTTTTCCCAATAATCTTTAGTTAGATCGATAGATCTTAAAGGGATGTTTAATGTATCACAGGCCTGTAAAGCATCTTTATAATCTTGAGCAGCAGTACAAAATTCTGTATCATCCTCATCCCAATTTTTCATGAATACTGCTTCAACATTATGGCCCTGATCTTTAAGCACTGATGCAGCAACTGCGCTATCGACTCCGCCACTCATTCCAATGATAACAGTTTCTTTCAAACTATTTCTTTTAGAGTTTTTATTAAATAGTCAACTTCCTCAATGGTATTATTTTTACCAAAACTTATTCTTAAAGTTGAAAGATTAACATCATCACTCAATCCAATAGCTTTGAGCACGCTAGAAGGTTTAATATTTCCAGAGCTACATGCAGGTCCATTTGAAACCGCAATATCTGCCCTATCTAGTTTAGCCATTAAAATATTAGAATTTTTTCCTGGGAAAGAAATACTAATTAAGCCAGGTAAATTATCTGTCTTGTGATGAATAGCATGTGGCAAATGGTGTTCTACTTTTTCTAAAAAATAACGTTCTAATTTTTTTAAGTTTTTAATCCATCTATCTTGATTTTTTGTTACCAATTCAGCAGCTAAACCCATTCCTATAATTCCAGATATATTTTCTGTCCCTCCTCTTACACCACTTTCTTGATTCCCCCCAATAATTAATGAACCTAAGTCATCTTTGTTCTTAACATACAATGCTCCTATGCCTTTCGGTCCGTAAAATTTATGAGCTGATAAGCTTAAATAATCGACATCTAATTCTTTAACGTCTACTTTAATTTTCCCCAATGCTTGGACTGCATCAGTATGAAGAGGAATTTCATATTTTTTTAAAATTTGTTTAATTTTTTTGATCGGTTGGATTGCTCCAATTTCATTGTTTGCCATCATAACACTAACCAAGGTAGTCTCATCCTTGATCAAATCAATCAGCTCTTCTATTTTGACTACTCCCTGATCATTAACTGAAATTGTGGATACTTCGATTCCATATGTTTCAATTTCTTTTAATACTTTGCTAACCGCTGGGTGCTCAATCTCTGAGATGATGACATGTTTTTTTTCTTGTTTTATAATTTGCCACAACACATGATTATTTGCTTCTGTACCTCCACTAGAAAAATATATTTGTTCGCTGCTTGCGCCGATGGCATTAGCAACTTGAGTCCTAGCTTTTTCAACAAGTAATCTAGATTTTCTACCGGTTTTATAGATGCTTGAGGGGTTTGCAAAAAAATCACGGTTTACCTCATGCATTTTCTTTAACACATCAGGATGAATCGGGGTGGTCGCACTGTGATCAAAGTAGATCATGTAATTTCTAGTAAAATACTTTTAATTATTGCCGATTGAAGCGTATTTAACAGTATTTTTTAAGTTTGAATAAAATGGAGTCTTACGCTCTTCTAAACGATTGATAATCAGCTCCTGGTCATAATCAAACCTTATGACTTCCCAATTCACATCTTCACCAATGTCTAAAAAAGCAACAGACCCTCTTGTATCTTTATCAAAGGGTAGTCCTGTTGCTCCTTGGCAATAAATTGTCAAATTACCATTTTTTTCATTGCGAGGTACGTGTACATGTCCATGCACAAAAATGAATTTTTCAATGTTCTTAGTAGAAGCATCAACATGCTTTTTCCAATTAAGAGCTTCTTCAATTGAAGGTGGGTGGTCATCTCTTTGGTACCATGCATGAGTAAATTCTATTAAAGTTGAGTTTACTATTTCTCTGTGTGAAATAACCATTTTTCTAATGAAATCAACTCCCTCATTACCAATTTTCTCCGCCGTCCACTTCTCGTTTTCTACTATGGCTTTACAAATCGGGTCATAGGGGTCCATCCCTTCAAGTGTAGGCAATTCTTCTTCCCATAATTTTTCAATTATATATCGGTCATGATTACCTCTAACAAAGATACAATTATTAATCTCTTTGAGCTTCTTTAATGTTTTTTCTGGTTCAGGGCCCAAAGAAAAACAATCTCCCAAACAAATAATTTGATCAACGTTTTTTCTTGAATCAATAATATTAAGTGCATTATTGAGAGCAGAGATATTTGAATGAATATCAGTAATTATTGCAAATGTTTTAGATGTCATCGTAGAAAAAGTTATTTTAGAAGTACACTGCGTTACAAGTTATATTTAAAAATAGATTTTTAAATGATTACATCACTTACGCGGTAATCTTGTTTGATATATTACAAATAATTAACCAAAATAATTAAAATGAAACTAATACATGAATCTTTAATACTTGGCTCAGTTGCATTAGACACAATAGAAACTAAATATGGTAAAGCTGAAAATCTTCTAGGTGGCTCTGCTACGTATGCTACTATTGCAGCAGGTTTGTATGGTGATGCAATTCCTGTTGGGATTGTTGGGGATGATTTTCCTAAAGATGGATTAGATATCTTTGAAAAGTTCTCAAAAAATTTGAAAGACCTTGATCAGCAACCTGGAGGCACATTTAAATGGGGGGGGAAATATCATGAGAATGGTGATGATAGGGATACTTTATTTACTGATCTAGGTGTATTTGAAAATTTTAATCCATCAATACATACTAGCAATAAAAATGCATCATGGCTTTTTCTGGCAAACATTCATCCTAGTTTACAATTAAGCGTTCTTGAACAATGTACCAACGCACCATTAGTTGTAACAGATACAATGAATCTTTGGATTGATTCAACCCCAGAAGAACTTAAAAAAATTATTTCTAAAACTAACATTTTGCTAATTAATGAAAGTGAGCTTCATTTGCTTACAAAAGAACAAAATGTAGATAAATCTATAAAAGAAGTCTTGTCCATGGGGCCAGAAAAAGTAATAGTTAAATTTGGTAGTAAAGGTGCTAAATGTTTTTCAGAAAATGAAAATATTGCAGTGGGCGTGTATCCTGTTAAAAAAGTAATTGACCCTACTGGAGCTGGCGACGTGTTTGGAGGCGGTTTTATATCTGGCTTGGTAGATGGTCTGTCTATAAAAGAAGCCATGCTTAGAGGATCTGCACTCGCGTCTTTCTGTATTGAAGATTTTGGAGTAAAAAAATTATTGAATGTAAGCGTTGATGAGGTTGATAATAGAATTCAACTTATTAACTAATAGTAACTTATAATTTGAATTACTTTTTCCATTTTTATAATAACATTAAGTTTCATGATAGACTTTAATAATTAAGAGGCTAATTACCGATGATGAATCAATTTCAAAAAAATGTAAAATCTTTTTTCATTACCTTATTAGGGTTTTCGATTTTCGCTTGTTCTAGTCAAGAGTATACAACAGCGAAGCTAGCAATCCAGCAATCTGATTGGTCAAAAGTTGAAGAATGGTTGCCAAAAGCCATGGAAGTTGAACCTGACAATCCGGAGATACCAATTGTTTATGCAATCGAGGTTCATGCTAGAAATGAAAATTGGAAGAGCATGTATGACATGCTCCAAAAAGCACTTACAATAGATGCAAATAAAAAAGTTGAAATAAGAGCTGTATTTCTTCCAGTATCAGAGCAAGTAAATAATTACACTCAATATTATTGGGCAGAACAGTTTAATAAAGGTGTTGAAAAGTTTAAAGAAATACAGTCCGATCCTGACAATAAAAAGAAATATTTAAATGATGCTATTGAATTTTTTATCAATGCATCAATTATTAATCCTGATGATCCACAAACTTATACAACTCTTTCTAAGTGTTACCTGGATTTAGATGATAAAGATAATGCAATGAAATATATTAAAACTGCTGTGGAAAAAGATCCTGAAGGTTTTAATTCTAATTTTTCTGCGGGGCAAATACTTTTGAGATGCGGTATGAGTAGTGAAGTAGTTATGCCATATTATGAAAAGGCTGTACAAATTGAACCATCAAATAGTAATGCTCTAAGGGAATTAGCGTCTATGTATTACGACTTAGGGCAAAAGGGTAAATCTATCAGTGTATTTAATGATGCAATTGAAAATGAAAATGATAAAATAATAAAAGCTGATTTATTCTTTAATCTTGGCGTAATTCATAATCAAATGCAGAATTATGAAGAGGCTGAGAAAGCTTTTGATGAGGCTTATTATCTAAATGAAGATGATTATGAAGCTGCTCTAGGAATGGCCAGTGCTTATGAGGGTTTGGGAGATAAATATTTTAATGGATCTGATGGTTTTACCAAAGATTTTGATTTAGCAGCGCGTTGGTATAGAAAAGCAGAGAAAAAGATCAAAGATGTTAAAAGTATGGACCTAGATAATGAAGCAGAATATCAACGTCAATTAGAATTAATTAGGTATAAGCGAGATATTGCAGAACAAAACTAGTTTTTGATTGGTTAACCCAATTTTTGTCTTTTGTTGAAATATTCACTAAGTCCCTTATCTAGATTGTCATCTGTGAAAAGTGAAACATAGTCTATGTTATTATGCCTGCATTGACTTTTATAATATTTTTGTAAGTCCAATATCAAATTTTTATAATCCGTTTTTATGTGCCAAGGATCTGTTGTTATTTCAGCGCCAGATTCCATGTCAATAAATTTTGTCCTACTATCGAAATCAAACTCTAATTCATTTCTATCGAGTATATGAAACAGAATTACCTCTTGGTTTTTATGACGAAAATGTTTCAATCCATTTAATATACTTTTGGGGTCATCTAATAGATCTGAAATAATTATAACTAAACCGCGTTTATTTATTCTTTCTGCCATTTCATGCAAGACTGTTTCTATTTTAGTATCATTACCTGGCTGTTTAACATCCAATGTGTTTAGTAATGTATTTAGATGACTGGGTGTAGATTTTGGTGGGATAAAAGATCGAATTTTTTCATCAAATAAAACAACTCCGGCTGCATCTTGTTGACTAATCATTAGGTATGAAAGCGCAGCAAGTAGGTAGCTTCCGTAATCTAATTTTGTAACCTTGCCGCTAGCATATGTCATCGACTTGCTAGTATCAAGTATTAGATGAGCCCGCAGATTTGTTTCCTCTTCGAAACGTTTTACATAAAGTCTATTAGTTTTCCCATAAAGCTTCCAATCTATATGTTTTACCTCATCTCCAGGTTCATAGCTTCTATGCTCAGCAAATTCAACACTGAATCCATGATAAGGACTTCGATGTTGACCGATTATATATCCCTCCACAACTAATTTTGCCTTCATTGAGATTGAATCAAGCATTGCAACCATCTCAGGTTGCAAATATTTTTTCTTTTCACTTATTTGTGAAATATTAAGCCTCTATACTTTTAATAAGGTGCTCAACAATATCATCAACTTTTATACCTTCTGCTTCTGCATTAAAATTAGGAAGTACTCTATGTCTCAAAATATCTGGTGCAAGTAATTGCACATCTTCAATACTAGGCGTTGGTCTTCCATCTAAAAGAGCTTTCGCTTTGGCACCTAATGCTAGAAATTGAGATGCTCTAGGACCTGCTCCCCATTCTACCCATTGTTTAACAAAACTATCACTAGTTTCTTCATTAGGTCTAGTTGAGGATGCTAGCTTCACCGCATAGGTAACTACATTCTCAGATATTGGTACTCTAAGAGTAAGTTCTTGAAAATTTATAATGGATTCTTTTGTAAAGACTTTATTAACAATTTCTTGTTTACCAATCGTTGTTTTATTCACAATCGAAACCTCTTCCTCTATGGAAGGGTAACCGACATTTAAATGAAACATGAAACGGTCCAATTGTGCTTCAGGTAAAGGATAGGTTCCTTCTTGCTCAATAGGATTCTGAGTGGCTAAAACAAAAAATGGCTTATCTAGATCATGAGTATGCCCTCCAGCTGTTACTTTATTTTCTTGCATTGCCTCCAATAGAGCTGCTTGAGTTTTTGGAGGGGTTCTATTTATTTCATCAGCAAGAATTATGTTGCCAAATATTGGACCTTTAAAAAATCGAAAATTTCTTTGCTCAGTTTCAGGGTCGATATCTATAAGCTCGGTGCCAGTTATATCACTTGGCATCAAATCTGGAGTAAACTGTATTCTTTTAAATGAAAGGTCACAAATTTCTGCCATTGATTTGATTAATAATGTTTTTGCTAAACCTGGAACCCCAACTAACAAGGTATGACCTCTTGTAAGAAGAGCAATTAACATTTGATCTAAAATATCTTTTTGACCAATTACAGTTTTACTGATTTCTTTAATAAAATTAATTTTTGATTCTACAAGGTGCTCAAGTAATTCTGTATCATTTATGTTTTTTGACATTATAGCTTTATTTTTTTTGTTAATAATTATTTGCGGGCAGAAACTTAACTTGATAAGTTAATTTCAGGAAGTGAAAAACATGTATATTTTTATTATTTAAAAATTTATAACTAAAATGAAAAAATCATTAATCGGAAAAAATTTAGATGAATTTTCAGACCTATGTTCAGAATTAGGTGTAGAAGACTTTAGATCTAAACAATTATTTAATTGGATGTATCGAAATGAGGTAAGTGATTTAACTGAATTAAAAAATTTACCAAAGTCTTTAATTGGTGATCTAAAGAGAGGTCATTGCATTCATCCCCTGGAATTGATTAACTCAACAAATTCAAGTAGTGAAAAAACAAATAAATTTTTATTTAAAACCCAGAGTGGAGCATTGATCGAGTCAGTATTAATGAACGAGAAAAATAGGGTTACCTTGTGCATCTCTACCCAGGTTGGGTGTGCTTTGGATTGTAAATTTTGTGCAACTGCAAAAATGGGGTTCAAGGAAAATCTAAGTGTAGGTGAAATATTAGACCAATACTTATTAGCTCGTCAAAAAATAAATAAGCCGATTACTAATATTGTTTTTATGGGTATGGGGGAGCCATTTTTAAATTATAAAAATGTTATTAAAGCTGCTAAGCTATTGAATGACCCTAATGGTATTAACATGGGCTCCAAAAGAATAACTATTTCTACAGCGGGCGTTATAAGTAAAATTGAAGAATTCACAAAAAGTAAAGAAAAATTCAAATTAGCAATTAGCCTTAATGGAACAACCAATGAGCAAAGGACTTCGATAATGCCCATTAATATAAAAAACTCCCTTGATGAATTATTAAATGTGGCAAGAAAGTATACTGAAACCGTAAATAGGTGGTTAACATTTGAATATGTGTTGTTAAAAGAGATTAATGACTCGGTTGAAGATGCAAAAAGATTGCTGAGTATGCTTGCAGGAATGAAAAAATGTAAACTTAATATTATACCTTATAATGAAACTGATGGGGAATTTCGGAGGCCTGATAAGGATCAGATAGAAAACTTTGTAATAGCATTGCGTCCGGCAAAATTCCCTATAACTGTACGGTGGAGTAAAGGCACGGATATTGATGCTGGATGCGGGCAATTAGCAACAAGAAATCAAGTATAGTCATAATTAAATACTGTGCTAATTAATGAAATAAATACCGTATTGAAATTTAATGGAAGCCTTGGTATTGTACTAGGTTCTGGATTAGATCATATAGTTGATCTTTTAAATGATAAAATCATAATACCATATAGTAAAATTGATTCTTTTCCTTCATCTACAGTAGATGGGCACAAGGGTGAGTTAATATCAGGATATTTTTTAGAGAAACAAATTTTGATAGCTAGAGGTAGGTTGCACCTTTATGAAGGAATTAAAAAAGAAGAAGTAATTATGCCTATTGAGCTATTTCACGACCTAGGAGTTAAAAATATCATTATCACAAATTCTTCTGGTAGCTTACGTTTGGATAATAAACCGGGTTCACTAATGTTAATTGATGGTCATTATGATTGTACTTTTTTAGATAGCTCAAAGCTACCTGATTTAAAAAAGGGAGATAAATATTATAATGAAAATTTGGTTAAGCTTGCATTTATTGTAGCAAAGAAAAATAACGTAGAACTTTTAAAGGGGAAATATTGTTGGATGCATGGCCCCGCATATGAAACACCAGCGGAAATTCAATTTCTTCAAAAATTAGGTGGAGATGCTGTTGGAATGAGTACATTGCCTGAGGTTGAGGCCGCAAAAAGAAATAAAATGAGCACTTTAGTTTTATCTGTTTTAACAAATTATGCTGCAGGCTTAGATAACAAAACTCTCAAGCACGAGGATGTCTTGTTAAATGCAAAAAAAGCTCAGAAAAATTTTATTAAATTAGTAAAGAATATTATTTTAGACATAGGTACAGAATGAGCGTAAAAATAAAAAAAGAAATACAAAAAATAGAAAATGATATAATTGGCTATAGAAGAAACTTCCACCAATATCCTGAATTAAGTTTTAAAGAATTTAAAACTGCTGATACCATATGTAATCATTTGGATACATTTGGAATATCTTATGAAAAAGAAGTTGGCAAAACCGGAGTTGTTGCTGAGCTAAAGTTTGGACCAGGTCCTACGATTGCTTTAAGAGCAGACATGGATGCTTTACCTATTCATGAAGATAGTAAATTATCTTTTAGATCACTAAATGATGGTGTGATGCATGCATGTGGGCACGATGGACACATGGCTATCTTATTAGGTGTTGCACAAGCATTATCTAAGAATACTAAATTAAAAAAAGGAACGGTAAGATTTATTTTTCAGCCGGCTGAAGAAGGTTTAGGCGGAGCAAGGTATATGATAAAAGATGGATGTTTAAAAGGTGTAGATGAAATCTATGGATTACATCTTTGGAATTATCAACGCTATGGTGAAGTTGGAGTTAAAACTGGCCCTGTAATGGCATCGGCTGATTTGTTTGATATTGAGGTGATGGGAAAAGGGGGTCATGGTGCAACTCCGCAAGGGACTGTTGACCCGATTGTTGTGGCAAGTAATTTAATTACACAGTTACAAACAATAGTTAGTAGAAATACAAATCCTTTAGAAAGTACGGTCATATCAATTGGTAAAATTAATGGAGGGCATAACTTCAATGTTATCTCAGACCATGTGAATATGTCAGGTACCACTAGATCCTATACAGAATCAAATCAAAAAATGATAAAAAAGAGAATGAAAGAAATAATTGATGGTGTTTCAAAATCTTTCGGAGCAAAAATTACATTAAAATACAAAGATGGATATCCCCCTACTGTAAATGATGAATTTTCAACTAAAAAAGTATTAGATGCAGCAACCTCAATAGTAGGAGAAGGGGCAAAAAGTCCTTATTTATCCATGGGAGGGGAGGATTTTTCTTATTATTTGCAGAAAAGGCCAGGTTGTTTTTTCTTCATAGGATCTGCTCCAAACGAGAAAGAATTATTATCAACTCCTCATCATTGCTCTCACTTTAATATCGATGAAAGGTCATTACTTGTAGGGTCATCAGTTTTCCTAAAATTAGTTGAAAATTCATTTAGTTTGGGATGATTTATTTACTCGTTTTCATGTCGCCTCTTTTAATCAATGCGCAAATATTGATTACGGAATTATCGGATGGGATCAATGATCAAGGTATATCAATAAAATATATTGATGGAGCTAAAGAACCTTTCAAAGGTTTTGCTTTTAACTATTATCCAAATGGCAACAAAGAATTGAAAGGCAGTTATATTCGAGGTTTAAAAGATGGCAAGTGGATTTGGTGGTATCCTAATGGTGAGAAATATAAAGTCGGTTATTATGTAAAGTCTATGGAGGATAGTATATGGGAATGGTGGTTTTCAAATGGACAATTGATGAAACGAGGAAAATACAAAAATGGTAAAAAAGAGGGAAGATGGAGTGAGTGGTATGAGAATGGGAAATTAGCCAGCTCTTTTGGATATATGGATGATAAGCCTAATGGGAAGTGTCTTAAAAAATACAAAAATGGTAATAAGCAGATTGAGATAATGTATAATTATGGTATTAAGAGCGGCATTGAGAAAGAATGGAATGATGATGGCCTTCCTAAATATGAATATAATTGGAAAGATGGACTGAAAGATGGAGTTCAGATATTATGGGGTAGTACTGGATTAATTTTAAAAAAGCAAAGATACTCAAAGGGAATGCTTCATGGAGAATTTATAGATTATTATATAGATGGCCAAAAATCTGTAATTGGTAATTATAGATTTGGTGAAAAACATGGCCAATGGACTTATAATTATAAAGATGGTGTAATTGCATTAAGTGGCAATTACAGGAATGGAGTCCCAAATGGTTCATGGTTTTGGATAAGAGCCAACAAGTCAGAGATGGTAAATATAGACTCGCCAGATACAGAGTGGGTAACAAAAAGAATTAAAGAGTGGGAAAGTATATATAATTAATAACCAATAGCTGATGTTTCATCCCTGCAATCTGTGCCACCATATAACCCATCATCCTCTATAATAATTCCATTCGCGACACCCATATAGCCATAGGTTTTTATTGTGTGACCACGCGATTGTAAATTTTTAATGATATCCTTTGAGATTCCATTTGGCTCAATGTACACTGTGTTTTCTGGTAGCCATTGATGGTGAATTCTAGGTGCACAAACTGCTTGTTTGATGTTCATATCATGAATAAATACATTTAATATACATTGTAAAACAGTAGTAATTATTTTAGACCCGCCGGGAGAGCCAATTGTCATAATAGGGGCGCCATCATACATGATAATAGTTGGAGTCATGGAACTTAGTGGTCTTTTGTTTGGTTCAATAGAATTTGCTTTGCTACCTACTAGACCCCAAAAGTTTGGAGTTCCAGGTTTGATAGAAAAATCATCCATTTCGTTATTTAGAAAAAATCCAGCTCCTGCTACGATATGTTTATTACCAAAATTTTGATTTAACGTACTTGTCACTGACACTGCGTTACCATCGTTATCTACGACAGAATAATGAGTCGTTTCATCGCTTTCATTATCATTATAAATCCCTGAAAATACTTCTTTACTAGGAGTATGTGACTCCATAGATAAGTTTGAAATCCTCTTTTCCGCATATTTTTTTGACAAGAATAAATCTCTAGGATTATTCCAAAAATCAGGATCCCCGAGATGCTCTGCCCTGTCGGCATAGGCGCGTTTTGCAATTTCAGTTAATAGATGTATATAGTCAGTTGAATTCCAACCTAGAGTATCTATTGGAAAATTCTCTATAGCATTTAGCATATGAATCAATAAAAGTCCCCCTGAACTAGGAGGCCCCATTGAAATCACTTCCAAACCTTTAAATGTCCCAATTACTGGTTCACGATAAACGGATTGATATGCCTTTAAATCATTATGAGAAATAAGCCCATTGCCTCGTTCCATTTCTTTTATAATTAGCTTAGCGGTTGTACCATTGTAAAATCCGCTTATACCAAATTTTGATATTCGCTTAAGTGTCTTAGCTAAGTCTTTTTGAACGAAGACATCTCCTTGTTTCCAAGGACTTTCATCATGTTTGATAAATATTTTTGCTGCGGCATCGTTCTTAGTAAATGCCGTTTTATAGTAGTTGTAAAGGTCTGCACGCCTTTTAGATAAAACATATCCTTTATCTGCTAATTTAATCGCTGGGGCTAATAATTGTTGCAAACGAATGTTTCCAGATCCATGATCTTTCCAGGCGGTTAACAAGCCATGTACTGTTCCTGGAACACCGCTAGAAGCTCTTGATGTTAAGGACATTTGAGGAATTACCGAGCCTGCCTCATCTAAGAACATATTTTTAGTTGATCTAGTTGGTGCTTTTTCTCTATGATCTTGAGAAAATATTTCGCCTTTTGATGTAGCGCCAATCATAAAGCCACCACCGCCAAGGTTACCGTTTTCAGGGCAAGTTACTGCTAGAGCAAACCCAACAGCTACAGCAGCATCTATGGCATTCCCCCCCTTCTGAAGTATTTTAATACCAGCAGACGATGCCTCATGATGTAAAGAAACGACCATTCCATTTTCAGAATATACTGGATCAGGGTAAGCGGCATAGTTTAGAGACAAACTAAAAAAGGCCAGAAAAAAATATCTATACATTAATTTATGTATTGAATTACAAGAGACTATCTTGAATGATTTTTAATATATTTTCTACAGAATATCGATCTTGTTTTTGAGTATCTCTATATCTTATAGTTACTGTGCCATCATCCATTGTTTGGTGGTCTACTGTTATACCAAATGGAGTGCCGGCCTCATCTTGTCTGTAATATCTTTTCCCAATTGAACCCTGTTGATCATATAACACATTAAAATGAGGTTTTAAAACTTCAATAATTGACTTGGCTTTCTCCGGTAAACCATCTTTCTTTACTAAAGGACAAATAACCGCTTTTGTGGGAGCAATTTTAGGGTCAAATTTCATTACAGTACGGTTATTTTCCGTGTCCTCCCAATATGAATCAGATAATACAGCTAATAGCATTCTATTCAAACCAGCAGAAGTTTCAATAATGTATGGTAAATACCTTTCATTATTTTCTTGATCAAAATATTTTAGGTTTTTACCTGAAAATTCTTCGTGATTTTTTAAGTCAAAGTCTGTTCTATTATGAATTCCCTCAATCTCAGACCAACCAAAAGGGAAATTATACTCAATATCCCATGCTTCTTTTGCGTAGTGAGCGAGTTCATTATCACCATGCTGATGGAATCTTAATTTTTCAGGCGAAATTCCAAGAACATCATTATAAAAATCTATTCGTTTTTGCTTCCATTCGATTAAGGCATTATCATCTTTACCAGGTTGAGTAAAATATTGCATTTCCATTTGTTCAAATTCTCTGGTCCTAAAAATAAAATTTCTTGCGATGATTTCATTACGAAATGCTTTGCCAATTTGAGCTATTCCAAAAGGAATTTTCATGCGGGTTGAGCCTTGCACTAGTTGATAATTAACATAGATACCTTGAGCTGTTTCAGGCCTTAAATATGCTGTGGAGCCAGACTCTTCTAGCGGTCCTACTTGAGTTTTAAACATTAAATTGAATTGTCTAGGTGATGTCATTTTTCCAGTAGTGCCACATTTCGGACATTTCATATCCTCCCAATCTGTATTATCAATGTCATCTGCTAGTTCATCTGCTCTGTATCTAGCACCGCAATGTTTACAATCAACTAAAGGATCATGAAATTCCCCTACATGCCCAGATGCTTCCCAAATTTTTGGATGCATAAGAATGCCGCTGTCTAAGCCAACGATATTCTCATGATTCCTTGTCATCTCCTTCCACCAAGCATTAGCAATATTATTTTTTAATTCTACACCAAGTGGGCCATAGTCATAAACTGCTCCAAAACCTCCATATATATCTGAGCTTTGGTAAACAAACCCTCTTTGTTTGCAAAGTGATACTATTTTTTCTATCGTTTTGTTCATTTCTTTTTTCGTCTTTTTTTACGAGGTCTTTTTGGCGCTACTCTCTTTAAATTTATCAATTCTGTTGCTTCTTCTAAAGTTATTGAACTAGGGTCATTATCTGACTTAAGTGCCGCATTTACTTTTCCATCTGAGATATATGGTCCATATCTACCTTCTTTTAACACCAATTCTTCGCCAGTATCAGGGTGTTTGCCAAGTGTTTTAAGTTCGCTTGAGCCTCTTTTTGATTTGCTTAAAATTTCTACTGCCTCATCTAAAGTAACGGTTAATGGAGTAGCAGGGCCTATAAGTCTTGCATTGGATTTATCCATTTTTAAATAAGGGCCATACCTTCCGTAATCAGCAGTTATTGACACACCTGTTTCTGGGTGCTCACCAACTGTTCTTGGTAATGAAAGTAATTTTACTGCCAGATCTAGATCTACAGATTCAATATCAGTCCCTTTTGGAATTGCTTTTCTCTTTGTCGATTCGCCCAGTTGCACATAATGGCCGTAAGGTCCTTTCTTTAACAAAATATCTTCTTTTGTTTTTGGGTCTTTTCCCAGCGTAGCATCTTTTCTTTGATCTTTGAAAAGTGAATCAATAATATCGTCTGTAAGATCTCCTATATATATATCTTGTGGAATTGATCTGGTATCTTCTTCTTTACGAAGATAAGGACCAAATTTCCCTATTCTAGCCTCTACGGTATCATCGTAACCGATAGGTAACGGTATTGTACATGCTTTTCCTATATCTACTTTTTCTTCTAGCATTTTCTCCAAGCCTAAATGAGCGTCATTCCCAAAATAAAAATCATTCATAAAAGGTACTGGCTCTAATTCACCTCTAGATATTGCATCCAGTTCATTTTCCATCTTAGCTGTAAAATCTCTATCAACTAGAGTTGAAAAGTGGTTTTCAAGTAATTGGGTAATTGCTAAGCCTAAGTAAGTAGGTGAGAGGTTACTTTTTGTTTTTTCCACATACCCTCTTCTTACGATAGTATCTAAAATAGAAGCAAAAGTAGAAGGTCTGCCAATGCCATTATTTTCCATTTCTTTTACTAAAGATGCTTCAGTAAATCTAGCTGGAGGTTTTGTTTGATGACTTTGAGAGCTAATCTGGTTACACATTAAAATTTCATTTTCAGACATCTCTGGTAATATTTTTTCTTTATTAGCAAGCTCTGCTTCTGGGTTGTCTTTACCTTCAACGTATATTTTCATGTAGCCAGGAAAAACAATAGTTTGTCCACTAGCTCTAAAATCTGTATCGGCATTTGAAATTATGACTGAGGTTTGTTTTAGTTTAGCTGGGAGCATTTGACTAGCAATTGTTCTTTTCCATATAAGATCGTAGAGGTTCCCTGCATCTTTTCCAAGTTTTTTAGATACAGTATCAATACTCTTAAATATTTTATGGGCTGGACGAATTGCTTCATGGGCTTCCTGAGCGTTTTTAACATTCGTCTCATAATTATTTGGACTTTTTGGCAAGAAATCATCCCCGAACAAGTCGGAAACAATATGTCTTGATCCTTTTACAGCTTCATCTGACAAATGGGTAGAGTCAGTCCTCATATATGTTATGAATCCATTTTCATATAGCTGCTGAGCAACTCTCATGGTATTTTTTGCAGAAAAACGTAGTTTTCTGGCAGCTTCTTGTTGGAGTGTACTTGTAGTAAAAGGAGGCTTAGGGTTTGAAGTCCTTGGTTTCTCATCAATCTTTTTTACCACCCAATTTCCACTATCTAATTTTGACAAAAGATCTTTTGCTTCTTTTTCATTTAGGATGATTACATCTTTATTTTTTAATGATCCTGTATTTGAGTCAAAGTCGTTGCTAGATACGATCTTTTTGTCGCTTATTTTGTTTAAGCTAGCTTCGAAGGCTGAATCTGAATTTTCTTTTTTCAATTCAACCTTTAAGCTAAAGTATTCTGTTTTTTTGTATTTTTGTCTTTTTCTGTCTCTTTCTATTATCATTTTTACGCAGGCTGATTGTACTCTGCCGGCAGAAAGAGTAGTATTAACAAAATTCATATTTTTTTGTAAAGTAGCCCATAGAACCGGAGATACTTTGTACCCAACTAATCTGTCAATGATTCTTCTAGTTTTTTGTGCATTGATCATATTACTGTCAAGATCTCTACTATTATTCATCCCCTCAGTTACGCCTGCTTTTGTGATCTCAGTAAATTCCACACGTTGTAATTTTTCATCTGGGACTTCACTAGCAAGATGAGCTGCAATTGCCTCACCCTCACGGTCAGGATCACTAGCAATAAAAACTTTTTTAGCTGATTTACTTTTTTTTCTTAGCTCTTTTATAAAGTCTTTTCTATTTGGTAATACATCTAGTGTCATTTCAAAATTATTTTCAATATCTATGCCTAATTTGCTTGATGGGAGGTCTTTTACATGACCGACGCAAGCTACTACCTCAAACTCACCATCGAGATATTGTTCAATAGTTCTGGCTTTTGATGGTGACTCTACAATTATTAGTGATTTTTGATTCATTATATTATGTTTGTAATTCTAGTTGCTGTTTGGTTTCGAATTTTGAAGATGTAAAATGTAAAGGAAAATATTAAAATGTCAAACTTTTGAAATAAGAAATTATTTTCTCAAGGTCTACTTTTTCTTGTTCTCCATTTTTTAGGTCCTTTAATTGTATTGTCCTAGAATTAAATTCGTCGTCCCCGATGATCATTACATAGTCAGCATTAGATTTATTAGCATCACGCATTTGCGACCTCATACTTCTTCGAAGCGTTTCACAAATCACTTTATATCCAATGTTTCTCAATTGTTTAGCACTGTTTTGTAAAATACCCATAGCTTCATCATTAGTACAAATAGCGTATATAGTAGGGATTTTTGGGCTAATCTTTTTTCTAATTTTAGCTGCAATTATTACTCTTTCCATCCCTGCAGCAAACCCCACTGCAGGTGCATCTTTTCCACCCAATGATCCTACAAGACCGTTATACCTGCCACCACCAAGCAAAGCATCTTGCGCGCCCAAATTTTCTGAACATATTTCAAAAGTCGTTTGGGTGTAATAATCTAAACCTCTTACAAGAAGCGGGTCAATCTTGAACGGGATTTCTAAATCATTTAAAAATTTTTGGACTGAAAAGAAGTAGTTCTGATCATCTTTCGTATAAAATTGTTCAATTTTTGGCGCTGATTTAACTATTTCTATCTCATCTTTATTTTTTGTATCTAAAATTCGCAAGGGATTATTTTCAAGTCTTCTTTGACTAACTTCTGATAACTTAGGGATGAAAGGATTTAGATATTTTACTAATTCACTTTTAAAGTTTTCTCTACAGGATTTTGAGCCTATGCTTGATAATTTTAGTTCCAAAGATTTGATCCCAAATGACTTAAGAATGTCCCAGCCCAAAGATATAACTTCAGCATCTTGCTCTGGATTAGCACTACCTATAGCTTCTACACCAAATTGGTGAAATTGTCGTTGTCTGCCTTTTTGTGGCCTCTCTCTTCTAAATGATGGTCCGATATAGTATAATCTTTGCAAAGGAGATTGCCCACCTAAATTATGTTGGATGTAAGATCTAACAACCGGAGCTGTCAATTCTGGCCTTAATGATATGATTGACTTGTCTTTATCTTCCCATGAATACATTTCTTTTGAGACAATATCAGTCTCTTCTCCGACCCCGCGATTAAAAAGAGATGCGGTTTCTATTATCGGTGTTCTAATTTCACTGTACCCATAAAGATTTGAAGTTTTATGGACTTGCATTTCTAATTCTTGCCAATCTTTAGTCTGGTTTGGAAGAATATCATGTGTGCCTTTTATAGATTTAACTTGAGCCATTTTTTAATAGTCAATTCCAATCAGAGCTTCAACAGCTTTTTTTTCATAAAGTTTTGGGATGAAAATTCTAACTATGTTATCGATCAAAGAATTGCCGCTAGTATTTAATGCTGAGCTAGCCCAATCAGATTTTGCATAGTGAGGTATCTCTTCATTATTCAAAATTTCAGTTATCATATCTGCTGTTGTGCTACTATAAATTGGTTTCAAGGCTACCCAATGCATGTCAGGTATTGGAATATCGATTGAACAAGCATCTATTAGTTCTAAATTGCAATCACCACATTTTTCATTGTCTTCAAAATATTCAGCATGGCATTTAGGGCATATCATTTTTTAATTTTAATAAATTTTATGTATATAATTTGATACGATTATAAATTAGAACAAATAGTTGATTAGAACGGAGAGCTTGAGTAAACACCGCCTTTCTTTTCAACTTTTAGATCTTTCAAGGTGGGAGATTTTACATTTAACCTAAAATAAACTCCTTGCCCAATCCCTCCTGGAGTCCAATTCAGTGACAATTCCCAACAATGTAAATCTCGATTAATGGAAATGTTGTGACTCACGAGATCTTTTTTTATCATATCAAATCTTGCTCTATATGCAACTTTCCAATGTTTAGATAAATTTATATTTGAAGAGGTATTGACCCAAAAGGTTTTGGTTTCATTCAATGGGCTATAGGCACTGTAATTATAACTTAAACTAATATTTGTACTCCAAAGACTGCCATTGTTGATTGAGTTTTTAAAGTTATTAATTGGGTTTTCTAATCCAGGTCCTCCTAAGTCGTTATCTATACTACTAGAATCAGCTCTAAAGGTAGAGTTATTATCTCTGGTAGATTTGATTTTACCATTCAATCTAAACCCAGTTGAAAAACGAGCATTTGTTAATCTTGGGCTGATGATTCCATATTCGTTCTTTCTAATTTTTTCAATTCGCATATTTGATTGTTTATCAAAACTATAGAAGTCATGAGTTGTTGAAAGGTCGAGATTTAACTTCCCAAATATTTTTGATCTAAGTGATGATCTCAGGTTAGAGAATTTATATTTTTCTGCAGAAAAGTTATAACTGCTGCTCATTCTTAAACTAAATAAGTCAAATTTTTTCTCTTCCTCGTTAATTATGGATTTTGCCTGAAATATATTGTTCAAAGAGAAATTAATGTTTTTCTGTTCATTTGACGGTGTTGAACCTGCCATTGTACCTGCGAATTTATCATGCTTAATTATTTCGCCAGTAGATAGGTCTTCATAATTATCTATATATCCAAGATCATAACCTAAAATTGGTTTGGAAAAGTCAGGCGTCCATGAAAAACCAATAGATGGTGAAGCTACATGACGAATTACTTTTATTGGTCCAACAGGAATAGCGAACAGGCCATATAACTTTGTGTTTGCATTCAAAGATATATTTCCAGTAGTTCTGGACTTAAAGCCAGTTCTTTCAATTTTTTGGTAACTACTTAAAGAATCCACCCATATATTATCATAATATCTATTTACCCAGTTAGATCTAAAGTTAATATTTGGGTTTATATTAATATGCTTCAAAATTTTTATTGGAGCATTCAATGAAGCTGTATGTGTCCAGCCCGCATCTTGAAATAAGGTGTCAATTGCATTTCCATTTTCGTCCCTTTGCCAATCATAAGAGTTAAGTGAATCAGAAAAAACCGACTTGTAATAATTTTTATCTTTTTTGGTGAAGTTAAATCCGTAATTCCAATTAATATTATTTTACCATTTTTTATTAAGAGCTGAGGAAGGGAATAAAGAGCTTTGACCATGTCTAAATGAAATTTTTGGTAAAGTTTTATTCGAAATATTTATTTGTGATCCAGAATTAGTGGGACTAACAAAGTAGTTGCTAGCTCTATCTACTTTTTTATCTACTAGTAGATCTCGATTTGAATATAAATTTATACTTAATGAGTTTTTTGAATCAGGCCATCTTTTTGAGTAAGTTACATTCGAGGTAGCTTTTTGGTCCATCCTCTGAGCCACATTTAATCCGTAATTTCTATTATAATCACCATTACTTGAATAGGTTGTATTTGCATTGAAATTTTGATTGTTTCTTAATTTTTGAGTGTGGTTCCATCTAACATTAAAATTACTATTCCTGTTTTCTTTTAAAGAAATTATATCTTCACTATTTGATAAAAATTGTTGATTTCTAACATATAAGCTCCCACTGTATTTATACCTCAATCTATATTGATTTTTTACATTAAAAACTGCTCCCTGTCTATCGCCAAAACTCAGTGTAAATTTTGAGTCCCAATAATCATTCGGTGCCCAATAAAATCCTAGTCCATCAATGTATTGCCCTCTAGACTTACTCTCTCCATAAGCAGGCATTATCCACCCTGAATGTCTTCGGCCTCCTTGGTGCGGGAAAATAGCAAGAGGAATTCCGAAGAGTGGTATTTCAGCAATTTTAAGGATAATTGGTTTAGCAATAACCACATCATCTTGAATTATTTTCATTTTATTCGATTCAAAATGAAAGTGAGGGGTATCTAGATCACAAGTAGTAAAAATAGAATTTTTAATGTAAATAGTTTTATCACTTTCGTTTCTTATCTCTTTCCCTTTATAAAAGCCATCATCAGCTTTTGTTTTCCCGTAATTTATTTTCCCTTTTTTGGTATCTAAATTATATGTCATTTCATTACCAACCATCGGGTCTCGACCTTTTTCAATAATTGTAGGTTTAATAAATTGATTTATGGAATCGTGAGGTTGTTTTGGAAAAGCATTAAGAATTCTAGAGGGCCAATTGACTTCGATAAAGCCTGCTTTAAGATCTGTGTTTTCATGTTTAGCTTTTGCATTGCCAATTAATTTTGTTGTTTCTGTTTTTAGAAAATAATCTATTCTGTCTGCAGAATAAATTAAAGGAAAGTCTGAATCATTTGTTTTTTTGTTTGGGACATATTCACCTTGAGATCCGCCGTCAACTACTATATCGTCAAGATCTTTTTCATCAAATCTCATTATTATGGTATCTCCTGAGGTAAGATTCTTACCTTTGTAGAGCGAATCTTCAAATAGATGATAAGTCGTAGAGGCCATTCCGATTAATCTGAGTGAATCAAGGCTGCCGTTCATAAAAAAACCATTCAGCACTTTGCTGCTCATTCTATCTTCAAAGCTTATTAGCGTATTTGAGGAATCAATGTTTAATTGATTATATCCAACCGACGCACTAGTTATAAAAGCATTTTTTGGAATAAAAATTCTTTCAAGTACTTCATCAGTGTAATTTAATTTTATTTGCTCTCCCTTAATTATGCGATCTTCACTTGTTATTCTAGGCTTATGATTGAGAATAATTTCTTCATTTTTTGCATCATAAGATGCTATTCCACATATTGCTGTTCTAATGGAATCTATTATCTCTACATTTCCTATAGCTCGATATGAAACAGCTCTGGACTTTGAATCTTTTACATATTCAAGCCTGTCAGCTTTAATTTTTTGTTCATTTTGCAATAGTGTTACGTCTCCTATAGCAATACCACTATCTAATTCAGTGAAGTATATCAATCTATCAGCATCTAATTGATAATCATTATCTTGGATAAGCGGATTGCCTGTGCTTTCAAGTCTATTCTCTTTGGAGAAAAAAGTTATGCTATCGCAACGAAGAGACAGCTCTTTTTTGTTCATAATTACATCATCATAAAGGTATGCAATATCTTTTTTTTCTTTGTAGGTGCTATTTTGGCATTTTAGTTCTATCTGACCTTTTTGGAATTCAATATTACCTTGGAGTAGCTTCACTGTTTCAAACCCAACCCTTTTTGACTCTAGCACATCTGCGCGTTTTAACCTGAGCTTCTCAGCATTGACTAATGACAGTAATACAAATAAATAAATTGAGATTTTAAAGCTGATTTTCAAAGCAATTTCATGTGTAAAAGGTTTTTAATTAAATACATATACCGATCATGAAAGATCTTTGTTCAAAAAATTATGATTTAATTTCTTAGTCATTTTTTGGTTTATAAATTTAACATTAATGTTTTATAATTATTGGTTATCAAAAATTCAATTTATCAAAATTATTCTGTTATGATTTGCCGGTCTAGCTGAGTTGGTTCAAGCGTCTGATTCGTAATCAGAAGTAGGCGAGTTCGATTCTCGTGTCCGGCTCTTAAATTCCAAATGGAATTTATCGTGTAAAGAAGTAGGGTGGTAATTTTTCCACCCTACTTTAAGAACCCTTAGGTTTATTTTTCATGAGATTCTATCTTTTTTGGCTGGTAATACTTTGCAGCTCTCCAGGAACCATAAATGTCTGATATATAAAAAATCAGCGAGGTTGTACCAAAAACATTCATCATTATTTTGTTTTGATTTTCTTTGGCAAATGAATATGCTTTTAAGGAAGCAAATAAATTTAATGCGCCATACATACCATCATATACTCTGCCAGAATAGATTTTTCCCATTCCTGGGATTATAGCGAGCACAGTACTTAGTACTGTCGATTTATGCCCTTTGTGGTAAAAGGTTGGGCTTACATAATCAATTAATCGGCCGTCTTCATCTTTATATGAGCCATTTATTTTTTGATGATAGTAAAGTGCAGATGGATTACATCTAGTGATTCGATCTAATCCAATTATTGTACCATACAGAGAGCCGTATTCCTTAATCGCTAAACTACAGTAATTAGAACAGCTAGGGTAAAATTGACAATTAAATGCTTCTGATTTATAAGATATTTTTTGCCATTGGACTATTGGAAATATAAAAGCTTTTTGAAAAATAGAGGTTTTGTTTGATTTTAATAAAGAGTCAGCCGGGGTCTCAGGTTGAGCTGAAATTAGAGAAACTATAATTATCGTTATAATTTTTTTCATATTGCCTGTAGTTTTATTGTGATAATTTAAGTTTCAATATAACTTATTAAATTGAAATGAAAGAATAAGTAGATGGAAAATATAATTGAAGCAATCACATCTAATCCAGTATATCTAGCAATTGCCGTTGTTTTAGCTGTAGTAATAGTATATGGTTTCGTAAAGAAAATTATAAAGTTAGCTCTTGTGACAGTATCTGTATTTATACTGTATGTGGCGTATTTACATTATACAGGTAAAAACACAGCTGAAATTTCCAAACAAGTATCTAAATCAGCAGAAATTTTGAAAGATGCTGTTTCAAAAACAGGCGAAAAGGTAAAAGACTCTGCTATTAAATCAATAGAAAAAAAAGTAGAAGAGGAATTATCTAATTAATTTTTTTTCTGGTTTTACATTTATTCTCCTTAAACATCTATAAAATAACCATGAGATATAAACATATTGTTTGGGATTGGAATGGCACACTCCTCAATGATCTATGGCTATGCATTGAATCAATTAATTTTGTTTTAGAGTCAAGGGGAATGTCACAGGTTGATAAGGAAAGCTACAAAAGCATATTTACCTTTCCTGTTATAAAGTATTACGAACACCTGGGCTTTGATTTTTCAAAAGAAAAATTCCCGATCCCAGGATTTTTAAATTATTACAGAAATTATTTTAAAAAATGCAATCTTCATCAACATGTACATGAAGTTTTAAAAAAAAATAGAGATAACAGGCTCACCCAGTCTATTTTATCTGCCGGTAAGCAAGATTCATTAATTGATTGGGTAGCTCACCATAAAATTGATCATTATTTTAATGCAATAGTTGGGATTCAAAATGATGCAGCTGATGGTAAAACAGATGCTGGATTAAATTGGTTATCTAAAGTAGACACCCCTAAAAAGGAAATATTGCTTATAGGCGATACAATTCACGATAGTGATGTTGCTGAACAAATGGGTGTCCATTGCGTTTTGGTTGACATTGGCCATGTTAGTCGCGAAAGATTATTAAAGACAGGGCGTAATGTTTTTGAATCTCTTGATTCATTAAATAAATATATAAATGGTTAATTAAAAAACCCTCGGCTTGCGAGGGTTTTTTAATACAAAGTGAACGCTGACCTCCTAAAAGGTTTCAACTCTTAGGTGTGTTACGCAGCTGATCCTTTGGAGGTCAGCGTTATTATAAAATTAGACAACTGATCACCTCCTTTCTTTAAATTAATGAAAAACACACATTAAATATTATATCCAAAAATAAATAAACATCAAATAATCTTTAAGTATTTACCTTTTATTGTTTTTCAAAAGTTGAATTAAATTTTAACAATGAAAAAATATATCAATATAATTTTAGTCATTACCCAAATTTCTTGTTCTTCTTATGATTTTAATGTTGATACTGTAACTGCAGATCAACTTTTTAAAAATATAAAAAAAAATACCTCTTCAGAGTACATTTTGATTAATGTTTGGTCTACTTGGTGTTTACCATGCGTTGAAGAATTTCCATACATTGTCAATCTTGAAAAGCAATATGATGCTAAGGATTTAGATGTTGTTTTTTTAAGCACCGATTGGGATGAAAATGCATTGGAGGTGAATCAGTTTTTAAAGGAACAAAATGTGATTGGGCAGCATTACAGAAAAAAAGAAGGCGATGATGAAAACTTTATAAACTCCATAAGCCAATCATGGAGTGGCGTGCTACCATTCACAGGAATTTATGATAAGAATCTCAATCTTAAGGCCTATTGGGAGGGCAAAAGAGATGAAATTTTTTTTAAGTTTAAAATAGATTCATTACTATTAAAGAAAGGATAATGTTCATGATTATAAGATTTATGCTCTTATTTGCAGTTATAATTTTCAATGTTCAAGCTAGAGATCTAGACATAAATGCTAAGTTGCCTGGAGGTGATTATGTTTTACAAAATATTGATGGTAAAAACACTTCTTTAGATAAAATAAAAAAAGCTAATGGTGTTTTAGTTATTTTTAGTTGTAACACCTGTCCCTGGGTCATTCGTTGGCAGGATAGATATAATTTGATTTCTGCTTTGAGTAAAAAAAATGATATTGGTTTTGTAGCTGTTAATTCTAATGCCAGGCTTCATGATAGTGTCGATAGCATGGATGAGATGATTTATCATGCTACGGCAAATGAATATGACTTTCCTTACGTTATGGATGAAGATGCTAAATTGGCAAAGGCATTTGGAGCAATGAAAACTCCTCATGTATATCTTTTTGATGCTAATGATAGGCTAGTATACACAGGCGCGATAGATGACAATGCTAAAAGTGCAAAAAGAGTTAAGAAAAACTATTTAATGGATGCTTTGAGTTCACTCGGCAGTGGGAAAAATATTGCTACAAGAAAAACCAAAGCACTTGGCTGTTCAATTAAATTTAATTAAGGTAGTAAAAATTTCTGCTGTGTGGCTCGGGCCGGAATCGAACCAGCGACACATGGATTTTCAGTCCACTGCTCTACCAACTGAGCTACCGAGCCAACAACAAAATAAATCGCTTAACTGATAAAAGAATGAAGGTTTTAATTAATTAAGCTGCGAAAATTAATATATTTTATTGGTATTTCAACTTTTCTTCTGGATTGATTTTTGAAATATCTAATTATTTTTAATAAGATGTTCTAATATAAGCGCCTTTTAAATAAGCTAAATTCAAAAGATAACGGTATATGAAAGAGATAATTATAGCGACTCATAATAATGATAAAAAATCAGAGATGATGTATGCATTAAGGAATTTAAAAGTAAAAATATTATCTCTTGATAATTTCCCAGAAATTGGTGAGATTGAAGAATCAGGTTCAACGTTACTTGAGAATTCTTTAATCAAGTCTAGAGAAGTTCAGCGTATTACAGGCATTCCTGCAATTGCTGATGACACTGGGCTTGAAGTGGAATTTTTAAATGGTGCTCCGGGGGTTTATTCAGCACGATATGCGGGAAATAATGTTTCTTACCAAGATAATGTCAGAAAATTACTTTCTGATCTTAAAGGTGTAGAGCAAAAATTTAGGAACGCAAAGTTTAGAACATACATAAGTTTTTGTTCCTCAGAAAATGAGTTTTGGGTGGATGGCAGTATTGAAGGAGAGATAACGGAAAAACCTCTTGGTGAAAATGGATTTGGCTATGATTCTGTTTTCTTAGTCAAAGAAACTGGGTTAACGTTTGGGCAGATGGATAAAAAAGATAAAGATAAAATTAGTCATAGGGGACTTGCTTTGAAAAAGATGATAAGTCTTCTTGAGCAAAATATTAATTAAGAAAGGATCTTATATCGATTAAAAAGTTATCAGTTAATTAATTACTGAACTGTGGTTATAAAATACATATATATTTTTCTCTTAGGCATTTTATTATCAATGTCTAATGCGATATCTCCTTATCATTATTTGAGCGCGCAGGGAAGCGAATCTATTAGTTTGAATGACCAAGAGCAGTATTCTCCTTTTTTATATGTGCCGCAATCTGAATTTGTGGTCAATCCTTTTCCAAATTATACAAAGAACTTAATACAGCCACTAGACTCAGCGTCAACAGTTAAAGGTCTTTTTAACATAAAGTATGATGATTTTAGGACAAAAGTCACTCTAGCTAAAGATTGGAGCACAATAACTATTACTGAAAATATTGATGGAGTTTCGTTTAAAATTCCATTTATAGCTGATGTTGAATGGTATTTGCAAAAGTATAATCAGAGGCAAAGTTATTTAAAGTTCATTGAGATAATGCAAAAATCAGCAACTGATGGGTCTAGTAAAAGAAAAGGTCAAATGATGGAGGTTGTAGGAGTAGACCTTGGTAACCTTGGCAGAGCATCATTGAGCCTTAATGGTAATGTTACAATTACAGGTAATATGATTTTTCAAGATCAAGAACTTGTTCGATCTTCATTGAACCAAACTCAAAATACCCATCTTGAATTTGATCAAAAACAACATCTTAACATTCAAGGTAAAATAGGCGATCGCATTACTGTAAATATGGACCAAGATTCAGAAAGGCAATTTGATTGGGAAAATAATATCCGCATTAATTATGAAGGGTTTGAGGATGATATCATTCAAAAAATTGAAGCTGGTAACATATCATTATCGCTTCCTTCAACTAAGTATGTTACTTTTTCCGGAAAAAATCAGGGCCTCTTTGGTATCAAAGCCATATCAAAATTGGGCCCTATCGATATAACAACAATAGCTTCAATAGAAAAGGCTAAAAAAGAGCAAGAGGAATATAAAGGCGGCTCTCAATCTAGCACTCAGCAAATTCGAGATGTTGATTGGATCAAAAATAGATACTTTTTTATTCACCCCTGGTTTCGGAATGGTGCTGATACTGCTATCGTGAATGATCTTGTGATTCACGACATAAATATACCATCATTCTATCCCTTGAGAAATGGGCTACACTATATTGGAAACTTAGTAGTGAAAAACTTTGAATTATACAAGTCGATTAATACTAATGATGCGGGTGCTGTAACAGGTACAGCATATATTGACCCTCTAAACCTTGATGATTCAACATATATTGATGATAATGAAACTGGAAATTTCATTCGATTAGAGTCAGGTACTAATTACGAATTAAGTGCTGATTTGGGTTATATAAGGTTAAGAGATATGGTAATGAATGAGATACTTGGTTGTTCATTTATTCTCGAGGATAGAAATACTGGGCAAGTGGTAATGGAGGTCGGTTCACCAGCTGATTCACTTGGTACAAATCTATCTCTAATGATGCTAAAACCTAGAAACAGTCATCCAAATCACCCTAGTTGGCCTTTAATGTTTAAAAATGTTTATTACCTTGGAACTACACAGATAAATCAAGAGGGATTTGAAGTTAAAATAATTAATAAAAGATCTACACCTGAAAGTGATCGAGATAGAGCAACTAGTCTTCCATATATTACTTTATTTGGTTTGGATAGTTTGGATGTTAATGGTTCTCGCCAATATGATGAAATAATTGATGTTCAATCAGGTAATATAATTAACATGCTCAATGGAGAATTATTAATCCCTATGTTACATCCATTTGCTGTTCATGATTCACTAGAAGGCGGAAATAGAGTTGCGGAATTAGAGGGGCAGCTTGGTACCGGGAAAATGTATACTTCATCTATTTCTTCAGAAATAAATAGTGATAATAGATTTGTAATAGAAACTAAATACAGCAATCAGAGTTCTACCATTAATTTGGGTTTCATGTTAGTTGAGGGTAGTGAAGAAGTTGTTCAAAATAATATAATTTTAAAAAGAGGTATTGATTATCAAATAGATTATTTTACCGGTACTATCGTTTTAATGGGAAGCGCAGCAGATGATCCAAATGCTGACTTAAAAGTACGGTATGACAGACATGAAATCGTTTCCTTTGATAAGAAAACAATTTTTGGTACTAGAGCTCAAATGGATTTAGGCGAAAAATCATTTATTGGAATGACCGCTCTTTACTACAACCAATCAATTATGAATCAAAAAATTGAAGTTGGTTATGAGCCAACCAGAAATTTCATATGGGATTTGAATGGTAGGTACGAATGGGAGCTAGATGGAGTTACTCGTTTTTTAGACCGATTGCCTGTAATTGAGACGGATAAAATGACTAATCTTTCAATTGAAGGAGAAATAGCTCAGGTATTACCAAACCCTAATTCGATAAATAATGCAGCCACAGGAGACCCTAATGGCGTAGCTTTTATCGATGATTTTGAAGGTTCGAAGCGAACAACATCACCGTCAATTCAAAGAAGATTTTGGAAACTTTCATCTGCACCAAATACTTTTGATACTGATTTAAATGTTTTTGGAGGCCAATACGCTCAAAAAAATAGAGGTGAGTTATTTTGGTATAATCCATACATACCAGTAAGAACTAGAGAAATTTGGCCAAACCAATCCACCTCTGTTCAGGCTGGCAATGAAACGACGGATGTTTTGGTGTTAAAATATCGTAAAAGATCTCATCAAAAAAACATTAGTAACGATTCAACCTGGGTTGGTGTAACTACTTCTTTATATTCAGGAGATTATGATCAAACTCAAAGTAAATTTTTTGAGATATGGTTAAAAGGGAACAAGGGAAATCTTACAATTGATCTAGGTAAAATAAGTGAAGATTGGGATGGGAACGGAGCACTAAATACTGAGGATATTCCAGAGGCTGGATTAACACTTGGGAATGGTTTTTTAGAAGATCAAGAAGATACTGGTTTAGATGGTTGTTTTGATGAATACGAAAATGGATGGGGTGGCTGTTTAGAGCAGAATACGTATCAATTTTATGTAGATCAAAATGAAATGAATTTAATTAATACTGGTTATGATGTGGATCCAAGTGATCCTAATGGGGATAATTGGAATTATGATCAAGGCAGTAATGACTATTCCAAGGCAAATGGCACTGAGGGAAATGGTACTGGTTCAAAAATCCAAGAGGGTGGTAAATATCCAGATACTGAAGATCTAGATCGTTCTGGATTTCTTGATAAGGTTAATGATTATTTTTCGACTAGTTTTGATTTGACTGATACAACCTATCTTGCTGGGCAGACTGAAAAAAATGGTATTCCAACTGGATGGAAATTATTTAGAATTCCTTTATCAGATTTCAAAAACTCCGGCTCTACTGAGTGGAATGAAATTCGTTACATTAGAATGTCAGTATCAGATTTTGATTCATTATATTCATCTTTGCAGGTAGCAAAAATTGAAATAGTAGGAAACGAATGGCAGGAGTTGGGCGTATTTGCTCCATCAAATGATGGTGAGGATAACAATACTGTTAGTTTGAAAAAGAGAAATAAGATTTCAACAAAGACCCAATCAATATTAACGAATGATGATTTGCCATCTTTTCAAATTGCTGTAATAAATACGGAAGACAATGCTGAATACACTCCTCCTGATGGGGTAAAAGGAGAATATGACAGAATAAACCAAATAAGGTCAAAAGAACAATCATTGGTAATGAAATTTGATAATTTACCTCCGCTATCTTCTGGTTCAGCTCAGAAAACATTATACACTTTGAATGATGATCAAAAAAGAAGTTTTATGACTTACGATTTAATGAAGATGTATGTCTACGGTAAAAGTCAATGGATTACTCATTTAAACACAAATGTTGAAATTTTTCTCAGGTTCGGGCTTGGTGAGGACTATTATGAAGTAACTCAACCAGTATATAGCGGTTGGGATGAAGATAAAGGCAGAAACTCTATTGAACTTCAATTAGATTGGTTAGCCGAACTCAAATTAAAGGATTCGGTATCTGTAAAACGCTTTAAAGACACGGATGTTTTCATTGATTCTTCAGATGTGATAAGGTATTTATTCACTGATGATGACGGCCTGCAAACAGGGAAGCAGATCTATATTAAAGGGAAACCTGCTTTAAATAGAATTCAATATTTTGTGATGGGTGTGAGGAACACCTCAGATCAAATCATTGATGGGGAGGTATGGGTAGATGAGTTACGTTTAAGTGGAGTAAAAAAAGATCGAGGAGTTGCAATGAGGCTGCAGTCATCCCTGAAACTTGCAGACCTTGGAACTGCAAATTTTACGTATAGTAGGCAAGATGCGGATTTTCACCGGCTTCAGGAAAGGCTCTCTAGGGGAACTAGCACAGCTGAAAACTTTAACATTTCAGGCAGACTGGACCTACACCGCTTTTTGCCTAGGTCTTGGGGTTTTAGTTTGCCAGTGAATGCATCGATAACTCAAGCTACAAACACCCCAAAATATTTTCCTGGTGAAGATATTTTAGTGGATCAAAATGCTGCTCCGGATACAATAATCTCTCAAAGTCAATCTGTGAGTTTTAGTGCTTCTCTAGCTAAGACTTCTAAGTCTGACAATAAATTGATCAAGTATACAGTAGATAATATTAAAACAAATTTTAGTGCATCGCAGTCCAAGTCATCAGATATAACATATGCTCAAAAATGGTCTGAGTCCTATTCAGGAAAGGTTAGTTATAGTTTCCCATTTGGGAGGGATAACTACATTAGCCCATTAAAATGGGCTAAAGATATGGCCTTTTTAGGGCCACTGAGTGATTGGCAGTTATATTATACACCATCAGGTTTTAACACTGCAATGAGCTTCACTGAGAAATTATCCTGGAATGAAACTAGGTCTTCGATAAGGTCTCCGGATAGTTACAACTTTGGATTAAGTAGAAATATGAATTTAGATTATAAAGTAACAAATAATTTGTCTACAAAATATGCATGGACAGGATCTAGTAAGTTAAATGATTATAGAGGATATGCATGGGTTGCATTAAAAAATCTTGACCCAGGTCTTGTGACAAATATTTCGGAGACCATGAATACTACATATAGTCCACGATATTTAGAATGGTTGAAACCAAATTTTAGCTACTCTGCTAATTATCGCTGGACAAATGATCTATCTAGGGAGGGGCAAAATATCAGTTCAAATCTCAGGTTTAACTCTAGTTTTACAGTAACACCTGTACAAATATTTGAATTTTTTTATAAACCACCTAGAAAAAATGCTAGAAGTAGCTCAAGGGCTAGAGGTGGCAGATCTAGAACAAGATCAAGAACTAATCAACAAAACAATGCAACAAATAAGAAAAAGGAAACTAAAGAAATTAAATCGCTATCCTATGTTCATAGTATCATGGATAAAGTAAATCCAATATCGTTAAGCTATACTGAGACTTTAAATCGTTCCTCAAATCAAGTCATAGGAGAGGTTCCGGCTGGTTACAAATTTGGTTGGATGCCAGATCATAATCTGGAACAGTCTGAGGAAGTTGGCTCAAATCTCGGAAGTTGGGATCACAAAAGAGATGGCTCCATTCGGACTGGATTAAAGCTTTCAAGGTTAGTGACGATTAACTTTAATTTTTCGCAGAACTTTTCAAGCGTAATTAGTGGAACTGGGGTTGAACAGCGAACTATGACTAGAGATTACATAGCACTTGATGAATTATTTAAAGAAGGTCTTCCATTCCCTGGCTGGAGTTTTAGGTTAGCTGGCGTTGAAAAATGGCCGATAATTAAGTGGGTTGCCAAATCAGCTTCTATAGACCATAGTTATGCTGGAAAAGAAACTAGATCTTGGCAGTTTGAAGATATTGAACCTGAAAATATAGATTTCTTTAAATTGGCTAATTTTGTTGAAGATTATAAAGACTATGAGAGATCTTCAAGAATAAATATGAATTTCTCTCCTTTAATTGGATTTAATATGAGTTTGAAAAAGAATATTTCTTTTACATTTAGACATAATAGAAATTTAGCTTTGGATGAATTACCAACTGGGCTTACAATAAGGAAAGATCATAGTTATACATCAACAGCATCATATACCCACAGGGGCGGGATGACCATTCCTATTCCATATTACGGAGATATCAAATTAAATAATAATATCAGTTTTACATTAAATTTTGATATGAATGATAGTAAAGAGTTTAAGTCTGGTGATAAAATTGATTTAGAAGAAGGTGCTTTTTCATCAAATTGGAAAACTGGATTAAGAATATCATATCAATTTTCAAACAAGATTTCAGGTGGCCTTAGGTACGAATACAGAGAAAGTGATAGTAGGACAATGGGAGAGAAAATTGATAGAGATTTTGGTTTTGACATTAACATAGCAATAACAGGATGATTCGAATAGCAACATTCTTTGTTTTTTCATTAGCCTTTTTAAGCTGTGAAACCTCGGTGCCTCAATTTGATTCCCAGAGTGCATTTAAACACCTTATCGAGCAGTGTGATTTTGGACCTAGAAATCCAGGTTCCGAGGGGCACGAAAATACCAAAAATTATATTTTAGATATTACCAAAGCTTTTGCTGATTCTGTGATAGTGCAAAATTTTTCATTTGAAAGTGCACTAGAAAAAAAATCTCATCAAGGATTTAATATTGTTGCTAGATTTAATCCTTCAAGCGAAACCCAAATATTAATAGGAGCCCATTGGGATACAAGACCTTACGCAGATAGAGACTTAGAGAAGAAAAATTTTTACAAACCAATTCTTGGAGCAAATGATGGAGCCTCTGGAGTTGCAATTTTATTAGAGCTTGCTAAACTACTTAATAAAAATAAACCAACAATAGGCGTTAACCTTGTATTTTTCGATGCTGAAGACAGTGGTGTGTCAGAAGAAAATGAAAGTTATTGTAAAGGTTCAATTTTTTTTGCTAAAAACCTACCAATACCTAATATTAAAGAAGCAATTATTTTAGACATGGTTGGTGATAAGCAGCTGTCTCTTCCGATAGAGAGGAATTCATTAAATTTTAATCCCACCTTGGTAAGACAGTTATGGGACAGGGCAAAAAAATTAAACTTGAAAGCATTTAAAGGGGTGGTTGGCTTGGCTATTTATGATGACCATGTTCCTCTATTTCAATATGCTAATATACCCTCGATTGATATTATTGACTTTAGATATCCAAATTCATTCAAAAATTATTGGCACACAGTAGAAGATACTCCTAAAAATTGCAGTCCTGAAAGTCTTGGTCAGGTCGGTACGTTAATGGTTGATTATATTTTTAATCGTAAATTTTATTCTACAAAATGATATAGCAAAATTTGATATGGCTAAAAAAGTTCAATATATATTACTATTATTTATCATTAGTTGCGGTGTGAAAGATTCTGAAGAAGAATTTGCGGTTGTAATTTCTGATACAAAGTTTAATTTTCACCAAAATACTAATCAGTTGTTCGTTAGCACAAAAGTTCAACCAGATTTAGATGGGCGAATTTTAGATAAGGTAATAGTTGAGTGGTTTGGCACTAGTTTGGAAAATACACCTGATAGTTTGACTTTATTTGATGATGGAACAAATGGGGATATTCTTTCAAATGATGATTACTATACTTTGAAAGTTAGAAATGACTCTCTTAATATTAAAAATACATTGGGTGATGATTCTGGCAGCGTGCACATTAATGTTTTAGCAATGTACATTGGTGAGACCGCAAACGAGCAATCGTCATTTAGAATTGGAAACATAATCCCGAGAATAATTAATGTTCAAGCTGATACATTGATTACAAGGCCCATTGGTGCTACGCTGTCTCTACACATCGTAAGTGCTACTGTTTTCGATGCAGATGGTTTGGATAATATAAGGTGGGTGGGTTTTACTTCATATCATATTGAGGGTGATTCAATGATGAATGATGGTAACTATATATATCTTTATGATGATGGGAGCAGTAATGTTATTTATTTGCCTGATATAACTAGCGGTGATGAAGTAAGCGGTGATGGGACATATAGTTTTAAGATCCCTGTTTTTGGAAGCGGGAATACAGACCCTAATTATCAAACGAAAACTGGTACTTTTCGTTGGGATTTTATTGCCCAAGATAAAAATGATGAATATAGTTTAAGCACATCTCATGAAGTTGTCATACAATAAAATCGTTTATCATATCTTACTTTTTTCTATAGGGCTTGGTCAATACTCAAGCCCTTATAGGTTTAGTTTAAAATCAGCATCTGATGGCGAGATTTCATTTTTTCAAGATGGGTTTAACAGCAACGTTGTTGCAGAAATTAAACTTATGAGTGATTCTCTAACCTGGTTTGGTACCGGAAGAGGTTTATCAATGCATGATGGACAGAGCTCATATACTTATCAGTCTACCAACGATTCTATTGTTGATGTTTTTAGCAACCCAAGTTCAATAACAAATGTTTTACCTACAGGCGGAGTTTCGGCAATAGCAACAGCTAATGATACCCTATTAGTTGCCTTTGCGGGGGATGACAATGATACTCCAATTGGACTTGGTTTGGCTTTTACCCCAAATGCAAGAGATTGGTATGAAACAGAGCCTAGTGAGATAATGTCTTTTACTTTTTCTTGGGATAGTTCAGGTTCCGATATCTCCAATGGAGTTTACTTTGGCTTTGACAGCGGATATCAGCCTGGGTCAGGTTATTCAGGAAGTTTTTTAGTTATAAGTCCATTAAATGAATTGGATAAAATATCAATAAAAGATAGTGTTCAAACAAACACAGTAATAAAAGTAACTAACAGTGATCTTTCTAAAGTGCTGAGCTTTACGGTACAGTCGGTTTCAGATTTCAGTGCAGGACAAATTCAGTTATTGATAACTCCTGGCTCAATCACATATAGTAATATTTCTGATATGGGTTTTTTAGATAATGAATCGGTCAAATTAAGCATAACAAAAGCAACTAAAGCAATACAGTGGAAATATCTTCCTCAACCGGTTGATAATGAGCTTGATATTGAGGTGCCATTTGGGGAAGGGTATTTTTGGCAGTTACCTGTTACTGTACCTCAAGCTAATGTCACGTATGATGCATCAATTTCAGGTAAATACTTATACGTAGCAAGTTGGGCTGGAGGCCTTAGAAGGTATGATTTGTCTATTAACTTAAGGAAACCGCAGAATGTTCCCATGCCAATGGACTGGCAATCACAGTTATCTACTTGCCAAGATAGTGCTTACATAGATACTGTATCGAAGATTACAGGCGAATCAATACCTGTTTTAAAAGATTATTATTTAAATCCCCGTGATCCTGGAGATGGTGGAAACCATAATCATAAAGCATTTTCAGTTTTAGCATATGATGATAGAATTTGGGTTGGTACAGCAAATGGGATAAATAAAGGTAGAATTGTGGAAGAAATAACACAAATATCTGAAAATGAGTTTGAAATATTAAGTTGCATTGAGTGGGATCATTACAAATATCCAACAAACGGAATATCTGGAAATTTTGTGGTAGCTCTAGGGAAACAAGATTGGAATGGGCAAACAACAATCTGGGCTGCTACTGTAGGGACAGGAGAAGTAGGAGAAATGCAAGGACTAAGTTACTCGAGAGATGATGGGGTTTCTTGGAAAACAGCACTCATTGGGGAAAGAGTATACAATATTGAGTCAAAAGATTCTCTAGTTTTTGTTTCAACATCTTCTGGTCTTTGGAAAAGTTTGGATGGAGAAAACTGGGCTAAACTTGATCCAGCTATTGAGCAAAGTATGCTTAATCAGCGACAGATACTTACTAATGTTGTTTATGCTGCAAAAATTGATGATAGAGATTCAATACCAAAACTTTGGATAGGAACGCCAGATGGGGTTGGGCTAGCTCAAGATACTCAAGGAAATAATTGGCAAATTTATCAATCAAATCATGATCCTAATGAGGTCTATGCTTACCCAAATCCATTTTCACCTATGACCCACAACATGCTGGATAATGACGGATATGTTCGCTTTCACATTGGTAATATTTATAATAAAGAGGTAAAAATAGATATATTTAATTTTGCGATGGAGAAGGTCCATTCAAAAAATTATAATCTTAATTCATATTATGGTGCATTAAAGTGGGATGGGCGCGATATGTTAGGGAACCATGTAGCAAATGGGGTTTACTTCATACGAATTAATTATGCTAGTTCTAGTAATCAATCTCCGGGAGATAATTGGACAAAACTGATCGTTGTGAAATGAAAAAGTCATTAATTATAATATCATTGCTTATTTCAGGTATTTTTGCAGAGGATTATGCCGGTTTATCTGGTAGTTTTATGAGACTGGGTATTACAGCTAGATCAATTGCTATGGGAGGTGCGTTTACTGCAGAGAAAGATCATGGGTTCTCAACATTTTATAATCCTGCGTGGGCAGCTTTTTTGATTGATAGGCAAGTAGGCCTCTCATATTCAAGTATGTCTTTAGACAGGAGATTATCTGGCCTTAGTTTTGCTACGCCTTTGCCCCCTACAGCAGGACTAGGAATTGCATGGGTTAGTGCTGGGGTAACAGATATCCAAGGTAGGAACAGTGCTGGTGAAAAAACGACAATGATGCAAACTAGCGAAGATGCCTTGATGATCTCTTTCGCTCAACGAATTTTACCGTGGTTCTCTTTTGGTGTAAATATAAAGATACTTCAGAATCAGCTTCCCGTTAATGAATCTTACAAAGGTAGTGGTATCGGTTTTGATGTAGGTTTACTTTTTAAATCAGGAAAATCAACTACGTTTGGTCTTATGATACAAGACATTAACTCAATGTATAATTGGGACTCAGGAGATTTGTATGCTGAAGGCAGAATATATAGTGAGTATTTTCCAACGATTTATAGGTTTGGGACGAAGTTTAATTATAAAAATATACGGGTAGTAGCAGATGGGGGTTTTATAACAAACTACAGAATAGGGAAAAAAGAATCTGAGGATATTTTTGTTAATTTGCTTCCGCGACTAGGTGTCGAATATACTTACCAAGATTTATATTATTTTAGAGGGGGCTTAGGCAATGGCCGTATTGCTTTTGGTTGGGGTTTAGAATATGACTTAATAAAAGACCACGACTCACGGATTGATTATACATTTTCAATGGATTGGGCATCTCAATTAGCACATACATTTTCTTATGCGTTTAATTTTTAAAACTTTTTTAATAGTAGTTCTTAATTTTTGCTCAATTACATTATCATTAGGGACGAACTTTTTATTATTTCCTGAGAGTGCTAGTGCAATGGCATTGGGGCGGCATTCTTCATTAGGTGGGTCGGAAAGTGTAAACCCGGCTCTCATTGAACAGAGAAATGATAGTCCTATGTTTCATATAAACTCAGGCAGTTGGTTTGGTAATATAAACCTAGCAGGATTAAACTATATTCAAAGATCTGGTAATTATAATAACAGGTTTTTCATTAGACATGCGGATGTGACTGATCTAGAGTTTAGAGATAATTCTCCATCTGACAATCCGATTTCTAAATTTTCTGCGTATGCCTTTCAATTAGGATTAGGAGTTTCAAGAGGCAGTAAATTTGGAAATTTTGGTATGACGCTTAGTTATTTATCATTGGGTATATATGATCAAAAAGCTGATGGTTTTTCAATGGATATCGGTTATTCTAGGCTTTTAAGCAATGGCTTTGCGTTAGGCGCCTCAGTTCTTAACATAGGATATATGTCAAAATTTTATCGAGATAGGCCTGAGTTACCCTTTACGATCGTAGCGGGCATATCTAAACAAGTAGATCTATATAGATTAAAAAATAATATATACTTCACTACTGAATATTTCACAAAAGAACTGCCGATGAAATTTAAAATTGGCGCTGATATGCAATGGGGTCATTTAAACTTTTTGGCTGGATACTCAATCACCAAATTCGATGCAGAGTTTTCTGTTGGCGGTGGACTCAAATATGGTCGTTTTAAGGTAATCTATGCAACAAGATTTGGCTCTCAAGAAATTGGTGAACCTAAAATTTTCAGCATTAACTACAGGATGCTATAATGCAGCAAGATTATAAAACTTTAATAATCTATGTATTAACTCTTTTCGTAGTTGTATTGCTAATTGTTTTGAAAAAGCAGCAAGATCATTTATCAGACCTTGAAAATGGAGTCTTGCCAGAAGAGGAAATTGAGATAGTATTAGACTCCCTGGAAAAAGAAGAGCCAATCAAAGAAGATCCTAAAGATAATATTGTTCCTCCAATGCGAGGTGTTATAGCACTTATTATTGATGATTTTGGATATCGAAACGATCACATTTCTAATGGATTTCTTGAATTGCCTGGCAATTTAACCTATGCAATAATTCCAGGGCATGACTACAGTCAGTCTTTTTCAAAAAAGGCTTATGATGCTGGATATGAAATAGTTGTTCATATGCCTATGGAGAATATTGGCAAAACATATGGTGAAGAGGAATATGTGCTCATGTCTTATTTTCAAGAAGACGAAATAAAAGAAAGAATTAATAAATCATTTTCTCATTTACCTGAGGCTGTAGGTTTAAATAACCATCAGGGTTCACGAGGGACAGCCGATGTAAGGATTATGACAATTTTAGCGCATGAGATAAAGGCAAACAAAAAATTTTTTGTTGATAGCAGGACTACTAGAAACTCCGTAGCAGAATCCACTATGCGAAAATATGGTGTGCCTACTAATAAAAGAGACATTTTCTTAGATAATGATCTTGACGAAGAAAAAATAAGGACTCAGATGTTAAAATTAGCTGATGTAGCAGAGCGAAAAGGAATTGCGATTGGGATAGGTCATGTGAAACCTCAAACTTTGGCGGTACTACAAAGAGAAATACCCGATCTTCAAAAAAAAGGTTTCCGCTTTGAGTTTGTATCTAGGTTAGTGTATTAATCTATATGCCGATTCTTTGTAGAGTAACAAGGGGCGATTTAACTGAGAGCATACATGTAATTTTTGCTACCGTAGTTGATGACTCAGGACATATTGTTTTCTCCACGGGAGACCCAAATTATCTAACGTGCATAAGATCGTCAGCAAAACCATTTCAAGCAGCTGCCGCAATTAAATCAGGTGCGATTAAGGCTGCAGGGTTTGATGAAAGTGAAATTGCGTTGATGTGCGCGTCTCACCTTGGAGAGGCTATTCATGTTGAAACTGCAAAATCAATGCTAACTAAAATAGGTTGTACTGTAGAAGATTATGAATGTGGAATTCATGCTCCTGCAGATGTTTCATCTAGGCATGAATTAATTAAGAATGAAGGCAAGTTGACTTCATTTCATAATAATTGTAGCGGTAAACATGCCGGAATGTTGGCATTAGCAAAATATTTATCGAAAGATTCAAAGAATTATATAAGCCCCGATCACATTGCTCAAAAAACAATCTACGCAGCTTTGCAAGAGTACTCTGAGATCAAAGACATACCGATGGAGGTAGATGGTTGTTCGGCACCGACAGCTTTTTTCACGCTTGAAACCATTGCAAAAATGTTTCAAAAGTTATCAACAAATGAATATCCCGAGTTAGTTAGCGTTTTTAATGCGATGATATCTCATCCATATAATGTAGCGGGTAAAGGTCATTTTGATACTAAATTCATTACTGCTTTAAATGGCAATGCTGTTACGAAGGGTGGCGGTGAATCAATTAGAGGAATAGCTCTTAAAAATCGAGATGGAAAAAATCTCGGAATAGCTCTCAAGGTTCTTGATGGTAGTCCAAGAGCAATGCCTGTGGGTGTAATTACTTTACTTGAGCACTTAGACCTTTTAACAAAAGAAGAACTTTCTAATTTAAAAAAATTTAAAACTAGGGAAAGAAAAAATTGCCGAGAAAAAAAAATTGGTCAAGTGGAAGTGTATATAGAATCTTAATTCAACATTAACGGAGTTATTATGTCATCTTTAAAACATTATTTTTACTTTATAATCATTTATTTATCATTAATATGTATTTCTCTATCAAACTCGGGAGGACCATCAGGCAATTATGCTAATAATGCGCCAAGTTATAACAATTGCACTCAATGCCATAGTGGTGCTGTCAATTCTGGGAATGGAAATGTTTCAATACAAGGCCTGCCTAGTGATGGGTATACCCCAGGCCAACTATATTCTTTAACTGTAAGTGTTACTGGGACTAATAGTCGAGGTTATGGTTTTCAAATGGCTTCTCAAGTCGGAAATGACAATGCTGGAACTTTTTCTCTTGGATCAGCCTCAGAAAATGCTGAATTAAATGGCAATCGTGTCCAGCACAGTACTAGAACAGTTTCTGGAGAATGGATAATCGAATGGCTTGCCCCATCATCTGATGTTGGTGATATCACTTTTTCTGTATCAGGTCTTGCTACTGGAGGCACATCTGGTAATGGAGGAGATGATATTTATACTAGTGCCGTGACATTACCTGCATCGACGCCTCAAACGACAAATTTATTTTTTAGTGAATACGCTGAAGGTAATTCCAACAATAAGTATTTGGAAATCTATAACCCAACTGAAAGTACAATTGATTTAAGTGGTTTTGCTTTTGCAAGTGCGGCAAATGCTGTGGACGTTCCTGGTCAGTATGAATATTGGAATGAGTTCGATTCTGGCTCTCAAATTGCTCCCGGCGATGTTTTTGTGATTGCACATCCTAGCGCAGATGGAACTATTTTAGCTCAAGCAGACATGACGCATACATATTTAAGTAATGGTAATGATGGTTATTGTATTGTCGAAGGTACTGAAAGTGATTATACGATAATAGATTGTGTAGGAGATTGGCTTGGAGATCCCGGTTCTAGTGGATGGGATGTTGCTGGTGTATCGGGTGCGACGGTCAATCATACTTTAGTTAGAAAAGCAACTGTAACTGAGGGCAACCCTGACTGGGTAGCATCCTCAGGCACCGATGCTAATAATTCAGAGTGGATAGTTTTTGATAATGAGACTTGGGATTATCTTGGGTTTCACACTTATGGAACTGGTGGTGAGAATATGAGCCCAGTGGCAAGTGCAGGAACAAATCAAACTGTAGAGTTTGAATCATTAGTTACGTTAGATGGTTCATCAAGTGTTGATCCAGATGGTACAATAGAGGATTTTCTTTGGACTCAAACTGCAGGATCAACAGTTGCGCTCAGCTCAACAAACCAGCCTGAAGTTACTTTCACGGCCCCAGCTATAGTAGATAGTCTTTCATTTACATTGACTGTAACTGATAATGAAGGAGCTTCATCTTCATCTACCGTATATGTTAAGACTGCTCAGGGAGTGTCAAACCAAATATTTTTCAGCGAATATGCTGAAGGTAGTTCGAATAATAAGTATTTAGAAATTTATAATGGTTCTGGCTCTGATATCGACCTATCTCAATATGTGATTGCAAGTTGTTCAAATGGTTGTGGAGACAATACATCTTGGGATTATCCAGAAAACATTACTTTCGAAGGGGGTACAGTTGTATCTGCAGGCGATGTTTATGTGATAGCACACCCAAGCGCTGATGCTGCTATTTTAGCTCAAGCTGATTACACAGGGTTTTTATATCTTAGTAATGGCGATGATGTATTTGGGATCGTAAATGCATCTACTGGTCAAATTATTGATATAATTGGAGATAGAGGTCCAGACCCAGGTGATGGCTGGGATGTCGCTGGAGTTACCGCTGCCACGAAAGACCATACCCTTGTTAGAAAAGGTTCAGTTGAGCAAGGAAATTCTGATTGGGCTTCCTCTTCAGGAACTGATGCGGCATCATCAGAATGGATTGTTTATGATCAAAACACATGGGATTACTTAGGTGTGCATACGCAATCTGTCGATGCTCCAATTGTTTCATTTAATTCTGTCTCTCCGGCATTTATTACCTCTTCAACAGAGATTGAGTTTACTGCTTTAGTTACAACCCCTGTTGGTTCTATAACAAGTGCTGTTGTTAAATATGGTACAAATGGCCAGCTTCTTAATGAATCTGAACTTTATTTAGAGGGCGGAGACACATGGGCAGGAAATATACCAGCTCAAGATGGTAATATCGTTTTACAAATGCAAGTTGTTGCTACAAATAGTGAGGGGACCTCAGGGCAATCGGTCATTCAAGAACGCATGATAGCAAATTCAACACCAACTTCTATATCTGATTTGTATACAAATCAAACGGCAGATCAAATTGTAACTATCAAAGGTATAGTAACAATTGGCGGTTCTGGGCTTTTACACCCAAGTTTTACAAAAGCGTATGTTCAAGATGAATCAGGTAGGGGCTTACAATTATTTGACTATGACCAAATCACAGATCTTGAGCGAGGGAGTGAGGTTGAGGTAGTTGGCTATGCAGGTTATTATTTTACTACTTACCAAATGACCGATTTTGAATACAGAGTGTTATCAACAAATAACACACTGCCTGAAGCTGTGGCCATATCTGCAGCGGAAGCAAATTCTGCTAATTATGAAGGTACTTTGGTATCTATTTCTGGATCAATAACAGATACTACTTTAGTAAATCAAACAGATGGCATAAATCTTACAATTGATGATGTCACTAATGTTATGATTTGGAGCACAACAGAAGTGAATGTATCTAATTTGATACCTGGATTTTCTGGCAGTTTTACTGGAGTAGGTAGTCAGTTTGGTGACCAATATCAGCTGCTGGTAGCCTATGACAGTGATATATTATCCACTGTTGCTATAGATAACGATGAAATAATCGTAAACGATTTTAGTTTATTATCTGCTTATCCTAACCCCTTTAATCCGAAAACAAGTATTCGGTTTTCTATGGGGTCGCAATCCTTAGTGTCACTAGAAATATATGATATTAATGGTAAGCTTGTAAAAAGTTTTTCACCGAAGGTCTACATGGCGGGCTTAAATCAACTAGAGTGGGATGCTTCAGGGGCATCATCAGGAATGTATTTCATCCATTTAGTAAATGGTTCTAAAAGGCTGACACAGAAGGTTATGCTTTTAAAGTAAGCATGTTAAAAAATAGTTTGGTATTGGAATATTAGTGGTATGATTAAAATATTAATTTTATTCACTACCATTTTAATTGGTCAAGCAGATCATATTATTTTCACAGAGGTGGTGCTCACACCGTCTGATGGTGAGTATGTTAGGATTTCTAATCCAACAGATGAAGCTATTGATCTCTCTAATTACTATTTGACTGATGCTACGGATGCTTCTTTTAATAGATATTATTATAATCTTCCAACTGGAGAAAATTTTTCGAGCAGCTCTGGATCAGATTTCATTGGCAGGTTTCCATCTGATTTTATTTTAGAAGCAGGTGCGTCCATTAGTATTTCTTTGAGGAGCAATGATAAATATATAAGTACTTATGGTCAATCTCCTGACCTCTCTTTAGACAATGATTTTCTTGATGCAATTGATGGTGTCTCTACTAAAGGGAACTCTGGAGCTCCTAAATTATCTAATACAAGTGAGTCATTGATCTTGTTCTTTTGGGATGGCTCTTCTCCAACTGTTAAGGATGTAGATTATTTATTATGGGGTGATACTGTAAACATATCTGTTGCGATTGATAAATCAGCCATTGATGGATATCAGCCAGATACTCCAGTAGCAGACCAGTCGTTTATTGTTCCTCACGAAACAGGTCAAAAGTTAGTTCGCACAGAAACTTTAAATGAAGGCCTCGAAACACAAGTTGGTGGCAATGGAATAACTGGGCACAATGAAACTAGTGAGCCATTCTCAGACACGTGGAGTGTTACTAGTTTATTATCATCAAAACCTGAAATTACTGACCTTAGTATAACCCCAATTTCGCCAACTACAAGTGACGTATTAAATTTTCAGGTGTCAGTATCTGACGATGATGGGTTGTCTTCAGTAGTGTTGAAATATGAATATTTAAATATATCTAGTTCAGTTTCGATGTCTCAAAATGAAGACAACGCAACTACATATCAGGTTCAAATCGGCCCTTTTGAAACATCTGGTAATTTAATCTATTCTGTTGTTGCTGAAGATATTAATGGTTTAAAAGACTCGACAAGTAAAGTCTCTGTTAATATTTTGGAGCCACCCGAGGATTTAAACATTGCAAACCTATTGGCAGACCTTGATTCTTATGTAGGGCAGATTATTGAGATCGATGGAGTAGTAACTGTTCCTGCGGGAAGATTAAGAACAAATTTTACTGAAGCTTTTTTGCAGGATGAATCGGGTAAAGGAATTATTTTGTATAGTTCTGAATTGGATACATCCTTTACTAGAGGGGATTCAGTACTAGTTACAGCTGAAGTAGATGAGTTTGATGGTAAGCCAGAATTAATATATTCTAATATTGATATTTTAAAACGTAACGCTCAAGTGCCTGTTGAGGAAATGACGGTTAGTGAGTTTAATTCCCTTCAATATAATTATACTTTTGTAAAAATATGGGGGAAGATCATTTCTCGTTCCGATCCTTTTGGCACAAATACAGGAGCAAATATTAGCATTCAAGATGCCTCTGGTGAAGTGACCACGATGAGGATTTGGAATTCGACGAACATTCTTTTTGATAGCGGTAATGAGTTGATAAATCTTAGCCTTGATTCTTTACTTCAAGTGGGCCAGATCATTGAAGTCTCAGGCATAGGAGGAGAATATAGTGGAGCAAGCCAAATACAACCTGCATATGCTTCCGACATTGTAGAAAAATTAGAAGGACAAACAGGAAATTTTACAGCATCTCTTTCTGTTTCTCCTCACCCATTTGTTCCGCAATTAGGTGAAGTAATAAAGTACTCTTATAGTTTTCCATCTGATGCAAGAATTAAACTAAGAGTGTTTGATATTGCTGGCCGATTAATTACTACTCTTTATGATGAATACAGAGGTATATCATTTTATAAGGAAGCTACATGGAATGGTAGAGATTACTTAAATAGATTGGTGCCTGGTGGTACGTACATAATGCATTTAGATATAACTGATTCTTCTACAGGAAAAAGCTACCAGAAAATTGCACCTGTAGTAATTGCAACTTTTGAGAATTAGTATGAGACAAATTTTTATACATGTATTTACTTTTCTATCATTGTTAAATAGTGAACTTTTTTCTCAAGTTACATCTGAACAATTACATTATGGAGCTGCTTCACTTTCTATGGCAAATAGTGATATTGCTCTTCCAGAGACGTCTTGGTCTGCTTTTGTAAACCCTGCAGGAATGGTAAATCAAAAGGGTCTAACATTAGTAGCGAGTTCACAATCCCATTTTAGTCAAAGTTTTATAAATCATTCGCTATTTGGAGTTCAATTCAAAAATCCAAAATATGGATCTTTTGGAATATCAGTTGAAAATTCATCAGTAAATTATAGTGGTAATGAGCTTGTGACGGAGACTGCTATTGGTTTACATCAGGGGATAGCTCTTCGTACTGATGGGATAAGTTCTTTTTCTATAGGATATGGAATAAAAAGTTACTCTATAGAATATGGTAATTCAGCTGGACCATCTGGAGACGGTTCTGATGGAATTAGTTTGGGAGCTTTAAATACATTTGGATTAGATATAAGTTTTCTTGGCTCATTGGGAGACCGAATTCGTGCAGGTGCTAAGGCATTCAATATTAATAGTCCCTCATTAGGGAATGCAAATAATGCTACCAGACTTCCTCAAAGGGCGCAAATTGGATTGGCATATTCACCTTATGACTTGGTTTGGACTACAGTCGCATTAAATAAGAGTGTTGGTCATTCAACTAATTTCAGTAGTGGATTTTCTTATGAGATTAGCAAAATGGTTATTTTGCGGTCTGGCATGCAAACTAGTCCAAATCGTTTTTCATCTGGCTTTGAGTTTCACTTCAAAAACGTAAATGTTTCCTATGGGTTTATCACTCATCCTGTTATGCCATCATCTCATCAGATATCTTTTGAGTTGAATCGCTAATGAAATTCTTTTTCTGTATTTTATTTTTTATTTCTTGTGTCTTTGGACAAAAGATTTATATCAATTCAGCAGATTATGAAGAGCTTAAATCACTCCCTTTATCCCAAGATAAGGTTTCTGATTTATATGATTTCATTATGTTTCAAGGACCATTAAATAGTATATATGATCTTAAGAAAATTCAAAGCTTTGACGCAAAAGACATTGATTTGTTAAAGCCATTAATTAGTATGCGAGCCATCAAGAATTCGGGCAGTAAAGTTTCCAGAATAAGCGATCGATACAGAAAAGTTGAGAATTGGACATCGGAAGAAGGAGCGAACGAGGGTCTGGTAGAGGTTTGGTTAGATAGATTGGCTGAGCCAAAAAATATTAACACAGCGACATGGAATGACTTAATGGCTTTACAGAATGTTAGCCCGGTTGATGCTGTAGCAGTCATGAAAAGGATTGATGAGAGTAAAATAACTTATCCAAGGGCATTAAGGGGAGCTATTGGACTTAGTTATTGGGGCTACAGGAATATGGTTGATTTTTTTACTTATGATGAATCTGATACAACTGACTCATTTCATTTTTGGTATAATACTACCTACAAAACTTTGCCTTCAACTACTTCATTTGATGATGAAGTGGGCTTAGTAGATCAGATAAGTGATCATCCGGGAGACTTGCATCATAAAATGGTTGCCACTTTTGGCAAACATTGGAAGCTGTCACTAGCTACTCACAGACAACTAGGTGAGAAAGTATATGATTTTAAAGTTGGAGATTTGGAAATTCCAAATTCAAAATGGTCTCTAACTTACAGAGACTTTAACATTGGTGGAGTGAAGTTAGATAGAGTAATCCTAGGAAATTTCTCTGCTACCATAGGGCAGGGAATAATTTTTGAGAATACTGACTTTTTTTCACCTAGAAGATCTGGGTATAGTTGGAGTAGAAGAGTACATGGGGTCTTTCCAGATATTTCTAGAACTCGTCAGTACGCTTTGAAAGGTATTGCATTTCAGGCAGGGAATAAAAAATTAGATTTAATGGGGTTTGTATCGAAAAATAAAAGAGACGCTATTTTAAATATCGCTGATAGTTCTGTTGCATCAATGATAACATTATACCCGAGGACTAACAGTGGCTTCGGAGCTGACTCTCTTTTAATGCCGATGCTTGAAACTCTGGATGAAGTAACATATGGTGGTAGTCTTAGATTGATTCCATTTTATGGTACGTTTATTGGATTATCAGTATATGAAAGTCTATATGACAAACCAATCAGACCAGATATCGCAACCACTGTTATTGCAGACGCTAATGAAGGGAGGTTTTTAACTTCTATTGGCAATACTGCAGATACAGAAATAGCAGCTATGTACTCTAATTATGGAGAATCGTCTATCTGGGAAAAAGCACAGTCTTTTCGCAGAGTATTTGGAATGGATTTTTCTACAGTGATTCAAAATATTGCCCTCCAAGGTGAGTATGGTATTCTAGATAAGAATGGTGATATGAAAATTGACACATCTGACCCTAGAGCCTTTGTTTTTAGCGGGTATACTCAATTTAACAATCTTAGTTTTCTAGTTGTATACAGAGATTATGATTTGGCTTTTGATAATCCTTATCAACGATCTTTTTCTAACTATTCCAGGTACAAGGGTAGTATTTTCGAAGACACATTTTATTTAGAGGATCCCATTTATGGATTTTTATACACAGGTCAAGCACAGCCACAATCTGAAAGAGGAATTTATTTAAATAGTCGATATCAACCACATCGTGCTCTGGTTTTATCAGGAGACTTTGATACTTGGACAAGAGTAGCTGATCAGGCAAAATACTTTAGAACTGTAATGCGAGCTCAATATAGACCAGTG
>ENA-OSEY01000083-OSEY01000083.1-marine-metagenome-genome-assembly--contig:-NODE-83-length-63397-cov-8.191314_pt1 | contig 63397 bp, 59 predicted proteins | sample MGYA00248465_ERZ534230 | MGnify/ENA primary metagenome ERZ534230 (study PRJEB26409, sample SAMN06344110) | marine metagenome | isolation source: Sea water from surface | place: Atlantic Ocean:Southern... | reverse complement strand
TTTTCTAATTATGTAACAGGGCAAACAATTCATGTAAATGGTGGGATGTATATGAGCTAGGAATTTTTTTATTTTGTAAAAAAAAATAAAAATATATTGCTTATCATTTAACACAAGTGTATAGCTCTCCCATTCGTTAATTATTTTTTTATTTATAATTAATACCAAATCTATTGTATAATAAAACAGGTGAGGTTCGTAGCATGAGTGATATAACAGATCGTGTAAAAAAGATTGTAGTAGAGCATTTGAATGTTGATGAAAGTAAAGTTTCTGACGAAGCTTCATTTATCGATGACTTAGGAGCAGATAGTTTAGATACTGTTGAATTAGTTATGGCATTTGAAGAGGAATTTGATATTGAAATTCCGGATGATGCTGCCGAAACTATTCAAACATTTGGAGATGCTGTTAAATTCATAAACGACAAAATGAGTTAAGATATATTTTTTTATGAAATATATAAATTTCTACCAAAAATTGTTTAGTTTTATAACTGTTTTTTTCAATTTGTTTCTTGGGGAATAAATTGAGACGTGTTGTAGTAACGGGTTTAGGCATGGTTAGTCCTTTGTCAAGCTGTGTAAATGGTACATGGGAAAATTTATTGAATGGCTTTTCTGCTGCTGACAAAATTACCCGTTTTGATACTAATGGTTATACAACAAATTATGCATGTGAAATTAAGTTTGGAGATGGTTTAAATAATACATTCTTTCCTGATGAATGGATGGATCCAAAGGATCAAAGGAAGGTAGACTTTTTTATTCTTTATGGAGTTGCAGCAGCTGAACAAGCCATTCGAGATTCTGGCTGGAAACCATCAAGTAATAATGAAAAAAACCGAACAGGTGTGATGATTGGATCTGGTATAGGAGGTCTTGGTTCTATAGCTCAAACTGCTGTACAAATAAAGGAAAAAGGCCCAAGAAGAGTTTCACCTTTTTTTATTCCTGGTGCTCTAATAAATTTAATTTCAGGACAAGTTTCTATAAGACATGGTTTTAAAGGTCCAAATCATGCTGTTTCAACTGCTTGCTCAACTGGAGCTCATTCAATAGGTGATGCTGCTAGATTAATCATTAATGGTGATGCTGATGTAATGCTTGCTGGTGGTTCCGAAAGTCCAATTACTGAAATAGGTATTGCAGGTTTTAATGCTTGTAAAGCCCTATCAACAAAATTTTCAAATAATCCAAAAACTGCGTCTAGGCCGTATGATAAAGATAGGGATGGGTTTGTAATGGGTGAGGGAGCGGGAGTTCTAGTTTTAGAAGAGTACCAACATGCTTTAGCAAGAAATGCAAATATTTATTGTGAATTAGTTGGTTATGGTTTATCAGGAGATGCTCATCATATTACTGCTCCATCCGAAGATGGCGATGGGGGTTATAGATCAATGTTAGCTGCTTTAAATTCTTCAAACTTACATTATAAAGATATAGATTACATAAATGCTCATGGCACATCTACAATGGCTGACATAATTGAACTTGGTGCAGTAGAAAAATTACTCGCAGAGCATGTCCCCAATGTAACAATGTCTTCAACGAAATCTTCCATTGGTCATTTATTAGGTGCTGCAGGTGCTGTTGAAGCAATATTTTGTATTTTATCAATTAGGGATCAAATTGCACCCCCAACTATAAACCTAAATAACATTGCAAAAGAAACTAAATTAGATTTAGCACCAAATATATCTGTGAAGAAAGAAATTAATATTGCTTTATCAAACTCATTTGGATTTGGTGGAACAAATGCATCTTTAATTTTTAAAAAAATCTAGTTTATTTATGAGAACAATAACTTCAAACTTTTTTGCTGCTGGTATTTTTTTTTAATTTTATTTCCTGCCTTGGAATTGTTAAAAAACTATCGTCCAAATCTAAATCCGCAAAAAATTAAAAATTATTCATTAATTATTAATAAAGGCGATACTTTAAGAGTAGTTTCAAGCAAAATGGTTGAAAAAGGGATTATAAAAAATAAAGAAATTTTTGAATTTTTTGCAAAATTTTCCAGTTACGAGAAATCGATCAAATCAGGCCAATATAATATACCCGGTATTTTATCAATAAAAGAATTATTAGATCATTTAAATTTAGGAAAAGTTGTTCAAAATCGAATTACTATTACAGAAGGTATGAACAATGCTACTTTTTATGAAATTTTAAAAGAGAACAATTTGTTATCGGGTAAATTGGATTTTACAGATTTTCCAACTGAAGGTTATTTAGCACCAGATACTTATTTTTATGAAAAAGGAGAAAACAGGATAAATTTATTAAATAGAATTATTAAAGCGCAATCAAAAAAAATTAATGATATTTGGGTTAAAAGACCTAAAAATAATCAATTAAATAATTCTCATGAATTAGTAATCCTAGCTTCTATTATTGAAAAAGAAACTGGAGATTATAATGAGTTAGATTTAGTTTCATCGGTTTTACATAATCGATTAAGAAAAAAAATGAGACTGCAAGCTGATCCAACTGTTATTTATGGTATAACACAGGGAAAAAAATCATTAGGCCGTCCACTAACAAAATCTGATTTAAGAAAATATTCTGAATTTAATACCTATATAATAAAAGGTTTACCGCCAAATCCAATTTGTAATCCTGGAGAAGATGCTTTGAAAGCGGCAGCTAACCCTGCTAATTCAAAATTCTATTATTATGTTTCAAATGGTATAGGAGGACATTTCTTTTCAAAGAATCTTGCAGAACATAATAAAAATGTTAAGTTGTATAAATCACTAGTTGGAAAAAATAATTAACTACCCCTCACATGGTATTTGTTTTTCTTTCAAATTCTTGAGGTAAGAATAAATGAAGCAAAAATCAACTGCTGCAAATAAAACTGATGAAATTTGGGAAAAAATTATATTTGAGTCGATTGAGATAAAAAAAAAAGAACCCTTACTAAATTATTTCATTGATAAAAAAATAAGTGACCACAATTCTTTTCAGGAATGTTTATCTTACTTAGTTGCAGATAACTTAGAATGTAGTTTTATAGAATTTAGCGAGATCAAAAAAATTACTGATTTTGCTTTAGATAGTGATGAAAAAATAATTTTTTCCACAGTAGAGGATATTTTAGCAAACTTTGATAGAGATCCAGCTTGTACACGCCACATCAATCCAGTTCTCTATTATAAAGGTTTTCAAGCATTACAGTGCTATAGAATAGCTAACTTCTATTCAAAGAAAGGGAACTCAGATTTAGCATATTTTATTCAAATGTTAGTATCAAACAAATTTTCTGTAGATATCCACCCCTTTGCTACTATTGGTAAAGGAATATTGATGGATCATGCACATGGAATAGTTATTGGAGAGACAGCAAAGATTGGAGATAATGTAAGTCTTTTACATTCAGTTACTTTGGGAGGAACAGGAAAAGAAGAGGGTGATAGACATCCAAAAATTGGAAACGGAGTATTGCTAGGTGCTGGAGCCAAAGTACTAGGTAATATAAAAATAGGAGATTGTGCAAAGGTTGCTTCAGGTTCAGTGGTTTTGACCGATGTTCCAGAGAGAAAAACTGTGGCTGGTATACCTGCAAAAATAGTAGGTGAAGTTCCAAAAGAGATTTTACCATCAAAATCAATGGATCATGAAATTATAACTAATGAATAACTAAGCCAGAAAATTAATAGGCTCTTCCAAAAAAGATGCTATTTCATTTAAAAACTTTGCTCCAACCGCTCCATCTATCATTCTATGATCAACAGATAAAGTTAATTGAATTATAGTTTTCTTTATAACTTTTTCGTTTTCATCAAAACATACAACTTCTTGTGTTTTACCAACAGCTAGTATTGACCCATGGGGTGGATTAATTATTGCGTCAAAATTGTCAATCCCCATCATTCCCAAATTAGAAATTGTTATTGTTCCGCCATTCAATTCATCAGCTTTTAATCTCCTATTTTTTGATCTTTCAATTAATGATTTTGTCTCTAAACTAATATCAGACAGATTTTTGTTTTTTATGTCTTTGATAACAGGTGTTATCAGACCTTCATCAATTGCAATTGCTAATGCTACATCAGTTGACTTAGACTTGATTATCTTATCCTCACCCCAAGTTACATTACAGTCAGGATTATTATAAAGAGCATGGGCAATAGCTTTAATAATAATATCATTTATGGAAATTTTTATTTTTTTTTGTTCTAATTTTTTATTCAGTAACTTTCTGGCCGATAACAACGTATCGACATAAACATTTTTTCTTAAATAAAAATGCGGTATTTCTCTTTTTGATTTACCGAGTTGATTTGCAATAGTCTTCCTCATAGGTGTCAGAGGAATAAATTCTTCTTCTGTTTTAAGTGGTTTTAATACTGTGGTCGAATTTATTTTATCATTTTTGTTAATTAAATTAACTATGTCTACTTTGATAATACGACCTAATGGTCCAGACCCTTTAATTTCATTAAAATTTATGTTATTTTGAAGGGCAATTCTTTTTGCAAGTGGAGAAATTTTAATTCTTTTTTTTGAATCAATCTTTTTTATGGGATTTTCAGAGGAGACTTCTTTTTTTATCAATAAATTTTCATTATTTTTGTTTTTTTTCTCTATAGCATCAATATTTTTTCTATCATTTTTATCAACATCTTTACTTAATGATTGCAAGTTTGATGTATCCAGTACTGCGATTGGTTCATTAACTTTGATATTTTCTTCCCCTTCTTTTATCAGGAGTTTTATAATTGTACCATCTTCAGAACTTTCAAACTCCATAATTGCTTTATCAGTCTCTATTTCAGCAATTAGATCTCCCGCTTTTACTACATCACCTTCTTTAACAAGCCATTTTGACAATTTACCCTCCGACATCGTCGGAGAAAGAGCTGGCATTAATACTTGAGTTGACATATATTTTTTAATCCAAATTAGTTACTTTTTTAATTTTCTCAAATATTTCTTCGGGAGTGATTAGTGCAGCTAATTCTAGATTTTTAGCATAAGGCATAGGTACGTCTTTTCCAGTACAATTTATAACTGGTGAGTCAAGATAATCAAAAACATTCTCCATTATGGAGGCAGATAAATGATTACCTATTGAACAAACAGGAAAACATTCTTCAACTGTGATGCAACGGTTGGTCTTTTTGATTGATTCAAAAACAGTATTATAATCAATTGGTCTTAAACATCTTAGATCGATAAGCTCGACACTTATATTAATATCTTTAGCAAGTTCTATTGCCATAAGTGAATGCTTTATTCCTATACCGTAACTTATAATTGAAACATCTGTACCTTCAATTAAGATATTAGCTTTTCCTATGGGGATCAATTCATCTCTTATTTCTGATGAAGCAGACTTGTCATTATATAATATTTCATTTTCTAAAAAAATTACAGGATTTGGATCTCTTATAGCGGATTTCAAAAGCCCTTTTGCATCATTTGCAGAAAATGGTTGAATTACTTTTAAACCAGGTATTGATGCAAACCACGGAGCAAAATCTTGAGAATGTTGGGCTGCAACTTGTGAGGCAGCTCCATTTGGTCCTCTCAAAACAATAGGGCAGTTCATTTGTCCACCTGACATATAAAGCGTTTTTGCACAAGTATTAATTATTTGATCCATTGCTTGTAATGAAAAATTGAAAGTCATAAATTCAACTACAGGTTTTAATCCTCCAAAAGCAGCACCAGCAGCTAAACCGGTAAACCCATGTTCAGTAATTGGTGTATCAATTACTCTTTTACTTCCAAATTCGTCTAAAAGACCTTGGGAAACTTTATATGCACCTTGATATTCTGCAACTTCTTCTCCCATTAAAAAAACATTTTCATCTGCTCGCATTTCTTCAGCTAAAGCATCTCTTATAGACTCTCTAACTGTTAATATTTTTTGGGTTTCATTTTTTTCTAAATCGATGTCATGTACATCATTTTGGGGATTAATAATTTTTTTAGTCTTATTTTTTTTATCATTTTCTTTATTTAAATTTTTTGTTGGTAATGGAATATGGTTGTCGTTAATTTTAACAATTGGTGTATTTACTTTTATATTATTGGTTCCTTCTTCTACAAGTAGTTTGCTAATTTTACAATCTAAAGCAGATTCAAATTCCATTATTGCCTTGTCAGTTTCTATTTCTGCAATTAAATCTCCTGCTTTAATTATATCACCTTCTTTGACTAACCATTTTGCAATTCCTCCTTCTTCCATGGTTGGAGATAATGCAGGCATTAGTATTTCATTGCTATTCATTTTTATAAAACCCTTTAATACTAATTATCCAAGTAAATATCTTTATATAAATCAGTTAAATCAGGTTCTGAACTTTCTAATGCAAAGTCAGCAGCTTCTGAAACAATTTCTTTTATCTCTTTGTCAATTTTTTTAAATTCATCCTCATCCAAACCTTCATTTAATAGATGTTTCTGAAAATTTTCTATAGGGTCTTTTTTATCTTTAATATTTTGAACTTCTTCTCTGGTTCTATATTTTGCTGGATCAGACATAGAATGTCCTTTGTATCTGTAAGTGTTCATTTCTAAAATATATGGTCCATCTCCCCTTCTACAATTAGAGGCGGCAAGTTCTGTTGCTTTACTCACCTCTAAAACATCCATTCCATCAACTAACCTTCCTGGAATATCAAATGCTTCACCTCTAGTAAAAAGTTTAGGTGTAGAAGAAGCTCTATCTATTGATGTACCCATTGCATATTGATTATTTTCTATAATAAAAACAACTGGAAGTTTCCAAAGAGAAGCCATATTAAATGCTTCGTAAATTTGTCCTTGATTAGCTGCTCCATCACCATAGTAGGTAAAACAAACAGATTGATTATTTTTATATTTATTTGCGAAAGCTAATCCAGCTCCTATTGGAACTTGAGCTGCTACAATGCCATGTCCTCCATAGAAATCTTCAGATTTACTGAACATATGCATAGATCCACCTTTTCCTTTGGAATAACCATTTTTTTTTCCAGTAAGTTCTGCCATAACTCCTTTTGGATCCATTCCGCAAGATAACATATGACCATGATCTCTGTATGATGTTATAACTTGATCACCTTTTTTTTTGACTGAATCTACTCCCACAACCACTGCTTCTTGTCCAATATACAAATGACAAAATCCGCCTATCTTACCCATTCCATATAATTGCCCTGCCTTTTCTTCGAATCTACGAATTAAAAGCATTTTTTTGTATAAATGGAGATATGACTTTAGGTTATTCTTTTTGATCATGATTTAGTTTAACATTAAACTATAGATTAAACAATGATATTTTATTTTTCAATAAGCATTATTTCGTCATGTCTAATTAGCCCAAGAATTTTTCTTGATTGCTCATCTAATAAGTCTAAATCTAAATTTTTTTTACTTAAACTCGAAGTTTTTTTTTCAATATTAAAAAGAACTTTTTGAAGGGAATTTAATTTATTATTCAATTCAATAATCTCTAATTCCAAAACTATACTTTTTTTTAAACCGTTATTTCCATAAATAGCGTTATAAGTAAAATAAAATGAAATAACTAAAAAACTTACTGATATTAAAAAGTTTATTAGGATTATCTTTGATTTTTTATTTATATTAAAGAAATTTATCAATTTATAAAATTTAGTTCTGTAAATTATAATTTAAAATAATACTATAATAAACATTTAATACCAGGCAAACTTTTTCCTTCCATCCATTCCAAAAATGCACCGCCTGCTAAAGATACGTAAGAAAATTTCTTATCAGCTTTTGACTTCTTTAAAGCAGATACAGTATCACCACCTCCAGCAACAGAAATCAGTTCACCACTTTCAGTAAGTTTACCTGCACAAAGGGATGTATCAATAGTTCCATTATCAAATGGCTCTAATTCAAAAGCACCCATAGGTCCATTCCAAATAAGTGTCTTTGAAATTGAAAAAATTTCATTAATTTTTTTACAGGTAGATGGTCCAATATCTAAAATCATTTCGTCTTTTTTTATATTATTTAAGTCTTTGATATTGTATTTAGCATTAGCTTTAAACTCAGAGGCTACAACTACATCTGTAGGAAGTATAATCTCACAGTTGTTTTTTTTGGCAGTATCCATTACTTCTAAAGATGTTTCTTTTAGATCTTTCTCACATAATGAATTTCCAATTTGTATACCCTGAGCGAAAAGAAAAGTATTAGCCATTCCACCTCCAATGACTAAATAATCAACTTTTTTGATTAAATTTAATAATAAATTTAATTTTGATGAAATTTTTGCACCTCCAACAACTGCAGTTAAGGGCTTTTTTGGATTTTTTAGAACTAATTCTAGGGTATCTATTTCTTTTTTCATGTGATGACCTACACAATTTGGAAGGAATTTAGCTAGCCCAACAGTTGAAGCGTGTGCTCTATGAGATGCAGAGAATGCATCATTACAAAATATGTCGCCTAAGCTAGATAACTTTTCAGCAAAATTCTCATCATTCATTTCCTCTTCTGGGCAAAATCTTGTATTTTCTAATAACAGAATTTCACCTTTTTGAAGGCTATTTACTGTTTTTTTTACATTTTCACCAATAATCTCAGAAGAAAATTTTATAGGAAAATTTAAAAGTTCCTCTAACAAAGGAACAACTTGTATTAAGCTATATTCTTTTAAATATGATCCATTTGGTCTACCAAAATGTGAAATTAAAATAGTTTTTCCACCTACGGACTGAATATATTTTATTGTTGGTATAATTCCTACAACTCTTGATGAATCAGATATAGCACCATTTTCAATAGGAACATTTAGATCTACCCTTACTAATATTTTTTTATTAGTGAGATTATGATCAGTTAGTGTCTTTAAATTCATTAAATTTTCAATTTTTGGTTTAATTAAAGTTTTCTTTAACCTTATTTATGACATTTTCTTCAGTTATTCCAAAATGCTCATAGAGGTCTCCGGCAGGTGCTGAAGCTCCAAAATCGTTCATTCCGACAAAAAAGTTATTTTTATTTTTTCGCCAACCTGCATGTAACCATTTATCCCAACCCATTGGTGAAGCTGCCTCAATACCTACAACTAAGCAGTTAGAAGTCAGTACTTTTTTTTGATACTTTATATCTTGTTTTTCAAATAATTCCCAGCAAGGCATTGACACTACTCTTGTTCCAATACCGTCATTTTCTAATTCTTTTTGTGCACTTAATGCAATGGAAACCTCAGATCCAGAAGCAACTAGTACAACTTTCTTGGACAAAGTTGCTTCGCTTATAATATAGGCACCAAAATTAGTTAAATTTTTTGATGAATACTTTTTTCTAACTGTAGGTAAATTTTGTCTGGATAATGCAATTGTGGAGGGTGTATTTTTATTTTCTAAAGCAATTTCCCACGTTTCAGCAGTTTCAACAGTGTCTGCAGGTCTAAATACAAACATATTTGGTGTTGCTCTTAACATCGCTAAATGCTCTATAGGCTGGTGAGTAGGACCATCCTCACCTAAACCTATACTATCATGTGTCATAACATATATTACTCTAATTTTCATCAAAGAAGATAACCTAATCGCACCTCTTGCATAATCAGTGAATGCTAAAAAGGTTCCTCCATATGGTATGAGACCGCCATGAAGAGATATACCATTCATAGCCGCAGCCATTGCATGCTCTCTTATGCCATAATGAATATATCGTCCTTTTTTATTTTCAGGCGAAAAAATACCAAGTTCAGGAGTAAGTGTGTTATTTGATCCTGTTAGGTCTGCGGATCCTCCAATAGTAAACGGGATATTTTTGTTGATTACAGCTAAAGTTAATTCTGATGATTTCCTAGTAGCTATTGTTGGTTTATCCTCAATTATAGTTTTTTTAAATCTATTAAATTTATTTTTTAGTGAGTTAGGAATATCACCAGATATAGATTGAATAAAATAACTTTTATTATTCTTTGACATATTATTAAGATATTGAAGCCATTGTTCTTTAATAACTTTATTTCTTTTTCCAATGCTCAGCCAAGCCTTTTTAGTTTCTTCAGGTAAGTGAAATGGTTCATAATTCCATTCAAAAATTTCTCGTATAAGTTTAATTTCTTCTTCTCCAAGAGGTGATCCATGCGCACTGGCTTTTCCTGCTTTATTTGGAGATCCGAAACCAATTAATGTTTTGCAGCTTATTAATGAGGGTTTATTACTTTTTTTTGCTTTTGAAATTACGTCATCTATTTCATTTGGATTATGTCCGTCACATTCGAATGTTGACCAATTAGATGATTTAAAACGGTCTATCTGATTTGTAACACAAGATTTGTGAATCTCACCATCAATTGTAATACCGTTATTATCCCATAATACAATGAGGTTTGACAACTCATGTTTTCCTGCCAGAGTTATTGATTCTTGGCTAATACCTTCCATCAGGCATCCATCTCCTGCTAATACATAAGTTTTATGATCGACTAAATTTTTGCCCCATTTTTTTCTCAAGATAAGCTCGGCAATAGCCATTCCTACGCCAGTAGCTAAACCTTGTCCTAACGGTCCAGTAGTCGTTTCTATTCCTTTAATATGTCCAAATTCAGGGTGACCTGCTGTTTTAGAGCCAATTTGACGGAAATTTTTAATATCATCTAAACTGATATCTTTATAACCCGTAAGATATAAAATTGAATATAACAACATTGATCCATGACCTGCTGATAAGATAAATCTATCTCTATCAGGCCAGTCTGGATCATTTGGATCAAATTTAAGGTGATTCTTAAATAGAACAGTACATACGTCAGCCATACCCATAGGCATTCCAGGATGACCTGAATTTGCTTTCTGCACAGCATCTATGGATAACATTCTTATGGCTGTTGCTTTTTCCCAATGCTCCTTAAAATTTTTCTTTAGATCGACTACATCCATTTAATTTCCAGTATTTCAATTTGTGTGCTGTATTGTCACATAAATTAAATATATCTAATAAAATTTGTTGACAATAGTTTTTACCCTACTTCTCAAAAAAAAATCTTTATAAATAAATCAATGCAATTTTCAAAAAATATAAATTTTTTGTTGTTATTATAATAAAACTGTAAATATAATTGATTTAATTTGAATTTAATTAATAATTTAAATTATAAGGACAAAAAAATGAACGAGATTAAAGAATTAGAAAAAAATATCTATGATACAATCTCAAAGATTGAAGCAACCTTGTCCAAATTTAATTCAGGAAATGCTGATTTAAATATTCCAAAAAAAATAGACTCAAATGAAATAAGTAAATTAGAAGAAGAAAATTTACTTTTGAAAGAAAAGATGAATCAACTCAAAAATGAACATCAAAAAGATCTTGATAATTTGAATAGGATTTTGGAGGAATTGAATTCTGTTTTGGGAGATGAAAATGTCTGAAGTAGAAATAAATGTAGGTGGAAGAAAATATGCAATAGCCTGTAATCCTGGAGAAGAAACAGATGTTCTAGCTGCATCAGAGGAATTAAATAAAGAAGCTAAAAATATGATAAATGCTATTGGAAAAGTTCCTGATGTAAAACTTTTACTAATGGCTGGATTGATGGTTAGTGGTCGTTTAAAAACTATTGAAAAGGAATTATTAACAAAAAACAAAGAAATTTTAGAAATTAATACAGCCTCGTTAAATTTAAAAAATCAAATTCAAGAATTAACCAATTCAAACCATGAAATTCAAAAAAAAGAAAAATTAGATTTAACTAAACCTTATATTGATGAAACCTCAGTAACTAAAATTCTAGTATCCATTCATGAAAAATTAAAAACTCTGATAGAAAAGGATGGTGTAGATCTTGAAGAAAAGGAAAATATAAACAATAGCGGTGAAATAAATAAGGAAGAAACTGATCAACAAGAATTATTTTAACTAAAAAACTAATCTTTATTAGCTTCCCTTATTTTTGTTGCAGCCTCTGAACTATAACTAATCTTATTTTTTTTTAAGAGTTCGTCTAATTCTCCAGACATAGCCATCTCAGTAATAATATCGCATCCCCCTACAAATTCACCTTTGATATAGAGTTGAGGTATAGTTGGCCATTCTGAAAAACTCTTTATTCCCTCTCTTAAATCCTCATTTTCTAATACATTTACGTCTTTATAAACTACTTCTAGGTAATTTAAAACACCAGCCACTCTACTAGAAAAGCCACATTGGGGCATTGAGGAAGTTCCTTTCATGTATAGAACAACATCATTTTCTGAAATTTCATTTTTTATATTATTTATAACTTCATTCATTTTTTTCCTCCGGTATTTTTGTAGTAAGTGCAAGTGCATGGAGTGCTCCGTTTGGGCCATCCATTTTTCCTTTAAGAGCTGCATATACTAATTGATGTTGCTTAACTCTAGTTAGGCCCTTAAATTCATTAGCCGTTATAACAGCTGAATAATGGTTCTTGTCTCCTGCTAAATCTTCAACCTGAATTGTTGCAGTTGGAAATGCATCTTTTAATAGTTTTTCAATTTCAATACCATCAATTGCCATTGTATTTCCTACTTTTGATTAACATTTAGGTTCAAATATATGTTTGTGTATTATATATAATCTAATTTACTAAATCATCTAGTCCATTATAAAAAATAGTTTTTAGTTCATCAATTTTAGAAGTTTGTTTTCCAACTTTAAATATTCCGTCATTGAAATAACCTAATTTTTGTAAAGAAATTCTATTTGATTGAGCCATCTTTAAAATAGATTCTACCTTAGTTTTTTCGCAAACTATCAAATATAGTCCTTGATTTTCTCCAAAAAGCCAATTTATGTCATCTGTGTTAAAAACAAAACCAATATTGTTAAGAATACATATTTCAGCTGTAGCAAGTAAAATTCCACCATCTGAAACATCATGACCACCTACAATAAGTTCACTTCTATTTATTTCAAAAATAAATTCTGAGATTTTTCTTTCTTTTTGAAAATTGATTTTAGGTACAGGGCCCGCTTTCTCTGCAGAAATTTTCAAAACCTCTCGAAAAAAAGCAGATTGACCAAGATTATTAGGATTTTCCCCAATTAAAAGTAAAGAGTCACCCACCTTTGCTTTTATTTTAATAATTTCTTTTAAATTTTTTATTATACCTACTCCTCCAATTGTAGGAGTGGGTAAAATTGGGCAACCATTAGTTTCATTATAAAGGCTTACGTTTCCAGATACTACCGGCATGTTCAATTCTTTCGATGCCTCAGAAATACCTTTTATGCAGCCAACAATTTGACCCATTATTTCTGATTTCTCAGGATTACCAAAATTTAAATTGTTTGTTATTGCTAATGGCTTTGCCCCTGAAATGACTAGATTACGAAAAGTTTCAGTTACTGCTTGAATCCCACCTAATATGGGATCTTGTTCACAATATCTTGGATTACAGTCTAAAGTACAAGCAATTGCTTTTTCCGAATTATTTATTTTTACAATTCCAGCATTGGCTCCTGGTGGTAAAATTGTACTAGATAAAACCATATGATCAAATTGTTCCCAAATTACTTTCCTTGAACAATGATTTGGACTGGATAATAATATTTTAAGAGCTTCCATTGGATTGACAGTAGAAGAATTGAATCTAGGTAAAGTGGAAATCTTATTTTTAATTTTCCAATTTCTATCATACTCAGGTGAATTATTTGATAAGGCCAGTAGTGGTAAGTCCGCTTCTATTTTCCCTTTATGATAAACTTTAAATCTATCTTCAGAAATTGTTTTTCCAATTATTGAAAAATCTAAATCCCATTTTTGAAAAATTTCTCTAGCAATTTTTTCTTTACCAGGAGCAAGAGTCATAAGCATTCTTTCTTGACTTTCTGATAACATCATTTCATAGGCGTGCATGTTAGTTTCTCTTATAGGGACTTTATCAAGCTCCAGATATACACCTAAATTTCCTTTACCAGCCATTTCAACAGCTGAACAAGTAAGTCCAGCTGCTCCCATATCTTGTATAGAAATTACTGCTCCATTATTCATAAGTTCCAAACAAGCTTCTAACAGGCATTTTTCCATAAAAGGGTCTCCTATTTGAACTGTTGGTCTCTCCTTTTCCTTTTTACTATTGAATTCATTCGAAGCCATTGTGGCTCCACCTATTCCGTCTCTACCTGTTTTTGCTCCTAAATAAACTAAAGGTAGATCGGGTCCAGTTGCACCAGAATAAAAAATACTATCTTTTTTAACGATACCTGCTGCAAAAACATTCACTAGGCAATTACCATCATAAGATGGATCAAATCTTAATTCTCCCCCCAAATTAGGAACTCCAAAACTATTTCCATAGCTTCCTATCCCTTTAACAACACCCGATAAAAGCTCTTTTACCTTATTTTTTTTTGTTCCAAAACTTAGAGCATTCATAGTAACTATTGGTCTAGCTCCCATTGTAAATATGTCCCTTAAAATTCCACCAACACCTGTAGCGGCGCCTTGAAAGGGATCAATAAATGATGGGTGATTATGGCTTTCTATCTTGAAAACTAGAGCGTCTCCATCCTCAATATCTATAATTCCAGCGTTTTCACCTGGACCACATATTACCTGCGGCCCATTAACAGGAAGTGTTTTTAACCATTTTTTTGTGGATTTATAGGAGCAGTGTTCATTCCACATTGCTGAGAATATACCAAGTTCTGTGATACTGGGTTCTCTTCCTATGAGATCAATTATAACTTTATATTCTTTATCATTAATGCCATGTATTTTGATTAAATTCTTAGTAATTTTTATTTTTGAAAAGTTCAAGATTCTTCTCTTAGTTATTTAGTTCTTATTTTTTGGCTAGAACCCTTGATCTTGCCTTTGCACTATTAACATCGCTTATACCAAAAAGATGTGTTAATACCCTCATAAATTTATTTTCCTCTGGAGTTCTATAATCATCATCTAAAACAACACTCCATAATTGTTCAATTAACATTTCTCTTTCTTCATATGGAATATCCTGTTTTATAATCCTAGTAAGTTGAACATTATCATTAATTTCAGCTTCTAAACCTTCTCCCTTTATTCTTAAGATTTGAGCTTCTTCTAAAGTAATATTTAATTGATTTGATAATAAATTATCTATAAGTGTTTGCTCAGATTCTGTGTATTCATTGTCTGTTTTTGCAGCTCTGACTAAAATTGTTGCTATTGCATTATCTGAAGTAATATCTTCAACTTCTTTTTCTGCTGTAAAGATTTCTTTTAATTTATTCCACATTATTAACCTCGTTTAAACTAACCTAGACTGCATAAGTGCTGCTTTAATAAAATCTGCGAACAGGGGATGGGGAGAAAATGGTTTTGATTTTAATTCTGGATGAAATTGAACTCCTATGAACCATGGATGATCAGAAATTTCAATAATTTCTGGTAGCAAACCGTCAGGTGAAACCCCAGAAAAAATGAATCCATTTTTTTCCAAAATTTCTTTATAATTTATATCTACTTCAAATCGGTGTCTGTGTCTCTCTGATATAGAAGGTGCATTATAAATTTTACTGACTTTTGAATTTGATTTGAGTATAGCATCATAGGCTCCTAAACGCATAGTACCACCCTTATAATCGGTAACTTTTCTGGTAACAATTTTACCTTTATCTATCCATTTTTCTAAATGAAAAATTATTGGTACTATGTCTTTTTTAACATCAGAATAAGGGTAGTAAAACTCTTCAGAACTAGCATTCTTAATTTCTCCTAAATTTCGAATTGCTTCAACAACTGCCATCTGCATTCCAAGGCAAATACCAAAGAATGGCACCTTTTTTTCTCTTGCAAATTTTGCTGCCATAATTTTACCCTCTGCTCCTCGTTCTCCAAACCCACCAGGAACAAGGATAGCACTAAAATTTTGTAAATAAGCTGCTGTATTTTCTTTTTCAAAAATTTCGGAGTCTATCCATTCAGCTATCACTTTTGTGTTGTTTGCAATACCCCCATGCGTCAGAGCTTCAGCAATCGATTTATAAGCATCGCCTAGTTTGGTATATTTTCCAACAATTGCGATTCTAACTTCGCCTTCTGGGAAATTAATATTTTTAGAAACATCTTTCCAAATAGATAAATCAGGTTTTTTTGAAGGTTTAATTTGAAAAGCATTTAAGACTGCAACATCTAGAAATTCTCTATGAAATGCTAACGGAGCATCATAAATTGATTTTAAATCATAAGCAGATATTATAGCATCTGACTTTACATTGCAAAATAATGCTAGTTTTTTCTTTTCTTCTTCAGGTATTCTTTCCTTTGCTCTGCATACAAGAATATCTGGAGTAAGACCAATAGACCTAAGTTCTTTAACAGAATGTTGAGTTGGTTTTGTTTTTAATTCACCAGAAGTTTGTATAAATGGCACTAATGTTAAATGCATAAATATGCAAGATCCTACTCCTTTTTCTTGAGAAAATTGTCTTATAGCTTCAAAGAATGGTAGACCTTCTATATCTCCAACAGTCCCCCCGATTTCACATAACATAAAATCAACTTCTTCTTCGCCTATTTCAATAAATTTTTTTATTTCATCTGTTACATGTGGTATAACTTGAATTGTTTTACCTAAGTAATCACCTTTTCTCTCTTTATCCAGAACATTCGAGTATATTTTCCCTGATGAAATAGAATCAGTTTTTTTAGCTGCTACTCCTGTAAAACGTTCATAATGTCCAAGATCCAGATCAGTTTCTGCACCGTCATCTGTTACAAAAACTTCACCATGTTCAAAGGGGGACATAGTTCCTGGATCTACATTAAGATAAGGGTCTAATTTTCTCAATCTAACTTTATATCCGCGTGCTTGAAGTAAAGCTCCTAAAGCAGCCGTTGTTAGGCCCTTTCCTAGTGAAGAAACCACCCCTCCAGTTATAAAGATAAACCTGGTCATTTTTTTAAAATGAACAGTAAAATTGAAGATACTATTTGAATCATAACCACGGAAATAGATTATAAAATAATTATTTTATTTTGGCTACAGAAATAGGAAAAATCTAATGTTTAATCATTAGTATTCTTTTGGTGGAGTAGATGGTTCTTCATTTTTCGGAAGAGCTTTAAGTTCATCTAACCCAGGTGTTCCTTTAGGTTGCTCAACTTCCACCTCATTTATATCATTATTGTCTAATATAGACTGATTTCCTGCTTCATTTGCTGCAATTATTGTAAGTATCAAGGAGGTTATCAAAAAAAGGACTGCAATTATCCATGTTAATTTATTTAATGCAGTTGTTGCTGATCTGTTAGCCATAAAATTGTTATCACCACCAACTCCAAGACCACCACCTTCTGAACGCTGAAGTAAAACGACTGCGATTAGTATAAGAGCTATTATCAAGTGAATAATAAGTAAAACGTTTTCCAATTATAAAATCTCCAGACTTTTAAATTAAACATAAACCAAAATTATTAATGTTTTAATTTTTGTTTTTATCTACCATCTTACCACTAGCTATCCAAGGCATCATACCCCTTAACTTTTTTCCCACTTTTTCTATTTCATGTGAGTCATTAATTCTTCTTGTAGCTTTAAAAAATGGTTGGCCAACAAGGTTTTCTTGCATAAATTTACCTACAAAATTTCCATTTTGAATATCTGTTAAAATTTCTTTCATTCTTTCTTTAGTCTCTTTGTAAGGTAGCACTCTAGGTCCTGATACATATTCACCATATTCTGCTGTGTTAGATATAGAATAATTCATATTGGCAATTCCACCTTCATAAATAAGATCTACGATTAATTTTACTTCATGAAGACATTCAAAATATGCCATTTCTGGCTCATATCCTGCTTCAACTAAAGTTTCAAATCCCATTCTTATTAATTCTACTAAGCCTCCACAAAGTACTGCTTGCTCTCCAAAAAGATCTGTTTCGCATTCTTGTTTGAAGTCAGTCTCAATAATTCCCGACCTACCTCCACCTATAGCAGAACAATAGGATAAGCCTAATTCTAAAGCTTTTCCTGATGCATTTTGGTGTACTGCTACTAAACATGGAACACCACCGCCTTTGATGAATTCTCCTCTAACTGTATGACCTGGGCCTTTTGGTGCCATCATGATAACATCTACGTCAGTTTTGGGTTCAATTAGTCCAAAATGTACATTTAATCCGTGAGCAAATGCTATTGCTGACCCGCTTCTTAAATTATTATGAACAAATTTCTTATATGTCTCAGCTTGTAGTTCGTCTGGCATTGTGAACATCATTAAGTCACACCATTTAGCTGCTTCTTCTATACCTAAAACCTTTAATCCTTCAGCTTCAGCTTTTTTTGCTGATGGAGAATTTTCTCTTAATGCAACAGCAATGTTTTTTGCACCACTATCCCTTAAATTTAATGCATGTGCATGCCCTTGACTACCATAACCCAAGATAGCTATTTTTGTTTCTTTTACGATATTAACGTCACAATCTTGATCATAGTATACGCGCATTTTTCCTCCAGTATAATTTCTGATGTAGATTAACCACAAACATTAAACAATATTTAAGTTGAGCTTAATAGTTGAATTTTAGTGTTATGGCAATTGTAATTTAATACTTTATTATTTGACTATTGAAACATCCCAAATTTCATGACATTTTTTTTTGAAATTTTATTACCATTTAAAAAACTTAATCCATATTTTCTAATATTTGAAATTGTAGGATTTTTACTTATAGCCAATTTATTTAATATGTGAACACTCAACATTCTAGAAGTTATTTTTAACTTTCTTGAATTATCATATTCTTTTAAGAATACATTATCTCCAATCTCTTCATTATTTTTTAATTTTTTTTCAATTAAATAAAATAAGTTTTTGATATCATGTATCGATGTATTAAGTCCCTGTGCACCAATTGGAGGTAATACATGAGCGGTTTCAGCTAATAATATTAATCTCTCAGAGATCAAACTACTAGATGCTTGAGTAATGATTGGGAAATTTCGTATTTCGCTTGTAACGGTACACTCTCCAAGAATATGGCCAGTTCTTTTTGTAATGAAATGTGATAAATTTTTTTTATTAAGAAAGTTTTTATCATTCTTTTTTGTATCTTTAAGCATAAGAACTACAGATGAAAAATGTCCATTGAATTTACTTGTATTTAAAGGAACAAGTGTACATGGTCCTTCCGATTTATATATCTCATAAGATTTAGAATCATGATTGATTTTATGTTTAATATTAAAAACAAAGGCTTGTTGGTTATAATCATATTTAAATTTTTTAATATTTAATAATTCTCTGACATTACTGTGTCTTCCATCTGCTGCAATAATTAGTTTAGAAGTGATTTGTTTTTTTCCTTTTGTCTTTATTACTACATCAAATGACCTAGGAGTTATGTGTTCTACATAATCACCTTCTAAATAAAAAAAATTCCTACTTGATTTCATTAATTTTTGAAGTTCTTCAATTATTACTTTATTAGGTAAATTATAACCGAGGACATTTATTCCAAGTTCTTCGGCAAAGAATTCGCAACTTGAGTTAATTTCTTCAGTTTTTGGATCCAAATTACAAATTACAAGCGAATTTAAAGGTTGAGCAAATCTTTCAAATTTTTCCCATACCCCTATCTCTCTAAAAAAACTTATAGCAGGATCAAGTAGAGCCGTGGATCGCAAATCTGTTTCTATAGTATTATCTTTTTGTCTTTTATATTTTTCGATACAGGCTACCTTTATTCCTATATTTGTAAGGGATTTAGCCATTAGCAATCCAGAAATACCAGCGCCGCATATAATTACGTCAGTTTCAATTAAATTCATTTTTTTAACATTTTTATATTAAATTTGATATATATTATAATGTGTGAATAAATTGTTTAAAGAGGTATAAGCTATCAGTTGGTCCAGGACTTGCTTCCGGATGATATTGTACAGAAAAAATATTTCTATCTTTCACGGCTATTCCACAATTACTTTGATCAAAAAGTGATACATGAGTTTCAAAAACATTTTTAGGAAGTGTTTTTCTATCAACTGCAAATCCATGGTTCATTACAGTAATCTCTACTTTTCCTGTCTTTAAATCCTGTACTGGATGATTAGCACCATGATGTCCAGTTTTCATTTTTATAGTTTTTGCTCCTAATGCTAATGCCAAGATTTGATGCCCAAGACATATTCCAAAAATAGGTAATTCTGTTTTTTCAATAACCTCTTTTAAAACTGGTATGATATATTTTCCAGTCGCTTTAGGATCACCAGGACCATTTGATAAAAATAAACCATCAGGTTTATAATTCATAATTTCTTTAAATGAAGTAGTTGCAGGTACTACTATTACGCCACATCCTAATTCTGCTAAGGATCGGAGAATATTTGTTTTAATTCCAAAGTCAATAGCCACAATTGTTTTGGTAATTTTTGTATTATTATATATTTTTGGAGCTAACCAATGACCTTCTTTCCAATCATAATTCTCTTTACATGATACTTTTTTTGCAAGATCTAAACCATTTAATCCAGACCATTCATTTAAAAAATTTGTCATTTTTCCAATATCAAAATCAGAATTATCTTGATGGCAAATTACACCGTTCATGGCTCCTTTGTCTCTTAATTGGAGTGTTAAATTTCTGGTATCAATACCATATAATCCAATAACATTTTTTTGTTTCAACCAGTTATCTAAAGTTTCAGTTTTTCTCCAATTAGAAGGTGTTGTTGGTTTTAAATAAGTAATAACGCCACTTGCTGAGTTTTTTAAAGACTCATTATCATCAGTATTAACTCCCACATTGCCAATATGTGGAAAGGTAAATACTATGATTTGATTAGAGTAAGACGGATCACTTATAATTTCTTGATATCCAGACATTGAAGTATTAAAACATAATTCCGCAACTGCAATACCAGTTGCACCATATCCAAATCCCTTTAATATTGTTCCATTATCTAAAACTAAACAAGCATTTTTATTTTCTAACATTATTCAATTCTATACTTTAGAAATTTCCGTTTGGATTATTTTATAGGTTGAATTAATTATATTGTATCTTTAATGTAAGGGATTTATGTTTTCAATCAAAATACAACCAATGGTGAGATTTAATGCGTGATATATTAGACAAATCACTGAAGGATGCTATGAGAGCAAGAGATTCTCAAAAAATATCAACCATTAGACTTATAAATGCCGCAATAAAAGACAGAGATATTGCAGTTAGATCAGAAGACAATTTAGAGGGCGTTAGTGATGAGGAAATCCTCTCTATATTAAGTAAAATGATAAAACAAAGGCAAGAAAGTGCAAAACAATATGAAGAAGGTGGTAGGCTGGAGCTAGCCCAACAGGAATTTGATGAAATCAAAATAATAGAAACATTTTTACCTAAGCAACTTAATTCAGAAGAAACTGAGCAAATAGTTCGTAAAATAATTTTAGAAATAAATGCTACTTCTCTCAGAGATATGGGAAAAGTAATGAATACTTTAAAAGAAAAATATTCTGGTAAAATGGATTTTGGAAAAGCTGGGACTTTTGCTAAAGATGCACTAACTAAGTAATGTTTTAACTTTTAAAACTTTTTATAGAATCATGAATAATTTCAATGGCTTCCTCTTTATTTCCCCAACCAATTAATTTAACCCACTTATCTTTTTCTAAATCTTTGTAATGCTCAAAAAAGTGGGAAATTCTTTCTTTTGTTTTCTCATTTAAATCTGTCAAATCAGAAATATCTGATTGGAATGGGTCTATTTTATTAGTAGGAACTGCAATAATTTTATCATCTAATCCACCATCGTCTTCCATTTTTAAAACCCCTATGGGTCTACAAGGTATGACAACGCCAGGTGGAAGAGGTATGTCTAGTAATACTAAAACATCTGTAGGATCTCCGTCTGCATGTAAAGTATTTGGAATAAATCCATAGTTACATGGATAAAACATTGATGTATTTACAATTCTATCAACAAATATACCACCACTGTCTTTGTCAAATTCATATTTCACAGGACTTCCCCCTGAAGATCCACCTGTAATTTCTATCACCACATTAATCTCATAAGGAGGGTTTTTCCCAACGTTAATTTTATTTAAATCCATAAACATACCTAAGTTTTAACTATTTCATAACACCAAGTACAATTGATAAATTTAAATGTCAATTGCAAGATAAAGACTTATTTATAGAGAAAATAAATATAACAATATTTTAACTATTTGTTTCTTTGTTATTATTTTTGGCAATGGATAAAATGGCTTCAAGTTGTCTAAAAACAATATTTTGTTCTACATAATCTTTAGTTCTTTTATACGTTCCATTTTCTAGCATTTGACTAGCTAAAGAAAAAAAAGGGCAGTTCCTACTTTTTCTTCCACCAATTATTTGATGCCATCGTCCTGCATCATCTAAAGTACAATTACCTGCAACATCAGTTTCAACTTCACTAATTATAAGGATTTGTGCTTTTACACCCATTCTATTTAACATTTGAGATACGAGAGATGTATTTAAAGCAGCAGCTGGTTCTATTGAACCATCCTCTTTTATTATTAGAGAGCTATAGTCTTCAATTACACCTGAATAGCTCCTTGGCTTTATAAAAAAAAGTTGATTAGGTGGGTTAATTACTTTTCCACCTAGAGACACAAAAGCCAAAATAGCTGCTTCTGATAAATTTCCAGTTGGAATATTACCATCTGGAAAATATCTTTCAGCAATGGGTTCTGGTAAAATTGCATTTATTATTTCAGGTGTAATTGCTAAATCATTTTTTAAAATATCAAGAATTTGCTCAAATTTTATAGGTTTTGGATCAATCGAAGATCTTGCATAATTAACGATAGCTTCTAATTCTGTCTTGAGTCCAATCTCGGTAGTTTTTAGAATTGTATTGAAATCTGCTGCAGTACTTGAAACTGGAACTCCCCTAAATAAGGAAACTGGTTGGCAATCAGGTAATAAAATTTTTATCACCGGTTCAAAATCTTCCAAAACTCCAGGTAATTCTTTGTTAATAGTTGCATAAGTTTGTAAATTGATAGATACCGTATCTTCGCCTTTTAATTGGTCATAAAAATGGCGTCTTCTTAAAGAAAATAATTCGTCCTCACTAGCTGTTATATTTCCATCATCATCTACAGCAGTTGCTGGAGGTTCAAATGGTTCAAGTGGTGAATAAATTAAAGAGTATAATTCATCAATACTATTAGAATTACATTTAATTTCGGAATTTGTTCCTTGAGAAAATGCTTTAAATCCATAGAAAAATAAAAAGCTAAACAAAATTATTTTTTTTAAAATATACATATCAAACTTAAAATCAAAACATCATAGTAGCATATTAAAAATTCATATTGCAAAATGTTCTAATATGCTTGCAAGAATAAAGCCAATTCATCTTTTACTTATTTGAGAAATATACTATTATTTTTATAATAATTAAATCAAAGTGAATATAATAATTTTTCTTTGGTATGTTATTTTGATTGGGCCATATTTAGTTTTGGATAACTACATATTTGATTAAGAAATCTAATTTCAATATGAAAAAAAAAGAGATCAAAAAAATAAAAAATAACTTTTCATATTGGGAGAATATAATTTCTCAATATTGGAAGATAAATGGCAAATTTTTAAAACTAAATTCTGAGTTTGATTTAAATTTTGAGGTTATTGATCACAAAAATAGCAAATTCATCGTTAAAATAATGAGAAATGATTGCGATGAAGGCTTTTTAGAAGGACAAATAAGGTTTTTGAAATTTATTAATAAAACTAAATCTTCTTTACCTATACCAAAAATTTTTAAATCTATTAAAGGAAACGATTTTGAGAAACTAAATGATGAAAATAAAAATGAAAGATATGTTTGGATTATAAAAAAAATTGAGGGAGAATTATTTTCAGATTTTAAACCAAAACCACTTGAATTGATCTATGATTTAGGAAAAAAAGTTGGGTTGCTAGATCTATATTCTAAACGATTTAAAAAAACATTAAGCATTCCTAGTAATAAGTGGAATCTTACAAAACCATATTGGATTGAAAACCACTTATCAGATATTAAGAATTCAAAAATAAGAAAAGTAATAGAAGATATCTTAGTCGATTTTAAAAATATTTCTAATGTTTTGCTAAATTTAGAGTCACATTGGACTCATAACGATTTAAATGATCAGAATTTATTAGTAAATTATAATGGATTAAATCTACCTGAGATAAGTGGTATACTGGACTTTGGGGATTTAGCTTTTTGTCCCCAAATTTGTAATATTGCTATTTGCTCTGCATATTTGTTGATTTTACCAGATGTTGGAATAGAAAAACAACTTCATTTTTTAAAAGGTTATCATCTTAAGAATCCAATTTCTGAAAATGAGTTAGATATCCTTTACACATTAATATTGGTCAGAATTGCAGTAAGTTATGTAAACTCAATTGTTATGTCAATGAATAAGCCTGATGATCCTTACGTATTGATATCTCAAAATGATACAAAAAATTTTTTGTTGAGTATGAGAGAAAATAAAGACTTTATAACTGCTAGATTTAGAGATAGTTGTGGATTTTCACCTTTAAGATCTTCGAACGAAGTTGAAGAATTTTTAAATTCGAATCTCAATAATTTTTTTCCAGCAATTAAAGGCAGTTTAAAGACTGCAAAAGTAATTAACTTAGATCCACAAAATTGTTCAATACCAGAAGACCCTTTTAACATTACGGATGAAGAGGCGTTAAATTTAACTAATCATAACCAACAAAATAACACTGATTATTTTTACTTAGGTAAATATTTAGAACCAAGACTTATCTATACCTCAAAAAATTTTTTTAATGGTGCTGATAAAAACTCTAGTCGTAGGACCATCCATCTGGGGGCAGACGTTTTCTGTAAAACAAATACACCTGTTTATTGTCCTTATGATGGAGAAGTTGTTTTTGTAGATAATTGTCAAGAGAGATTAGATTATGGAGGGTTTATAGTCCTAAAACATTACACAAAAAAAGGATTATTTTTCTTTTCTCTTTTTGGTCACTTAGATCCTAATTCAATAAATTTAAAAGTTGGTCAAAAAGTAAAAAAAGCAAGAAGACTGGCAAAAATTGGTAGTTTTAAAGTAAATGGTGGGTGGGAACCGCACTTGCACATTCAAATTTCATTAGGTTTAGGTCAAGGAAAAAATTGGCCTGGTGTATGTAATGAAAAGGAAAAAGATTTCTGGGAAAAATACTGCCCTAATCCTGCTCCATTTTTAGGTATAAGCGCAGAAAAAATTAAGTTCAAAAATGTAGATAAAGAATTATTATTACAAAATCGTAAAAATCATTATTCAGGAAATTTAAAAATTAGTTATAAAAATCCTTTAACTATCATGAGGGGTCATAAAAATTACTTATTTGATGAAAATGGTAAATGTTTTTTAGATTTTTATAATAATGTACCACATGTTGGTCATTCTCATCCGAGAATAGCAAAATTAGTTTTTAATCAATTAAAACTTGTCAATTCAAATACACGGTATTTGCACCCAATCCAAAAAGTTATTTCTGAAAATATATTATCTAGATTTTCAAAAAATTTTAGTCATGTTTTTCTAGTTAATTCTGGTTCTGAGGCTAACGAATTAGCCCTGCGTTTGGCCAAAGCTTACACTGGTTCTAAAGAATTTATAACTTTCGATCATGGATATCATGGTAATACGAATGGTGTTTTAGAAGTTTCTCCATATAAATTTAATAAACCTAACGGAATTGGTAGAAAAAAGTGGGTTCATGTTATGGATTGTCCTGACCCATTTAGAGGCGTGGATCCAAGGTTTCAAATAGATAGAATTTTGGATAAACTGTGTTCAAAAAATAGGCCAGTAGCTGGCTTTATTTCAGAGATTTTTCCAAGTGTTGCAGGACAAATAATACCTCAAGATGGAATTTTGAAATATATTTATAAAAAAGTAAAAAAAGCTGGTGGGTTATGTATAGCAGATGAAGTTCAAACTGGTCTAGGTCGTTTGGGTGAGTTTTATTTTGGATTTGAGCAACAAAAAGTTGATCCTGATATAGTTGTATTAGGTAAGCCAATTGGTAATGGTCATCCAATTGGAGTTGTAATTACTAAAAGCAAAATTGCACAATCATTTGATAATGGCATTGAATTTTTTTCAACATTTGGGGGATCAGATCTTTCATGTTTTATAGCAAATGAAGTTTTAAAAATAGTTGATGATGAAAATTTAAAGTTTAATTCAAAAAAAATGGGAAATCTTTTAATAAAGGAATTGGAGAAGCTTAAGTCTGAATTCCCAATTATTGGAGATGTAAGAGGTATAGGTTTATTTTTAGGGGTAGAAATAATAACTAATATTCAAACTAAAGAGCCTGGCACTTTAGAGGCTGAATATATTTGTAATAGACTTAGAGAAAAAAGAATTTTAGTAGGGTTAGAAGGTCCTTACGATAATGTAATAAAAATAAGACCTCCTTTATGTGTTGACAAAGATGATATAAATACTTTTTTAAAATTCTTTAGTAATATACTTGAAGAAACATTCTTAAAGACAGTGCCTGAAACACATTAAAATTTTCTTATGAATACCAAATCAAAAAAAACCTTCTCAGAAAGAAATACTAAAAGTAAATCTCAGCTTTTAATTATTGCCGAACATGCTGGCAATGAAATTCCAGTAGAATTACGTAATTTAGGACTTAACAAAAATGATCTCAGACGACATATCTCTCATGATATAGGTGTATATGGAGTATGTGAATTCTTGTCAAAAAAAGTAAAAGATCAAATTATTTTATCAAAATTCTCAAGATTATTAGTAGATTTAAACAGGGGTATTAATTCACCTGATTGCATAAGACATTTTAGTGATGGATCATTTATTCCTTTCAATATTGGATTGGCAGAAAATGAGAAAAAATCAAGGATTAGAAAATTTTATATTCCTTTTCATGAAAAACTATCAGATATTATATCAACAAAAAAAATTAAAATTATATTTTCAATTCATAGTTTTACTCCAAAACTACGTGAAGAAAATATTCAAAGGCCTTGGCATTGTGGAATTCTTTATGGCTTGTCGGAAAAACTTGGGAATTATTGTATAGACTTTTTAAGGCATAATTATAAATTTACAGTTGGTAATAATGAACCCTATGGTGTGAACAACAATGATGATTATATCATTTCTAAATTTGGGGATAAAAAATCAATCCCTTCAATTATTATTGAAATTAGGCAAGACTTAATTTCAGATTACAAAGGACAAAAAACTTGGAGTGAGATAATCCAAAATATGATTGAAAATTGTTTATACAATTATCAACATTAATTAAAGTTTTTTGGTATTCCAGCTGATAAAATTTTTCCACTTAAAGCTTCACTTTTAAAAAATTTCCCTATATTTTTGCACAAAATAATCAAATCTTTTAAATCAATTCCTGTGGATATTTTCATTGAGTTAAATAAATAAATTATATCCTCTGTTGCTACATTTCCAGAAGCTCCTGGAGCAAACGGGCAACCTCCTAATCCAAGCAAAGAACTATCAAATTTTCGTATACCTAAATCAAATGCAGTTAAAACATTCGCCATCCCTAAACCGCGGGTGTCATGGAAATGGGCAAAAATGTCAAGATTCCCTACTGATCTAATTAAACTATTAAAAAGCATTTTTACTTGTTTAGGGTTAGCGTAGCCAACAGTGTCTGCAATTGTGATTTCGTCGACTCCTATTTCTATTATTTTTTCTACTAAATGAAGCACTTTTTGGTTGGAAACTTCTCCTTCTATTGAGCAACCAAATGATGTAGAAATTGCAACACCTATTTTACTACGATTTTCTAAGCTTTTATTATAAGATACAATTTCAGATAATTCAGTAATTGAAGATTTGATGTCCTTATTGATATTAGCTTTATTGTGAGACTCACTAGCAGATATAACACAATTTATCTTTTCTGCTTGGAGTTCAAAAGCTTTTTTTGCACCAAAAAAGTTGGGAACTAATACTGAACTTGTTAATCCAGAAATACTTTTTGCAGCTTGCAGAATTTCTTCAGAATCAAAAAATTGAGGTACAATTTTTTCAGGTACAAAAGAGGTAACTTCGATTTCTTTAAAATTAAGAAATGCTTGCATATTTAACCATTCAATTTTTTTTTCTGTTGGTAATATTTTTTTTACCAGCTGTAGGCCATCTCTTAACCCAACTTCTCTTATCAAAACTTCTTCCATTATTAGTGACCTTTAAATTTTGGAGGACGTTTTTCATTAAAAGCCAATATGCCTTCCTGACGATCCTTAGTTATAATTGTTCTGTTATAACATTCAATCTCAAAAGAGAGCCCATCGGAGAGGGACATTTGCAACCCCTTTTTAATAGAATTTTTAGCTTGTTTTACAGCAAGTGGAGCATTTTGAGCAATCATTTTTGCAATTTTAGTCACCTCTATCATGAGTTGATCACCATCAAAAATCTCATTAACCAAGCCCCAATTTTTTGCTTCCAATGCTGTAAAAGTTTTTCCAGTTAAAATTAGTTCTAATGCCCTTTTTTCACCAACAGCTCTTGGTAAATTTTGGGTGCCTCCAGCCCCCGGAATAATGCCTAATTTTGTTTCAGTTTGTGCAAATAAAGAATGTTTTGCAGCATATGCAATATCTACAGCAGAAACTATTTCACATCCTCCTCCATATGCTGCACCATTTACAGCTGCAATAATTGGAACAGGGCAGTCTTTTATAGATCTTATCATTCGCTCAAATAACTTGTGTTGAATAAACCATTTTTGAGAGGTCATTTCATTTCTTTCTTTTAGATCACCTCCCGCACAAAATGCTTTTTTCCCATTTCCAGTAAGTATTATTACTCTTGTTTTTTTATTTCCTACAGAAAATTCTTCAAAAAAAGTATAGATCTCTTCAGCCATTTTAGAATTGAATGCATTTGATGCTTCTGGCCTATTTAAGGTACAAATTATTATCTCATCTTCAACATGATTGATATATATTGTTTTATTATCTGAAGTTTCCATTTTTATAAATGTTTCCTAAATATTATTAACTATTTATCTTTTATATTATATTATTTAAATTCTGAGTTTAAGTAATTTATATTTATTTAGGAAATCTAATATGAGTACTAATAATATGCATCAAGAAATTAGGGATGCAGTTAGTAAGATGTGTCTAAAATTTGATAACAAATATTGGCAGAATTGTGATGAAAAAGACCTTTATCCAACTGAATTTGTTAATGAGTTAACTATCTCTGGCTTTTTAGCATCTCTTATTCCAGAAAAATATGGAGGCGCAGGTCTTCCTTTATCTGCAGGTGCTGTAATTCTAGAAGAAATTCATAAATCAGGTGGAAATGCTGCAGCATGTCATGCTCAAATGTACACAATGGGCACAATTTTAAGGCATGGAAGTGAGAAGCAAAAATCAAATTTTCTTCCAAAAATTGCTTCAGGTGATTTGAGATTGCAAGCTTTTGGTGTAACTGAACCAAATAGTGGATCAGATACACTTTCTTTAAAAACAAATGCAGTTTTTAACGGAGAAAAATACATTATTAATGGCCAAAAAATTTGGACTTCCAGAGCAGAGCATTCAGATTTATTACTTCTTTTAGCAAGAACAAAGCCCCTTGAGGAAGTTAAAAAAAAGACTGAGGGATTATCTGTATTTCTTATAGACATGAGAGATCATATTGGTAATTCCTTGACGATTAAACCCGTAAAAACAATGATGAATCATTCAACAACTGAAATTTTTTTTGAAAACCTTTCAGTCTCTCCTGATAATTTAATTGGCGATTGTAATGATGGGTTTAAATATATTCTTTCTGGAATGAATGCAGAAAGAATTTTAATTTCTGCAGAATGTATTGGAGATGCAAAGTGGTTTTTGAAAATGGCTACAGATTACTCTAAAGATCGAAAAGTCTTTAATCGTCCAATTGGTCAAAATCAAGGAATTCAGTTTCCAATAGCAAAAGCTTATTCAAAAATGCGTGCCGCTGAACTCATGTTATGGAGTGCCATAAATCTATTTGATGAAGGTAAAAACCCTGGTGAAGAAGCTAACCTTGCAAAATTACTTTGCTCAGAGGCCTCATGGGAAGCTGCAGAAATGTGCATTCAAACTTATGGTGGATTTGGTTTTGCAAAAGAATATGACATAGAACGTAAATATAGGGAGGCAAGATTGTATCAAGTTGCTCCTGTTTCAACAAATCTCATTTTAAGTTTTATTGCAGAGCATGTTTTAAATTTACCAAGATCTTACTGATCTTAATTGAAGTAATTTATATCAATGAAAAAAAACAAAAAAATACTAGTAGTAGGTAGGGCAGGTCTTGATCTATATGCTCATCCTATCAATACTCCTATTGAAAATGCTTCTCAATTTACTTCACAATTAGGTGGGTCTGCTGCCAATATAGCAGCTGGGTTAGCCATTCAAGGAAATAATGTTGATTTAATGTCACCCATTTCTAATGATTCAATTGGAGATTTTGTTATAAACAGCTGTAAGAAGATTGGTATTAATACTTTACTTTTAGAAAAAGTCTCTAATTTAAAAAATACACTTGCCATTGTTGATACTATGGGAGACAAAACAAATGCTGTTTTATACAGAGAAAAACCTGCAGATCTTTTTATAGATGAAACTTTTTTTAAAAGGGTTAATCTGGATTCCTATCTTATGATTATAGTTACTGGAACATCATTATCACGTAATCCATCAAGGAATAATGTTTTAAAATTAATGGAATTAGCGATTAAAAGAAAAATAGAAATTGTTTTAGATATTGATTATAGAGAAGGGTCATGGAATGATAAAAAAAAAGCAGAAAAGACATTATATTCTGCATCATTATTATCAAACATTGTAGTAGGAAATGATTTGGAATTTAATTTTATGTCATCGGATAAAAACAGAGGGTTAAGTCTGGCATCTAAATTATCAAAAAAAAATAGAATAACTACAATTTATAAAATGGGATCAAAAGGATTATACTATTTTAATAAAAATAATAAACATTATTTTAAAAGTTTTAAAGTGAAATCAATCAAACCAACTGGAGCAGGGGATGCTTTCATATCTAGTTTTTGCTCATCAAAACTAAGAGGAGTTGAACTTTCTAAAAGTATAAAATTTGGGGCAGCGGCAGGAGCCATAGTTGTGACAAGGGTAGGTTGTTCTAAAGCGATGCCAACATTATTAGAAATCAAAGAATTTATTAAGAAATATAATTAGGAAAAATGCATATACCTCCTTATGAGAATAATAATAAGCCAATAATTGATATTGAAAACAATATTATTCCTAATATTTATTTTAACATTATCAAATTATCCAAAGGTGAAGAATTCGCAATATGTCTTAAAGGTTATGAGATATGTATTGTCCCTGCAACAGGATCCATAGATGTGGAAATTAGCAATAAAACTTTTAAAAATATTGGCAATAGAAAAACTGATGTTTGGGATGGTGAGCCTGAATGTATTTATATTCCTTGTAATCAGGAAGCAAAGATAAAATGTGTCAGTAGAAATTGTGAATTATTTATAGCTGGGGCGAAGTATGACAAAATTTTAGAACCTTTTGTTATACGGTCAAATGAAATTGATTTAGTACAATATGGATCTGATGAAACAAAAACGCATAGAAAAATTAAACATCTTTTAGGGCAAAAACAAAGTCAGAAAGTTGGGAGATTATTAGTCTCAGAACTCTTTACAGTAGGTGCAGGTGGTTGGTCAGGGTTCCCTAGTCATAAGCATGATACTGACCGATTGCCTTTAGAAACAAAGCATGATGAAGCATATAATTTTAGATTTAGACCCAACCATGGATCAGCACTTCAACTATTACAGGCGGAAAATAAAGATCAAGGAAAATCTTTTCACATAGTGAATGGATCTACTTTCTGCATTTCTAATGGCTATCACCCTGTCTGTGTTTTACCTGGTTATGAAATGTATTATTTTACAATATTGGCTGGATATAGTCAGCGACCATTAGTACAATTTTTTCAACCTGTTCATGAGTACCAAGTAGATCTTATTCCAGGTATAAAGGATATGGTCGCAAAATTTAAATGAGTATAGATTCTTTAACAAACCTTTTAAATTGCGCCAAAACAAGAAATAATTATGTTGTAGGTTTTGTAGTTCAAGGTTGGGAAGATGCTTCTTCATTTGTTCGTGCAGCTGATGAAACTGAAACCGATATTATTCTACAATCAGGTCCAGGATTAAGAAAAAATATGCCACTTGAATTGATTTATGCCATGTTTGAAAAATTAAGTGGTGAAACTAATATCAAAATTGTTCCTCATTTAGATCATGGTGAAAATTATGATATATGCAAAAAGGCTTTAGATATTGGGTTTACTTCTATAATGTATGACGGTTCAAAATTGTCTTTTAAAGAAAACCTTAATCAATCCTTAAAAATTTATGAATTAACTCAGAAATATAATGCTTGCTTAGAGGTCGAACTTGGATTTGTTGGTTATAATGATATAAGTAAAAATAAAAAGACATCGCCAGAGGAAGTCAAATTATTTACAGATCAGTTGCCAGTGACAGCTATGGCTGTTTCAGTGGGCAACACTCACTTACAAAATGAAAATTCAGCAATTATAGATTATGATCTTCTTCGTGAAATCTCTGAAATTACTTCTGTCCCTCTTGTAATTCATGGAGGGTCAGGGGTAAGTCCTATTGATAGAATTAAAATGTCAAAGTATTATGGAGTACGTAAATTCAATATTGGTACAGAATTCAGACGATTGTTTGGAACTATCTTGAGAGATATTCTTATTAATGACAAGCATATATTTGATCGTTTAGAAATAATGCAAAAATTAAAATCGGCACTAACAAAAAAGGCAAAAAAAATTTTACTTGATACAAACTTTAAATAAATTTTCAAATATTATCATTTACTTTTCTTGCTCTGCTTTTAACCCAGAAATATGCATAAATTTTATAATATTCTGACAAAAAAGGGTAATATACTGTCTTTTTCATTTTAATTTCTTCGATATACTCATCGCTTAGTTTGTTTTCTTTGGCTGCTTTAATAAGGAGATTTAAATATCTTCTTGAAGTTGGTAATTCTTCTAAAGTTTCTGTGGGCCAAATCAAGGTTTTAGCTAAAAATCTTTTCTTATTTGTAAAAACTGGGATTTCAAATACTTCATACTCTGGACCTTCTGAAGCAATTATTTTCTTTAATTCGACATCACTAATTTCATGGAGAATTCCCTCAACTTTACTCCCTTTTTGGTAACTAATATTTGCAAAACCAGGTTCCACAAAATTTGGACCTTTTAAGTTGATTTTTAAAGCATAATCTTCGATGTGACCTACAGTACTTTTTTTTGGATATACATATCTAACTTTCTCAAGATACACTTGAGACATATTTGATCCATATCCAAAATAAAAGGCCATGATAATTTTTTTTTTAAGCAGATTAATGATTTTATTTCTATATATAAATATAAGTATAGAGGAAATACTACAAAATAATGAGTCCATAAATTTTGCTTAGTTTATTCGATTTTTTTAATTTACTTGTAAATGGTGTTATACCTGTATCTTTTATATGCTTCTTTGGTTTTTTTTTGGGAAAGAAGAATTTATTTAAAGTTACTGAAGCAAACATTATTTTAAAATTTGTAGGATTGGTTGCAGTTCCTGCTATGAGTGCTGACATAATTCTAAAATTAGATTTCTCAAATATTAATTTTTCATTATACATCAAATATTTAATTACTGAGTTACTCTTATATTTAATAGGTTTTTTCACCGCAAAATTATTTTTTAAATCTAATACGACTGAAGCTATTTTAATTGGAGCTGCTGCGTCATTTGCTAATCATGTTCTTTATGTCTATCCCATAGCAATTTTAGAGTTTCCATTTTCTCAGATAAATTCAATTATTACAATCATGGCCATGGATGTAATGTTGTTGTCTTTTACAATTTTTCTTTTAGATTTCACATCTACTGATGATTTTACCCTATTTAAGTTGTTCAAAAAACAAATTGTAAATCCACCTCTTTTAGGCCTTTTTGTAGGTTTAATTATAATTTTAGCTCCTTTTGAATTGCCTGTTGGTATTGAACGGACATTTGAATTTGTTTCTCTTTCTGCTGCTCCATGTGCTCTATTTGCACTTGGAATAATTTTATCAAAAAAAGTACAAAGAGGTCAGTTAAATATTGCTATTTTTATTACACTTTTAAGATTAATTATTCATCCATTACTGGCAGTGATTGTAATTTTAATTTTAGGAGGACATTTGATAGAAAATTCACGAACAACTCTTATGGTAGCAGCTGCTCCAGTTGGACTTATGGCTTTCACATTTGCTCCAAAATATGGTGTAAGTACAGAGGCAATTGCATTATCGATACTATGGACTTTTATTGCATCACTTTTTCTTATTCCTTTAGTTGGAATAATTCAAATTTAAGGATTTATTTTTGAGGTATGATATCAAAAGCGAATGTAACTCTTTCTTCGTTACTTTTAAATGGAACAGTATGATGGAATAAAGAGGAGGGGAATAAAACTAAGTCTCCTTTATATACATCAACTGATTTTTTATCAAATTTCTTTCCATCAGTAGGATAATTAGCCCCATCAAAACTAAAAACTATATTTCCTTCATCTTTAGTTTTTTTAGAAGGCATTTTAAAATATAAACTTCCACTCAACCATCCTTCTTTATGAATATGAGCTGCGAGGTTTCCTCCTGAATTAATAGATACTAACCAACCATAAATATTATATTTTTTTGGCCAATTTTTTATGAAACCTTCACTACTTGTACTAAATTCCTTTAAATAATTTGTTACTTTATTCTCTAATATTTTCTTTAATAACTGTATATCTTCTCTTTGATGCAAAAAAATATTTCCTGATGATTGCTTACCATTTGAAAGTAAAGGCTGACTTTTAGGATCACTTTCTCCACTTTGGTGGAATTCCAGTATACTTGTAATTAGATCTTCACTTAGTTCACCATTATTTGTAATGTTTTCCTTTTTAATATAATTAAATGGGTTAGTGCAAAAAGGATTTTCATTGTTAGAAACATTAAATCGAATTGAAGCATGACTTCCAATAGAAGCCATAAGTGGGTTAACAATATTTCTTTTGATCAATTCTCTGTAATGTTTATAAAATTTATCTTTTTGACCTAAATAATAAAGGCATTCCAAAAGATGACTTTTACTTAATCCATAGTTTGTTTTATGAAAATGTTCTATTGCTTCTGAATAAGAATTTAATCTTACAAGCATTCTAGCTAAATGGTACCTTGAACTTTCTTTTTTCTCGTCAAGGTCTAATACTTTTTTAAAACAATCTATGGCTTCTTCGTTTTTTCCACTATCTTGATAAGCTATTGCTAGTGCTTCCAAATTTGCCACATGTTTTGGTTCTTTTTTGAAAGCTATTTCAAAACAATTAATAGCTTTTGAGATTTTTCCCATTGCCATATATAAATTGCCTAAATTTGTTGATAACAAAAAATTACCTGGATTTAACTTTAAAAGATCTTCATAAATTTTGAGTGCAGACCCAACATTATTAGAGTATCTATGGCCTAAAGCTAAAAGATTCCAAGCCATTGCACTTGAAGAATTTTTCTCAACATATTTTTGAGCATTTATTACAAGAGTTTGATAGTCTTTATTTTTATAATGTTCTACTAAGCTATCAACTGATATTTCCTCATTTTTCATATTGAAATCCGTTGCATCGGAACATCCGTATATTTTAAAAGGGCTATTCATTAAGAAATAATCTCCGTACTTTATATTTATTGTATAATAATAACATTTTTTTCTGTTGAAAAATTTTACAGAGACATTAACGACTTGATTAAAAAAATATAAATAATTCTTTTTTAAAATTGAAAATTGAATAACTTTTTTATATCTTTCAAATAATCGGTTTCTTTCACTGGTTTATCCCATCTAATTCGGTGTATTCTGGGAAATCTTAAGGCAATACCTGACTTATGCCGCTTACTTTCATTAATACTATCAAATGCTATTTCTAATACCAATTCTTTATGAACTTCACGTACTGGTCCAAACCTCTTGATTGTATTCTTCCTAACCCAATCATCTAGCTTTTTTAATTCTTCATCAGTAAATCCAAAGTAAGCTTTTCCTATAGGTACAATATTATCATTATTCCATACACCAAAAGTGAAATCAGAATAATAAGAACTTCTTTTTCCATGTCCTCTTTGTGCATACATAAGAATAGTATCTAAAAATAGAGGGTTCTTTTTCCATTTGAACCATGGTCCTCTTGGTCTTCCAGATAAATATAAGCTATTTTTAGATTTAATCATTAAACCCTCTTGATTAAACTTCTCAGTAGTTTCTATTTTAATCTGTCTAAGTTCATTCCAGTCTTTGAATTCTATAATTTCAGATATATCCAGCCTAGTTGAAGGATTTAATTTTAGCCAATCTGATAAAAGCTGCCTTCTCTTAGATAGAGGTAAATCCCTAAGGTCTTTACCATCTTCAAAAATAATGTCATACAGTTTGATAAAAGCTGGTATTTCACTAATAATTTTTTTTTGTGGATTTTTTCGATTTAGTCTCTTCTGAAGAGAATTAAATGGTAATGCTTTAAAATTGTTTCCTACCAATAATTCACCATCTAAAACAGCATTACCATTTACATTAAATAGTATATCTGGAAAAGATTTTGAAATATCATCACCAGTTCTTGAATAGATTTTTTTATTTTCATTATCTAGTACCAATTGAACTCTAATTCCGTCCCATTTTAATTCTGCAAAAAATTCAGATGGTTTTAAATTACTAAAATCTTTTTCTTCGTTTATTGGATTAGCAAGCATCATAGGATGAAACATATCACTAAATTTTATTCTTGGTTTTGGCGATTTATTTTCTAACCATGCAAACAAGTCCACATATGGATATGATAGTCCGTGCCAAATCCTTTCAATATCTTCGATACTTTTATTTCCATACTCAGCTAGTGCTAATTTTACCAATTTTGCAGATACACCAATTCTGAAACCACCAGTGGTTAGTTTTATCATTGACCACCGTTCATTTGCATCTGATTTATTCATTAAATCAAAAATAATTTCTTTTTGTTTTGGCTTTGATTTTTTTGATATTAATTCAATGAATTTTCTAAGTGACAATTCATGTAAATTATTTTTAGAAGTATTTGGCCAGATTAATGAAATTGTTTCTGCTAAATCTCCTACATAGTCATATGACATTTTGAATAATTCGTAATCAACGTGTTCCTTGATTAATTCATGATAAAAGCTAGCAGTTATATTTTTCATTTTAAAATCACCAGTTATAGCAGCCAAAGCGTATCCTCTATCAGGATCTGGAGTATTAGCTATATATTCTTTGAGAGCTGATTTTTTTCTATTTCTGCTTGGAGTAAATAATAACTTTTCTAACAATAAGGAAAATTTCTTCAACTATTGTTCCTCTTCTCGTCCTTGCATATATAAAGGCTTTGCATTTATATCCTGTTTTCTACACCAGTATACTAAAGCATCTTCTCTACCATGAGTGACCCAAACCGTTTTAGTTTTACACTTTTTTATAGTAGCAGTCAGTTCATTCCAATCACAGTGATCAGAAATAATTAATGGTATTTCTACTAAGCTTTGCTTTGCACGTTGTTTAATTGACATCCAACCTGATGCATAACAAATTACTGGTTCTGAAAAACGTCTTGACCACTTATCTTTTAAAGCTGAGGGTGGTGCAATAACAATTTTACCTTCAAAATCCTTATTTTTTTTGTGAGCAACTGGTTCTAATTTGCCAAGATCAATACCTTGAGAAGCATAATAGTCACAGATTTTTACCTGCGAACCGTGTAAAAAAATCGTATCATTATATCCAATATCACGTAATAGTTTTATTACACGTTGTGATTTTCCTAGTGCATAAGCTCCTATTATATATGTTTTCTTTTCACTTCTTTCAAAAGCGTTTATTATTTTTTTTATTTCATTCTCTGGTTTTGGGTGCTGAAATACTGGTAATCCAAAAGTTGCTTCGGTTATTAGTTGATCACATTCTACAAGTTCAAAGCTTTGACAAGAACTATCAGATGAAGTTTTATAATCACCAGTAATTAATAACCGATTATGTGTATTCTCTATCAAAATTTGAGCACTTCCCAGAATATGACCTGCAGGATAAAATGTTATAGTTAAATCATTTATTTTTAGTGGTTTATGGTATTCTAAAGATTGAAAAGAGTTTGCACATCTATGACCATACCTTATCTTCATAATATCTATTGTATTTTGTGTGGCTAATACATTTTGATGACCAGCCCTAGCATGATCTGCATGACCATGAGTAATTATTGCGTTCTCCACAGGCATAATAGGGTCGATATATGCATTAATTGTTTCTATATATAATTTATGATTAATAAGTCCCATAAAATAGAATATAAGAAATTATATAATAAACTTAAATCCCATCCTATTAATCAATGGATAACTGATAAAGGATGGCAATGGTTTCCTCATCAAATACAAATACTTAAATCTATAGAAAAAAACAATTCTATATTAGTTCAGTCTCCGACAGGTACAGGAAAAACTTTAACAGGTTTTTTGCCATCTTTATTAAATTTCAATTATCAAAGAAAAAAACCTAAATTAGATACTCTTTATGTATCTCCCTTAAAAGCTTTAACCATAGATATTCACAGAAATATTTCTAAACCAATTAAAGAACTTAATCTCTCAATTAATTTAGAAACAAGAACTGGTGATACTTCACAAAATATAAAGTCGAGACAAATAAAAAATCCTCCAGATTTTTTAATGACAACTCCAGAGTCATTAGCACTTTTATTATCAAATCAATTTGCAAGCACATTCTTTAAGGACTTAGAGTTTGTTATAATTGATGAAATTCATACTTTTTTAAATAATAAAAGAGGTGATTTATTAAGTTTAAATCTTGCCAGATTATTTCAAATAGCGACTGGTGCAAAAAGAATTGGATTATCTGCTACTATCAAAACACCAAGTTTTGCAATGAATTGGCTTTCACCAGATAAAACTGATTTAATACAAATTAAAAATGAAGTTTCTCCAAATATTGAAATTTTTCAACCAGATAAAAGAATTCCATGGTCTGGTCATACAGGAATTCATGCAATATCAGAAATTTATAAAAAGTTACTGGGAATTGGAAAAACAATAATTTTTGTCAATACCAGAGGACAAGCAGAATTTGTATTTCATGAATTGTGGAACAATAATATCAAAAAATATAAAATAGCTATTCATCATGGTTCCTTAGATTTGGAATTAAGAAAAAAAGTTGAGACAAAAATGAGTCAAGGAATTCTTGATTGTGTTGTGGCAACTAGCTCTTTAGACCTTGGAATTGATTGGGCTGAAATTGATTTAGTTATTCAAATCGGAGCTCCTAAAGGTTTAAATAGATTAATTCAAAGGATTGGACGGTCAAACCACAGATATAATCAACCTAGTAAGGCATTTTTAGTTCCTACAAATCGATTTGAATACTTGGAGTGTTTTGCAGCAACAAATGCCATAAAAAAGAATTTTTTAGATGACATCCCGGTGAAAAAAGGGGCACTTGATGTCTTAGCTCAATATGTTTATGGAACTGCCTGCTCAGAAACTTTTGAACCAAAAAAACTTTACAATATTGTATCATCTACTGCTCCTTATAAACATTTGTCATTTGAAAATTTTTTAAGAGTGGTAAATTTTGTTAAAGATGGTGGTTATGCACTAAAAAATTATGAAAAATATAAAAGGTTAAAAATACTTGAAAATGGCCAAATAACTGTAAATTCAAAAGCTGATATTAGAAGATATAAAATGAACATAGGAACAATTATTGAAGCTCCTATGTTAAATATAAAATTAAAAAATAGAACACTAGGAAAAATTGAAGAGAATTTTATCATTAACCTTTCTATTGGTGATACATTTATATTTGGAGGTGAAGTTTTAGAATTTCAAAAGATTGAAGGGTTGAATGTTTATGTAAAAAAATCAAAAAATAAAGAATCCAAGATTACAGTTTATGCTGGAGGGAGACTTCCTTTATCTACTGAATTATCAAAATCTGTAAGAGAATTAATAGGAAATAAAAATTACTGGAAAAATCTACCAACACAGATTCAGGATTGGTTATTTTACCAAGAAAGACAATCAATACTACCAAATCCTAATAATATGGTAGTAGAGATATTTCCATATAAAAAGAGATTTTATACTGTAATTCATTCATTTTTAGGATGGAATGCTAATCAAACTTTAGGCTTTCTCCTTTTACGAAGGATGAAGAGAGCCGGATTTAGGCCTATGGGGTTTTCCATGAATGATTATGGGTTAGCTGTTTGGTCCTTTAAAAAACCTCAAAATGTCAATGCCCTTTTAGATAATGATATTGTATTTGAAGAATTTGAGGAATGGTTACAAGATACGCCTTTATTAAAAAGATTATTTAGAGATATTGCATTAATCTCAGGATTAGTAGAAAAGCGTATACCAGGCTCAGAAAAAACAGGAAAACAAGTATTGTTTAGTACAGATCTCATCTATGAAGTTTTAACAAAATATGACCCCAAACATATTCTGTTGGAGGCAGTTAAAGAAGACGCAATGGATGGTTTTATAGATGGGTCAAGATTACGAGAAACCTTACATTCTATAAGAGAAAATATTGAAGTTAAATATTTAGATCAAATTTCCCCTTTGTCACTACCTATTATTCTCGATGTTACTAAAGAGAACATAGGGTATTCAATTGGAAAAGATGATATTCTTGCTGAAATGCAGGAACAAAATTTTTTGATTAAATGAAATTTTATAATATAAAATTTGCTAATGAAAATTTTGAAATCAGCCCTTTTGGGGCTATTTTCTGGCCAAATGAAGAAATTTTAATTGTTTCAGATCTACATCTGGAAAAGGGTAGTAGTTATTACCAAAGAGGAACTTTTTTACCTCCATACGACACTTTTGATACTATCAACAGGCTGGAAGAAATCATAAAACAGACCTATCCAAAGAAAGTTCTTCTTTTAGGTGATACAATGCATGATAAAAACGGATTACTCAGGATGCCAAATAAAATGAAAGAGAAGTTTTTTTCATTATTAGAAAAATGGTCTTTTGTTTTAATTAGTGGAAATCATGATGAAGAATTTAAAGGTTATGATCTCAAATTATTTCCCTCTTTTAAAATTAGAAAAATCACTTTTAGACATCAATCATCCTTTGATGAGACTACTGAAATTAGTGGACATTTTCATCCTGTAATTAATACTAAGTTCAAAGGTGTAAGAATAAGAACACCGTGTTTCTTAGTTACAGAAAATAAAATTATTCTACCTTCATTTGGAACCTTTACGGGAGGGCTAGATATCAAAAATGATGCCTTTAAAGACATTATTAGTAAAAATACATCTGCATACATAATTTATAATCAACAAATTATTAATCTAAATTCCAACTATTTTTAAAATCTCTAGGATTGTATTTATTATTTTTAAATTCAATAATAAAGCTTAGTTACTCCAAAGTTTTTTTTGATTAATCAAAAATAAGAAAAGTAATTGGGTAAAAAAAAATATACAGTCTTAAACATTTAGAATAATAAATTAAATCAATTTTATTTATAAAGTAATAACTGGAGTTAAAAAATGTCAAATAAAGCTGTATATCCTTCCTTAAATAATAAGGTAGTAGTCATTACAGGAGGTGGTTCTGGAATAGGAGAAGCAATTACAAGATCTTTTCTTAAACAGGGGGCTAAAGTATCTTTTCTAGATTTTAATGAAAATCATTCAACAAAGTTAATTAAAGAATTAGACACAGATAAAGTTCATTTTGAATTATGTGATTTAAGGGATATTGAACAATTAAAAAATTCTATAAAAAATGTAAGCTCTAAATTTGGGCCTATACAAATTTTAATAAATAATGCAGCCAGAGATGATAGACATAGTTTAGAAAGTGTAACATCTGAATATTTTGATGAAAGAATTGCAACTAATTTAAAACATCAATTATTTGCCTCTCAGGCAGTTGTTAATGATATGGAATCTAATGGAGGTGGTGTAATAATTAATATGGGTTCAACAAGCTGGATGATTGGTCAGGGAGGTATGCCATGCTACACTACTGCTAAATCAGCAATTCAAGGCTTGACTAGAGCTTTAGCTAGAGATCTAGGACCAAAGAATATACGCGTAAATTGTGTTGTCCCAGGTTGGATAATGACTGAAAGACAAGTAGAAATGTGGCTTACCCCAGAAAGTGAAAAGGAGCTTATGGAACGGCAATGCATAAAAAGAAAATTAGTTCCTGAAGATATTGCAAAATTTGTTTTGTTTATGGCTTCAGATGAAGCATCAGCCTGTTCAAACCAATCATTTATAGTTGATGGAGGGTGGCTCTAAGATATTATTCTGGTACAGCACCTACAATTTGCTGATCATAATTTATTATTGAACCTGTTATTATTCCTGATGAAAAGCTTAATAAATAACATACCAATGGTGCTAATTTTTTAGGATTAACAAGTTCTCCCATTGGTAAAGTTTTTTCAGCTTTTTTTACCCAATCATCACTTGCTCCATGGTATTTTTTTTGAATTTCATCTTCTCCTGGTGTATTCATCCATCCAGGTGCAACAACATTTACACGTATCTTATCTTTTCTCAATGCTAAGGCAGTATTTTTTGATAATGTTAAAAGACCGCCTTTGGATGTTGAATATGCAGTCAAAAAGCTTTGACCAACATACGATGAAGTAGAGGCAATATTAACTATTGATCCAGGTTCTTTATTTTTTTTAAGTTTTTTGATTAAGCCTTGCATGAGAAGGAACGGTGCTCTTAAATTAACATTCATATGCTCCTCCCATAATTCAGTTGATGTATTATCAATAGTTCCTCTAGAAGTTACCGCAGCAGAATTAACTAAGCTGTTAAGCTTAGGAAAATATTTTAAACTTTCCACTATTAGGTTATGACATTCTTGAGCATTCCTTAAGTCAGTCATTATATATTTGACTTTAACATTTTTTTTTAAAAGTTTCTTTTCTGCTATAATACCTTTTTTTTTATTTCTACCTGCTATAATAATTTCGCTACAGCCGTTTTCTATAAGCTGATTTGCAATTTCAAATCCTAGTCCTTGTGTTCCTCCAGTAATTAAAACAGAATTATTTTTGTTATCGAAATTCATGAATTACCTTCTTAAATTAAGTAGAAAATTTTAAATATATTGAATGTATTTCTGTTGTTATAATAATTTTATAAAGATATAAATATAATATATTTTAAAAAACAGATAAATGAATATTTGGATATATTAAATGCCCATAATCAATCGAATAGCAAATTTTGCAGAAGATATGAACCAATGGAGACAAGAACTCCATTCAAACCCTGAACTGAAATTTGATTGTTATGAAACTGCTAGTTTTATAGTTGAGCGGTTGAAAGAATTTGGCATAAATGAAATTCACACTGGAATAGCTAAAACAGGAATTGTTGCCATTATAAATGGAAAAAAAGACGGTGAAACTATTGGTCTAAGAGCTGATATGGATGCTTTACCATTACAAGAAATTAAAGATCATCCATATAAATCCAAAAAAGATGGTATTATGCATGCTTGTGGTCATGATGGGCATATGACAATGTTACTTGGTGCAGCAAAATATCTTAATGAAACTAAAAACTTTTCTGGAAAAGTAGCTTTAATTTTTCAACCTTCAGAAGAAGATGGTGGAGGTGGGAGAGTAATGTGTGAAGAAGGAATTATGGATACTTTTTCTATAAATCAAGTTTATGGTTTACATAATGCACCTGGTTTACCATTAGGTTTTTTTAAAACCAATCCTGGTCCCAATATGGCTGCTGCTGATGATTTCACTATTGAAATTAAAGGTAAAGGTGGGCATGGAGCAAATCCAGAAGAAACATTTGACCCTATTACAGCATCCCTACAAGTTGCACAATCTATACAAACAATTAGTTCAAGGAACTTATCTGCATTGGATAATGTTGTTATATCAATTACACAGATACACTCTGGGACAACTCATAATATTATACCTGAAAAAGCATTTATTAACGGTACAGTAAGAACACTTGATAAAGTAACTCAGAGACTAATAAAAGAAAGATTAAATTCTATTTGTGAAGGTATAGCAATTTCATTTAATTGCGAAATTAAATTAAAATACAACATAGGTTATCCTGTAACTTTTAATCATAAAAATGAGACAAAATTTTCTGTAGAAGTAGCAACTGAGATATCCGGATCAACTATGGTTGATGGTAATGCTCCACCAATTATGGGTTCTGAAGATTTCTCTTACATGCTTCTTGAAAGACCTGGTGCATATTTACATTTGGGGCAAGGGGATGGACCAGCCTTGCATAGTTCAGAATATGACTTCAATGACGAATTGTCTCCAATAGGTGCAAGTTTTTTTGTGAAACTTGTAGAAAAAGCTCAGCCATTATAGTTGTTAAAAAATGAGGAATTCGAAATTTTGGATATAGTTTCTAAATTAGCAAAACAATCTGAAACTAGCAGGCATTTAATTTTAAATTCTATAATTCAAACCCCATGTTTTCCAAGCCGATTAATATTGAATGAGGGAATTGACCTTTATTTTAAAGCTGAAAATTTTCAAATTACTGGCTCTTTTAAAATAAGAGGGGCATTGTCCAAAATAAAAAAAATTTCAAAAAATACAAAATTAATTACTGCCTCTTCTGGCAATCATGGTATTGCATGTTCCTATGCAGCAAAAAAGACAGGTCATAATCTTACAGTTGTTTTACCAGAAAAAGTTTCTAAATCAAAATTAGAGGCTATAAAGGGTTTTGGAACTAAAGTTATATTGAATCCAGGAGATTCAGGTTTGGCTGAAAAAAAAGCTCGTTTATTAGCTCAGACAGGAGAATTTGAATATATATCTCCTTATAACGATTATGATATTATTGCAGGACAGGGTACCATTGGGTTTGAATTACTTGAACAGTTGCCAAATATTGATAACGTTTATATTTCAATGGGTGGAGGAGGATTAATATCTGGTATTGGCAGTGTGATTAAATACCATTCCCCAACTACAAAAATTATTGGGGTTAGTGCAATTAATTCTGGAGCATTGGCCGCCAGTATTAAATTAGGTTCTGTATGTGAAACCGCTCATTTTGATACATTAGCAGATGGATGTGCAGGTGGTATTGATGAGGGAACACTTACTTTACCTATAGCTACAGAAGTTACAGACTCTGTTATTGAATGCACAGAAGAACAAATAGTTGAAGCAATTAAAGTTCTTGCTTGGAATGAAAACTTGATGGTTGAAGGATCTGCTGCTCTTGCATTGGCAGGATTTATGCAGGAAAAACAAATAAAAAAACATGAAAGAAATCTGGTGCTTTTATGTGGGGGTAATTTTGATAAAAATATAATATTATCTATTTTAAACTAGTTATAAATTGCTATACATCTTCGCTAGTCTTTCCATAAAAGGTTTTTTGTGCAGTCTTAGATAGTGAGATGCCAGGTTTTGCATTATAAGCAAATACTACAAGCATCCTGGTAAGATTACCTATTGTAGGTGTTACCCTGTGCATTGAATTTTTTCCTCGAAATAACACCAAAGTTCCTGGTTTTATTTCTAATTTTTTGGGTTTTTTTTTCTTATAAATAATTTTAGAAACTGCCTCATAGCCCATATCATTATTTTCGATATTTCTTATATTTTTAACATATTCAAATTCACCTCCAGCTTCAGGTTTTTGAAGAAGAAGAGTTACAGCGAAATTAGAATTATCAAAATGCCAACCTAATTCTTGATTTTCTTTAGCATAATGTATGTTTATAGATGAAAAGGGGTCTGTATATTCATATAATTTTCTTTCATTCACTACTCTTGCTAGAAAATCTTTGAATATTATAGATCCATAAATACTTTTTAGTTTTGAATTCTCAGGTATTTGATCTGTAGTTATACATCCTTTTGAAGAAATAACTTGGTAGTTAAATATATGATCAGGGGGAAGTTTGGTATCTATTTCAGTTAAGTAAATATTATGTGTAGATTTTGCATAATAAGCCTTAAACTGATTTTCTTTTGCTTCGATTGTTAATTCCAAAAGAGTTTCATTATTAATAAAATTGGGTAGTGTTAAAACACCTTTTTTATCAAGTTCAGTTGCACATTGTTCTATAAAAACTTCATTATCTATTGGATATTGCCGAAAGTTGATAATTTGTTCTAGTTCTAGGTCTAATTCAGGCATTTTTTTATTGATATTGGTTGATTTTTTTTATTAAATTTTATTTACAGTGAATTTTATTATTTCACAAAAATCAAGTCAAAAAAGTTCATAGATTTTAAATATAGTTAAGCGACTCAAAATGTAGGAGCAAAGTAAACTGAATGGTAAAAAAATTACTTGCTCTTGGAGGGGATGGAATTGGCCCTGAGGTTTTGGAGTCTGGATTAAGGATTTTAGAAACGGTTTCAAAGGGAATTAAAGTAAATTTTGATATAGATTTTGACTTAATAGGTGGTATTTGCTGGGACAAGTATGGGACTTTTTGTAGGAATATTACTATACAAAAAGCTAAAGAGGTTGATGCAATTTTGGTTGGTGCAGTAGGTGGTCCTAAATGGGACGCTATGAAAATCAAAGGAGATCCGGTAGATCAAGACGGTTTAATGTGTTTAAGAAAAAAATTAGATACATTTTTTGGGATAAGACCAATTAAATATTATAAAAGTCTTCATAAAATAATTCCTTTTTATAGGAAAAATGTACAAAACTCTGAAATAATTATTTTAAGAGAAATGTGTGGTGGAGTAATGTTTTCAAAACCAAGAGGCATAAAATATATCAAAAATCAGCGTTATGGATTTGATACTGCCGGTTATTACGAATTAGAGATAAAGAAATTTGCTGAATGTGGTTTTGAATTAGCAAAAAAATATAATAAAAAGATTATTTCAATTGATAAATCAAATGTTATGGAGAGTTATCGACTCTGGAGAGATGTTGTTCAACAAGTTTCTCATAATTACCCAAATACTAATCTTGAACATCTTTATGCAGATAATTGTGCTTTTCAAATGATTATGAATCCTAAAAAGTTTGATGTAATATTATCTTGTAATTTTCTTGGAGATATATTCTCAGATCTTGCTGCTACTATATCTGGTAGTATTGGGATGCTTCCTTCTGCTTCTCTATGTGGTTCACCACTTAATTTAACAAAAGGTATATACGAACCTGTTCATGGGACTGCTCCTGAATTAGTTGGAACTGGAGCTGCTAATCCTATTGGTATGATACTTAGCATTTCAATGATGCTTAAATATTCGTTTGGATTAGATATAGTTTCAAAAAAAATAGAATTTGCTATAGATAAAACACTGCAAAAGGGTTGTCATACGAGGGATCTTAAAGGTAATTCGTCAACTATTGAAATGACAAATCATATAATAAAAGAACTTAAATTATGTCTTTAGAATACGATTATATTATTGCAGGTGGTGGTTCTGCTGGTTGTGTTTTAGCTTCAAGGTTAGCTAATAAATCAAAAGATAGTATTTGTTTAGTTGAGGCAGGGGGAAGCGGTAAAAATTTATTTATAAAGATGCCTGCTGGTAATGGTTTTATTTTTGGGAATCCTAAATTTGATTGGGGATATCATTCGGTTAAACAAGCTCAGTTAAATAATAGAAAAATTTATTTTGCACGTGGAAAAGGGTTAGGAGGAACTTCAATAGTCAATGGAATGGTTTATATTCGAGGAGTTGCACAAGATTACGATAATTGGCGACAAATGGGTTTAGATGGGTGGGGATATTCAGACTTATTACCATACTTTAAATATTCTGAAGGCTCTACAAATCGACAAAATAAATTTCATGGAAATCAAGGCCCTTTAAAAGTTGAACCTGCAAGGAATTTTTCAGTACTAGATGAAGCTTTTATAAAAGCTGCAGTTGATACTGGGCATGAATTTTTAGATGATTTCAATGCCAATAAGAGGGCAGGTGTTTCAAGGATAGATAGCACAACTTATCGAGGTGTAAGGCAATCTTCTGCAATTTCCTATTTAAAAAAAGTACCAAAAAATTTAAAAATTTTTACAAACACAAGAGTTGTCAAAATTTTATTTAATAAAAATAAAGCTGTAGGAATTCAAACGATTGATGGAAAAAAAATCTATGCAGGAAAAGAAGTAATTATATCGCAAGGTGCATTTGGAACACCACACTTGCTTATGTTATCGGGAATAGGTGATGCAAATCATTTAATATCTCATGATGTAAAACCAATTATTGATTTACCAGGCGTAGGACAAAATCTTGCTGATCATTTGGATGTATCTATTCAATATGGATCTGACAGAATGGATTTAAGTGCAGCAAGATATCAGCGAATAGATCAAGCAGCTTTATTATTGGGAAGATGGTTAATGAACGGAAGTGGACCTGGAGGTGGTTCTTTATTTTCAAGCATGCTTTTTCATTCATTTGATGACCCAAATTACCCAGAATTACAAATTTTTATGACACCAATGAATATTGACGAAAACTTGAGTGATGGAAAAAATGAAACTACTTCAATACTACAATCTTTAGGGAGGAAATTATTGGTTAGAGGTAAAAAAGTTGCGAAGCCAGGAGTTCAAATTGATATTAATCTCGAAAGACCAAAGTCATTAGGAAAAATAAGATTAAAAAGCTCAAATCCATTAGATTACCCAATCATAGATCCAAATTATTTAAACAATAAAAAGGACTTAGATGATTTAGTAAAAGGTGTAAAGGTAGTAAAAAAAATTATGGAAAATGTAAATATAAGGAAATATTTAACCGAAGAAAGAGGCGATTGGAAAAATGTTAGTACAGATGAAGAAATTATATCTGCAATAAGAAAAACTGCATACACAGGACATCACCCATGTTCTACAGCAAAAATGGGTATGAGTAATGATATTCATTCAGTTGTTGACAAAGAATTGAAAGTATTTGGTGTAGAGGGTTTAAGGGTTTGTGATGCCTCCGCAATGCCTTCACAAATTACTGGTAACTTGTACGCTACAGTAATAGCAATGGCTGAAAAAGCATCAGATATGATACTTAAACTAGAAAAAAAAACTCCCTTGGAAACATAAAGGAAATAGTTAAATGTCAGAATTAAGAAAATTTAAATATTTTGTTAATAATGAATGGAAAGAACCTATCACTGCAGCCTACTTTGAAAGTGAAAACCCTGCCACAGGTCTTTCGTGGGCTTTAGTTCCAGACTGTGGGCCTAAGGATATTGATTTAGCAGTTGAAGCAGCAAAAAATGCTTTTTATTCTGGGCATTGGGGTAAAATGATGCCGGCTGAAAGAGGAAGATATTTAAGAAAAATTGGTGAAATAATATCAAAACATGCAGAGCGAATTGGAAAAATTGAGACAACTGATAATGGCAAACTTCCAAGAAACATAACACCAAGCTTACTAAAAGATTCTTGGCAAGTTGATAGTTGGCACTACTATTCTGGTATGTGTGATAAGTTTGAAGGACGTGTAATACCTGCAGAAGCACCAGATATACATAATTACTTGAAATGGGAACCTTTTGGAGTTGTTGCGCAAGTTCTTCCATGGAATTCACCTATTGGTACTCTTATTTGGAAATTAGCGCCTTGTTTAGCTGCAGGTAATACAGTTGTTTTAAAACCCTCAGAATTTGCAAGTTGTTCAACTTTGGAACTAATGGATGTTTTGCTAGAAGCCGAGTTACCTCCAGGAGTAATAAATGTTGTTACTGGTTTTGGACATAAAATTGTAGAACCTTTGGTAGATCATAAAGATGTTAGAATGGTTTCTTTTACAGGGGGTACAAACGGTGGTCGAATTGTTGCAGGAATAGCTGCAAGAAGTGCAAAACCCACTGTGATGGAATTAGGAGGAAAATCTCCTCAAATTGTATTACCTGATTGTGACCTAGAGTTAGCTGTTAATGGTATAATCTCAGGTATTTTTCCTGCAGCTGGCCAAAGTTGTATTTCTGGGTCAAGGTTGTTAATTCATCAAGAAATAAGTGAATTATTTACAGAGTACTTATTAAATGCTCTAAGAGACGTTAAAGTTGGGGATCCTAATGATCCTACTACCCATATTGGTCCAATAGCTCATCGACTTCATTATGAAAATATTCTTAAAAAAATAGAAACTGCTGTTAAGGATGGTTATCAATTAATTTTAGACGGAAGAACTTATTGTAAATCTGATGGCTATTATATTGGGCCAACTATTTTTAAGGAAATTTCAAATGAAACAGATTTATCCCAAAATGAAATTTTCGGTCCTGTAGTTTCCACTCAATCATGGGTGGAAGAAGAAGAGGTAATCCATATTGCAAATGATACCATTTATGGACTAGCTGCTGGCATTTGGTCCAAAGATGTTGCCAAGGCAATGAGAATAGCAGACAGAATTGAAGCTGGTACTGTTTATATTAATAATTATTTCAACGCAGCTACTCAAAGTCCAGTTGGTGGATTTAAACAATCTGGGTATGGTCGTGAAAATGGGTGGGAAGGAATGCGATGCTTTATGCAAACAAAATCAGTTTGGTTATCAACAAACCCCAATGAAAAAAATCCTTTTGAATAAAAATATTTGTACAATATAAAATATATATCTTTTTCAAAATATGGGTGAAAATATTGGCTGTAAATTCCAAAATAGAATTAGCAGATGAACGTATTATTTTATCAGTAGATAAGGTTAATAAATTATTAATAAATTTATTTATATCGTTAGGATGCTCAAAGGAAATAGCTTTTGAAATATCTGAACATTTAATAGATTCAAGTCTTTGTGGTGTAGAAAGCCATGGTGTATTTCGTGCATTACAATATAAAAAATGGTATGAAACAGGCTATTTATCTATTTCTTCTAAACCAAAACTTAGAGAACTTTCATCAAACACCTATGAAATTGACGGAGATGGTGGTTTAGGTATTCCAGTTATGAATTTTGCTTTTAAAAAAGCCATAGAATTCTCAGAAAAAAATGGTATTACTGCTACCGCTATTAAAAATATAGGTCATACAGGACGACTTGGTTATTATGCTGATTATGCAGCAAATAAAGGTCTAATGACAATTTTAATAAGTGGAGGAAACCGAAAAGACTGGTCTCAAGTAGCTCCATATGGAGGGATAGAAGGAAAATTACCTACTAATCCCTGGTGTATTGGATTTCCTGGTGGAAAGAATGGTTCAGTAGTACTTGATTTTGCTACATCTAAAATTTCTGGTGGACTGATATATGCAGCTAAGTCTGCTGGTGGATTATTACCAGAAGGTTGTATAATTGATAAAAAAGGTAACTTAACCAGAAATCCTGATCATTATTTTGATGGTGGGGCAATATTACCTTTTGGTAAACATAAAGGTTTTGGACTTTCACTAATTGCCCAACTTGTTGCTGAGAGTATGTTAGGTGAAATAAAAAAGGAGGCAAATTGGCTTCTTATAGCTATTAATACAAGTACATATAATGCTAGAAACCAATTGAAAGAATTTGCTGATAAAATTTTATCTGATGTAATCAATTGTGAAACTGCTTTTGGTTTTAATGATATTAAAATTCCAGGAGAAATAGAGAGGAATAATAAAGTAAATTCAGACAATAAAATTTATTTACCAAAAAAAACCTGGGAGCAACTTATTACAATTGTTTCCAAACAAAATAAAAAATTGTAATGTGTAATGTCAAGAGACCTCATTTTTAATAAAAGAGAGGGTATCCATCTTCAGTTATTATTTTATTCAATTTAGTTTCATATAGTTCAGAAAGAAAAACTTCATTTAAGATTTCGTTAATTTTACCGGAAAATATTTTTTTTCCTTTCTTTAGTACAATGACATATTCAGAATATTTGCTAATACTATTGATATCGTGAGTAGAAAAAAAAATAGTTAGCTTTAAATCTTTTTTTAGCTGTATTATCAGATCATAGAATTCATTGGTCTTCGCAAAATCTAATGAGGAAGTGGGTTCGTCTAATAACAATAAATTAGCCTCTTGAGCTAGAGCTCTAGAAAGTGTTGCTCTTTGCATTTCACCACCAGATAGAGTTTTGACCATTTGATTTTTTTTTGTTTGTAAATTTAATTTATTTAGTGCTTTTTCTACAATCTCGTAATCTTTTTTATCTTCAGAAAGAAACCAATTAGTATAAGAATTCCTTCCTAGAAGTACATACTCAATAAGTGACATTCCTTCAGGGATACTTATATTTTGTGGGACATAAGCACAATTATTTTTATTTGAATATTTAAATAATTCATCGCTATCTACATTATTAATTAAAAGTGAACCTTTAAAATCTAATAATCCAGCTAAAGTTTTTAATAATGTTGTTTTCCCTGCACCATTAGGACCAATTATTGATACATAACTTCCAGAGGGAAAATCAAAAGAAATCTCATTTATAATATTCTTATTATCTTTAAATACACTTAGGTTTTTTGCGCTGTATGACATTAAAAAGATCCTTTAGATGCTTTGAGTAAAAATGCAAAAAAGGGAGCTCCTATGAAGGCTGTGACAATTCCAATAGGTAATTCTGAAGGAGAAATAACAGTTCTTGAAAATGTATCAGCAATAGTAAGAAAAGAACCTCCAACTAATGCAGATAATGGTATTATTATTCTATAGCTAGAACTAACAGTAAGTCTTAAAATATGAGGAATGACGAGGCCAACAAAAGCAATTAATCCACTTAACGAAACTGCTACTGCAGTTAGTAAAGAAGATGCTGTTAGAACTATAAAATAAGTCCTTCTAGGATTTCCACCGAGCATTTTTGCTTCATCTTCAGAAAGTCTCAAAAGGTCTAATTCTTTCCTAAATAGAAAAATGATTATAAAACATACTGTGAAATATGGTAATATTGTAATCACATCTTCCCAACCAGAGGTCAATAATCGTCCAATTATCCAACTATAAATTTCTTGCATAGAGGAATAATATTTATGCATTAAATAAGTCTGACATGCAGTTAAGAAGGCTGCAGTTGCTATACCAGCTAACAAAAGACTAGCAATAGACTTTCCCGCACTTATTGATATAAATGCTGCACAAATTACTGCACCCAGTGCTCCTATAAAAGCACCTAATTGGACAGAATTAATAATACCAAATGAGTAATTAAGATCATTTACAATTACTAGTGTAACGCCCAAACCTGCACCTGCTGCAGATCCTAATAGAAAAGGATCAGCTAGTGGGTTTTTAAATACTCCTTGAAAACCACACCCAGCAATAGCTAAAGAGGCACCAACAAGAAATCCTAAGCAAAACCTTGGTAGTCTCCATTCTAGTACAATGATTTTATTAATATTGTTTATTTCAGTATTACTTTGATATCCTAAAATCTCTCTTAAAAAAATTCCTACAATTTCATCAGTTGAAATTTCAGCTGCGCCAATGCTTACACTAATTGTTAATGAAACTAATACTAAAATTACAGAAAATATAATAGATTTATTCGAAAATTTGAAAACTTTTTCCATAAATAAACTTCACTTTTTTTAAAATTAAATATCGATTACTTTTTTGAATATTCAACTAAAATTGATGCAAAATTAAGAATTCTTGGCCCCCATCTTGAAGCAATATCATTATTTGTTAATAGGAAATTATTTTTTTTAACTGCTTCTATATAACCCCAACCTGGTCTTAATTTAACCTTTTCAACATATTTATTATCCTTACCAGGCAATACAATTAGATCTGGATTCTCTGAGATAATTAGCTCTGGTGATAGTTTTGGATATCCTAAATTGCTTATATCAGCTTTGTCTGCTACATTTTTATAATTGAGTTTTTGATATATGTCTCCAATGAAGCTAAATTTTGAGGGACTATAATAATTTGGATCTATTTCATGATAGATTTTAGTTGCTTTTTCATTCTCTCTTAATTTTTGAAGTGTCTTCATTCTATTTTTCATTTTTGATATTAATTTTTTGGCTTTATCTTCATTGCCTGTTTGTAGCCCAAGATAATCTATCTGGTCTAATATATCTTCAAAATTTAATGGTGCTGGGAGATAAATAGTTTCTATTCCAATTTTTTTTAAAGCAGCTTTTAGATTTTTTATATTATATGACAAAATTACTAAGTCAGGATTTAATAAACTAATTGCTTCTACATTTGGGTCATAAGCTGAAATATCAGTTATTGGTGCTTCATTTGGATAATTAGACAAATTATCAACTGCAATAACTTGATTTCCTGATCCTATTTCAAATAAAATCTCAGTAATTGAGGGTGAAAGAGATATTATCCTTTTTGGACTACTACCATTTATTTCATGAGCACTTGCCAATATCACTAGCAAAAATATTACTAGTATTGTCAAATATGAATTTTTTAAAACTTGTAATTTTAAATTCATAAAATGATAAATTTAATGTTGATATTAAGTAATTTAAAAATTATTTTCGAAATCTGTTAACTGGTTTGAAAAAAGTAGGTTCAGGGGTTCTTTCCTCATATACCCAAACTGATTGGTTGGGATGCATTCCTGCACCATATATAGCGGGTACAGCAGAACATCTCATTTTATTGAGAAGTCTTGTATTAGCAATTCCTACTGAAGGATGAATACCATTATTTTTATCTCTAGCTTCTTCCCATTCTTTTTTTCTTTTTCTCAAAATATTAATATCTTTAAGTTCATCACATACTAAAATATTATTATTAAGGTCTACAGTTATCGTGTCTCCATCACATATAAGACCAATAGGTCCTCCTATTGCGGCTTCTGGCCCTACATGTCCTATTACTAAACCTACAGAACCTCCAGAAAATCTTCCATCAGTCATTAAACCAATAATAATATTTCTTTCTCTACATAATGTGGTAATTCTAGACGTGGAATCTAACATTTCTGGCATACCTGGTCCACCTACAGGACCTTCATATCTAACAACCACCATGTCAAAATTAGCAAAACTTTCGGGTGAATTATCTAGTGTATTTAATAAACTCTGTTCACCATCAAAAACTTTTGCATTTCCTTTAAAAACCCCATTTTCAAGGCCACCTTCAACACCCGCTAGTTTGAGAATAGCACTGAATTCAGGAGATAAATTACCGCCTAATAACCTTAAACCACCTGTTTTTTTAAAAGGATTTTCGATTTTGTAAATAATTTCACCATCTGGGTCAGGGGGGGATAGTCTTTCTACTTGTTCAACAAGAGTTTCTCCCGTACAAGTTAGGGTTTCTCCATTAAGTAAACCTGCCTCTAGAAGATTTTTAATTATTACTTGTATTCCACCTTTGTTATCAATATCCACCATAGAATATTTTCCAAAGGGTCTAGCATTAACTACAACTGGTATAACTTTTTCTGACAAATAGTTAAATTCTTCAGAGCTCATTATATCTCTATTAAAATTTGCATACCCTGCAGCCCTTGCTAATTCTGGAGCGTGCAGCATAACATTAGTTGATCCTCCAACACTCATTGCAACTATTATTGCATTTCTTAATGAATCTTTTGTAACAATATCTCTTGGAGTAATGTCTTTATTTATTAGATTACTAAGATAATCTACCAATTCCTCTGGAAATTCTTTTATCCTTCTTGGATCTTCTGATGCAGGTGAAACCATATGTAAAGGTTGCATACCTAAAACACCAATAAATGTTTGCATAGTATTATAAGTAAACATACCTCCACAACTGCCTATGCCAGGACAAGACTCAAGTGCAATTCTTTTTTTAAGATTCTCATCTCTACTTCCTGCAATTTGATAACTGCTTATTATATCTAGAGGTTCACCAGTAATACTATCTTTACCTGGCCTTATAGATCCATCTGACATTATGATTGCAGGTCTATTATGCTCAAGAATTGCAGACAAGGTTCCAACAGGAGGTTTATCGCAAGCTACTACTGCAATAATACCCTCTACTCCAGTAGCACTAAGGTGTTCACAAATGCTGTCATTAGTAACCTCTCTTCCAATAAGGGAATACCTCATCTCTTTGGTACCATTCCTAATACCGTCAGATGTAGCAAGGCTAAATTCTGGCTGAATAAGTCTCATTGCTAATTGATTAGGTTCTTTCCCTATTCTTTTTTTTAGAACCTCATGAATAATTTGCACCTTTTTACTTACACCCAAATAACATTGAGAATCACCTTTATTCCCAATTACTCCTATAGAAGGTTCATGTATAAGATCTAAATCAGTACCTAACTCACGAGCTATTCCATAGGTTTGTGAATTTCTGCCAGGGTTTTTGTCAATTAAGACTGTCTTAGTATTTTTCATAAATGCTCCTAAAATTTTTTTTAAGTTTTATTTTTAATCACATTGTCAATGGATAATAGAGTTGGAATTAAATTTGGTAAATCGTTAATATTTAACATATTTGCACCATCACTTGGTGCTACATCTGGATTTTCATGGGTTTCTATAAATAAACCACTCACACCAATTGCACATGCTGCTCTAGATAAAGAGGGAATAAATTGTCTTTCACCGCCAGATTTTTCTCCAAGTATACTTGGTTGTTGTACAGAGTGGGTTGCATCAAAAATGACTGGATAACCAGTTTCTGCCATTATTTCTAAGCCCCTAAAATCATTTATTAAAGTATTATAACCAAAAGAAGTGCCTCTTTCACAAAGAAAAATATTGTCATTTCCTGTACTTGAAACTTTCTCTGCAACTTTCATCATGTCCTTTGGTGAAAGAAATTGGCCTTTTTTTATATTGACAGGCTTTTGTGTTTCTCCTGCTGCTAATAATAAATCAGTTTGTCTTGATAAAAATGCAGGAATTTGAATAATATCGACAACTTCTGCTAAAATTTTACATTGAGAAGCCTCATGAACGTCCGTCAAAACTGGACAACCAAAATTATTAGAAACCTCTTGTAATATTTTAAGACCTTCTTCTAAACCCACACCTCTTTTTGCTCGAATAGAAGATCTATTTGCTTTATCAAAACTTGATTTAAATATAAAGTTGGCATTGAATTCAAAACAAATTTTAGAGATTTTTTCTGCCATCATTAATGAATGATCTCGGCTCTCTATCTGACATGGTCCTAAAATAAAAACTACAGGATAAGATCCTCCTATATTTATATCCTTTAATTTTATTATTTTTTTATTTTTCATTTTAAAATGTGTTATTTTTTATTTTTTGATTGATCAATTTTTTTTTTATCTGTATCGATATTTTTTAATGTAAGTATTAAGGTAAAGTATTTTATTTTAAGCTATATTTTTAACTGTGAAATTAAAATCTCATTTTTGATTTGTAAACAAATTATTAAAAATATAAATAGTGTTTTTCTATGATTAATCGCTCAAAGCATAAATTAAATTTTTTTGAAAATCTAACAGATCCGATGAGGTTTGGATTTAAAACAAATCCTCCAAAAAAAATAGCTAATTTTATTTGGTTCTATTGTTCTCAAATAAAATTTACTCTTTGGGCTGTTTTTTTGCTCAAATTTGTAGAAGTTTTGATGGATTTAGCAGTCCCTGTAATTTTTGGATATATCGTAAGCAGAATTATTGAGGTTGGTGATGTACAATTAATAATCAAAGAAGAGTTTACTTTTTTAATTGGTTTTGGGTTATTTTTTTTGATAGTAAGACCTTCTCTTCAATCTTTAAGTCAAGCACTTATGGATATGGCTATAATGACTGGATTTGCTAATATTGTTCGTTGGCAAAGTCATTTGAATGTTCTTGGATTAGATGTAGGTTATTTTTCAAATGAATTGTCTGGAAGATTAGCAAATAGAGTTATTGAAACTGGCCAAGCAGTACGTGGCGTTGCTATGAAGTTTTTAGAAGCAATTTTATACATTACCTTATATTTTGGGGGTACTATATTTGTCCTAGGCTATTCTAGTCTTACTATGACTTTACCAAGTTTGATTTGGTTAGCCATTTTTTTAGTTATTTTGCTTATTTTAATGCCAAAAGTTCGTGACTTGAGCCATAAACATTCTCTATTAAGAAGTAAAATGACAGGTAGAATTGTAGATTCATATGCTAACATAAATCTTGTAAAATTATTTGCCAGAAAAAATTATGAGCAATTAGGAGCAGCAGACTCTATTGATGATTTTAACTTTGGATGGGCTAAAGTCATGAGAATTTCGTTTATAATGAATGTTTTGATGTCTTTTGCAAATGCATTATTAATTATAGGCACTCTTGGTTTAGGCTTGTATTTATTGGGTAATGACCAAATTGGAGCAGGGATAGTAGCTGCTTCTCTACCTTTGACCTTGAGAATTTCAGAAATGTCATGGTGGATAATGTGGGAGGTAAGCTACTTATTTGAAAATATAGGTACAATTGACGAAGGTAGGTTAACCATATCACAAAAACCAAAAGTTATTGATGCTCCAGATGCTAAGGAATTATCAATAAAGGGAGGAGAAATTAATTTTAGCAAAGTTAAATTCAATTATGGTAAACGTGGTGGGTTATTTGAGGAGTTATCCCTTAAAATTAACAAAGGAGAAAAAATTGGTTTAGTTGGCAAGTCAGGTGCAGGAAAAAGCTCTATACTAAATTTATTATTAAGATTTTATGACGTGGATTCAGGAAAAATTTTGATTGATGGTCAAGATATTTCTTTAGTTACACAGGAATCTTTGCGTTCACAAATAGGTGTTGTGACACAAGAAACGGCTCTTTTAAATCGATCTATTTATGAGAATATTGCTTATGGTGAACCATCTGCCCCAAAACAAAAGATTTATGAAGCTGCAAAAAAGGCAGAAGCATTTGAATTTATAAAGGGTTTAGAAGATAAGGATGGAAGAAAAGGTTTTTCTGCATATGTGGGAGAAAGAGGTGTTCGTCTTTCAGGTGGCCAAAGGCAAAGAATTGCAATTGCAAGAGTTTTATTAAAGGATGCACCTATACTTATATTAGATGAGGCAACTAGTGCTTTAGATAGTGAAATTGAAGCTGCTATACAAAATCAATTAAATAATATTCTGCAGGATAAAACTGCCTTAGTTATTGCCCATAGATTGTCCACAATCAATAAATTGGATCGATTGGTAGTCATGGAAAATGGAAAAGTAGTAGAAATGGGAACACATAAAAGTTTAATTAAAAAAGGTGGGCACTATTCAAAACTTTGGTCTCTTCAATCAGGTGGTTTTTTGCCAACACTTTAAAAATTAAATTTTTATCTAGTAGAGTCTTATTTTTTTCTTTTCATATTCAGGTTTTCCCTATGCCAGGTATATATCCCTGCTGATACAATTATGAATGCTCCTATTATAACATAAATATCTGGAAATTCTGCAAAGAATAGTATTCCTAAAATTGATGCAAAAATTAAATCAAAATATGTAAATGGAGCGAGAAAAGAGGCTTCAGACTTTCTTAATGCAAGAATAAAACAAAAATGCCCTAATCCTCCAAAAATTCCTAAAATTGAAAATATCAGCAAATCTTTTATCGCTATCGGTTCAAAAAATGGAATAAGAATAATTGTTGATATTATTGTGCCAACAAGTGATGTATAGAAAAAATTTGTTTTTGGATCTTCTTCAGTTCCCAGTCTTCTAGTAGAAACTGCATATCCAGCATAAAAAATAGCTGCAAGAATTGGAAATAAACCAAAAAAAGAAAACATTTCGGTTCCTGGTTTTAATATAAATAAAGTTCCACTAAATCCAACAAAAACACTAAGCCATCTTCGATATCCAACCTTTTCTTTTAGAAAAATAACTGAAAACACAACCACTACTAACGGTCCAATTTGAAAAATGGTGATTGTTGAAACTAATGTTAAATATTTAAATCCAGAAAACATTGATAAAGTAGCACAAAATAAAAGCAATGATCTGAAAAGGTGAAGTTTTATCTTTTTTGTTTTTACAATTTTGTTTAAATTTGGAATGAAGATGAAAGTAGTAAAAATTGTTTGGCTTAGGTATCTTACCCATACAATTACTATTATGGGGTAATAATTCGCAAAACCTTTTGCCAGTGCATTCATAATCGAGAAAAGCAGAATAGTAAGTATCATAAAAACCACCCCAGTGGATGTATTTTTCATTTCTTCACCAACTTATAAAAAGTAAATTTTCTATGTAATTGCTTTTAAATTTTTAAAAAAAGTAAGGGATCTTATATTATTTGATCCCTTACTAGATGCGTAACTGGATATACTACTTAATGTATAATTTATTTTGCTAATCTCCAAATAAATGGGACCAAAATACCTGCAACAAGGAGTTTATACAAATCTCCAATTAAAAAAGGATAAAAACCTTTGATGATTGCAAATTCAAAACCTTTAATTACTGAAAGTTGAAGAATTCCAAAAGAGTAAATAATAAACATTCCTAAAATCATACAAAATATTGCAGATACTATATTTCTACCCCAGCCTCTATCGGCTAATTCTCCTAAAATTAAACCCGCAATAAAAAAACCAATTATAAATCCACCAGTAGGACCAAATAAATATAATAACCCTCCACCATAAGCAAAAACTGGAAGGCCAGCTATTCCTTGTAAAATATATAACCCAATTGTTGCAGTTGCTAAATTTCTACCATAAAGCATGCCTATCATTAAAACAGCTAATGGTTGAAGTGTCATTGGGACTGGATATAAATCAACTTTAATTTTGGCTGAGATAATTAGAATTATACTCCCAAACAAAACAGTACTTATATTAGTTAGATTTAAAACTTTATTTCTGTTTAATTTATTAATTACTAACTCGATCCAACTAAGAGAATTTGGTTTGAAATTTAACATTTTCTATCTCCTATCCTGTATAAAAAAAATTATTTTTTTCTTCTTATATAACAATATGGTAAAGTATTAAAGTAATTTAATAGGTTAACTATCTATAATTTTGTTTCTTTAGCTTTATTTTTATCTGTTTATTTTCTTAAAAAAATTTTATTTATTATTTAAGATTAATATTTAAAAATAAATGAATGGAGAGAGTGTATGTTTTATGTAAATACTACTTGGAAGCATGAAAATGAAATAAATGAAAAACAAATGCAACAATTGTTAGCCAGCTTTAAAGGAACTAACCCAAACGTAAGAGAGGTTCACTGGTGGAAGGTTGATAATTTCACCCATGGTGCATTAGTAATTTATAAATCTGAAAAAGGTTACATAGAATCTAAAGAAATTCATAAAAAGGCTAGGGAAGAGTCAAGTAAGGAAGTTTCAACAACTTTAATAAGAGAAGAAGTAGGAAATCAATTAGCATTCTTAGAAAATAATTAAAATCAATTTTTTTCTTGCCAGAGTGGAACCATTGAATTCCATACCCCATCGCTTCTGGATCTATGGTATAGTGCTGCAATAATGTGAATTGCAATCAAATAGTAAATAATGGAAATTGAATTTTCATGTATCAAAATTATGAACTCAATTACTAATCCATTTTTAAACCCTAACCAAAAGAAAAGCCCTATCATTAATCCTGAAATACATATAGAAGCTAGACACAAATACATGGAGTAATGCACTAGTTTCGCAGCAAACTTTTGTGATTTTGGAGTTTCTTCTGGCAAAGAAGTTGTTTGTGTTTTTTTCATATAAAAAAAGCGTAAAATTAAAAAAAACAAAAAAATTGAAGCAAACATTATCTCAAATTTAAGAAGAGAAATGTCTTCTAATTGTTCAATATTATCTACTTGTTTTATAATTCCGTATCCAAACAATAATACAAAACCCCAATGGAAGAATTTTGCTAAAAAACTATATCTATGATTTTGATTATCATAATTTTTTTGCATAATTTTTTAAGTTATTATTATGTCAATTTTATTTCAATTGAAAAATTTAAATTTAAAATAAAATACAATTTTATTTATTTTTAGAAAATTTGAAACTACCAATAATTGAAACGGTTCCAAATTTTGTCTATTTTATTTTCTTTATTTATTACATGATACTTATTATGAGCAGCTGCAGTTGCACAAGCATGATTGGGTAGTATTCTCAACAAATCGCCTGGCTTCAAATCAGGTAATTTTGCATTGCTATTTTTACTCATTCTTAAAACTCCATGTTCTTGTTGTAAGTTTGAAACAATTAAATCCTCAATAACCTCACCAAGCATATTGCAAACTTGTCCATAACCATAGTCAATTTTATGGTTTGAATTACCAGCATCTCTGGATAATGCTGTCCACCCTGCATCTATAATTATACTATTGCTTTCTTCATTTATGCTTATTACAGAAGTTAGAACAGAGAGAGCAATATCCTGGAGCTCACAAATACCAACTCCGGCTTGTACTAAATCAAAAAAAACAAACACCCCAGCTCTAAGTTCATTAATTCTTTCATCATAATAATCCGAAAGCATTGTGGGTGTTGACCCAATTGATATAAGCTCACAGTCAATAGAATTACTCTTTAGAAAAGAAACAGCTATTAATGTTTGATTTACTTCATTTGCAGCACATTTCAATAAACTGGTTTTATTTGTCATATTATAACTTTCACCTGCATGTGACATTACCCCCCTAAATAGGTTTGCATCATCTAAAAGTTTAGCAATCTTATAAATTTTTTGGTATGAATTTGGTGGTATACCAGATCGATGGCCGTCCAAGTCTAACTCTATAATAGCTTTAATTTTTAAACCTGTTTGGTTAAAAAACTTTACTAATTTTTCAGCAATATAAACGCTGTCAATTAACACAGTTATCTCACAATCCTCAGATAAACATTTTGCTAGTCTTTCAAATTTACTAGGGACTATTGAAACAGAATACAAAAAATCATTTATACCACAATTTTTTAAATTTTCAATTTCCTCTATTGTTGATACCATTGCTCGAGATCCAAAGTTTTTGGCAAATTCTAATGTGATTTCTCTACATTTAGCAGTTTTGAGATGAGGTCTAAAATTGTACTTTTTCTTTGCACATAAAGATTTAATTCTCTTTATATTCTTTGAAAGTTTATCTTCGTCCAAAATTAGACAAGGCGTAAGTAAATCATTAATGTTTTTCATTTCTTATATTCTTTGGTTTTTTCTTTAAACTATTCAGCTTTAATTTAAATAATATGTAAATGATGTCATTTGTGAACAAGAACAATTCTAATTACTTGAATAATTTCATTAAATATTCGCTGATTTATTTTCCAAATTATTAAATTTTTTTAAGTTTAATTTTTTTTTAATTATGTTAAATAGTGATAGAAGATAATTTTAAAATAAGGTTAAGATAAAATTAAAGATCTGTCACATACAAAGGAGATGAACTATGTCAAATTCTCTTACAAATCCACCAAAAAAAGAATTTCAAAGCTTTCATAATT